>Ga0105047_10008325_pt1 | contig 17285 bp, 14 predicted proteins | sample MAT04_FD_78384 | JGI IMG/M metagenome (GOLD analysis project Ga0105047, IMG submission 78384) | Freshwater microbial communities from Lake Fryxell liftoff mats and glacier meltwater in Antarctica - MAT-04 (megahit assembly) | ecosystem: Environmental > Aquatic > Freshwater > Ice > Liftoff...
CCGGGGTTGAGAATGTCTTCCGAAGCGCCTTGCGTGGTGGCGAAGACGCGGCTTTTGGAATTCTCTTTTTTGTAAATCCGTGCCCAAGCAACGGGCAACACTTTCTTGGTCTCGTCGGCCGGGTCGTCGATTTTCATGCCGTTGAGAATCTGGCCGCGCGCCAGAATAATGCTGCCTTCAATCGGGTCGGCGTTATAGCCGCCGCATTGAGTGTGAACGTCTTTGACACCGCGCAGAATGGGATGCTCCAATTGATCCTTCTCAAGTATTAACCGCGAACTCTGCTTATGGTTCTGGCCGTAGTGCCCGACCCAGTGTTCGCCCAGAATCTGTCTGCCGAATCCAAACTTAAAGTCCTCACCTTTGTATCCGTCGTTGAATTTTTCGTACTCGCCCTTGAGGCCGTTAAAGCCGTGCGTCGACGTGCGCAGCCCGATCACAGGTCCGCCGCGGTCGAGGTAGTCGGCGATCTGTTTCATCTGCTCGTCTTTGAATGCCTGGAAGCGCGTGAACACCACCATCAAGTCGGCAGTCTTGAGCGCCTCGAGCCCCGTGATGTTGTTGTTGCCGGGCTTGATGGTGCCGTCCTTGGGATCGGTGGTGACAAAGAAGCTGCATTTAAAACCATAATTCTTGGCAAGAATGCGAGCCAGCGCAGGCAGGGTCTCCTCGCCGCGATATTCGGGATCGCTGGCGATGAAAACAATATGCTTCCCCTTGCCCGGTCCGGCTTCGCCTTCCCAGACCACGCAATTGGGCGAATCCGCCGCTGAGGCAAACTGGAACGACGCCGCGAGAACACAGACCAACAACCCACAGAGCGACTTCAGCATTTAAGGCGATCCTTTTCTAAAAAGCCGGCATGTGCGAACCGCACCGTATACACCGGCCGTTGGCCTCTGCGTCCACTTGCCCCTTATTTGCAGTCACGTATATTAACTTTTCTCGACTTCATTGGAGCGAACGACACGAGGTACGGGTCTTGAAACTTGCGCACAAAATCTATTTCGTCGTAGGAATTTTCACATTGCCCTTGATCGGGCTTGCGATCTACTTCGTTCTCAAAGGAGTAAATAAAGATATCGATTTTGCTGCTAAGGAAATGATTGGCAACGCGCCGCTTGACTATCGCGCCGAATGGGCCGAGTTGCTGGCCAAGCCCAAAGAGGCGTTGAAAACAGGGACGCAGTCGGTGGTCATCTTTTCGATTGGGATCGAGCATCTCGCGCTGCCGGCGTCGGTCTTCCGCGAAGTCTGCGAAACACAAACGGTCCATCGTCTGCCCGGATACAATTCGAAAATATTAATCGGCTAGATCAACATTCGCGGCGAAATTCAGCTCTGCGTCTCGCTCGCTGCGCTGCTGAGCATTGACGCCGTTAGTGCATCCCACGAAAAATCCAGCCGCCTGCTGGTTGTCGTGGCGGCTTTCGCAGTCGAGAATCCGGGAAGGAAAAGGAATTCGAAGACCTCGGCGTCGGTCAACTTTTCGGCCATCTTGGGCGTGGTCATTTTTCGATCTATAATCTTTTGTCGAACGCGTTCGATCTCGATTCCGCGGCCATCGTCGGAGACGGTGACGAAAAGCATGCCTCCTTTATGTGTGGCTTCGAGGACGATCCTGCCTTATCGGCGCTTGATCCGAGCGCTACGGCGTCGCGGTCGATCGGATACTGGCTGAACGAGAAGTTGTCGTCCGTCCACTGCATGAGCGTTTAGGACGCGTGCCCAATATCAGTGCCGCCGCTTTGATGGAAGACGGTGCGCCACTGTTAATTCTCGACGTCGAAGATATGATCCAATCCATCGCCCGGCTCTTGAGCCGTGGCGGCCTGAAGAAAATACTCGCGCGCGATACGCTTGAACCCGAGAAGCAGAAGCGTGTCCTGATCGTCGACGATTCGCTGACCGTGCAGTTTTCACGACGAGAGCCTGCTGGAAGCCGTGATTGATCTTATTGGGGAGCCGCAGTGGGAATTGCGATTGTCGACGACCTTGCCTTAGGTGTCGAAGCGATGCGCCGCACGGTCGAGCGACGGCGCGCGCGGAGTGCTCGCACTGCGCGAGCATGGCTGGCACACTATTTCGCAGGATGAGAAATCATGCGTCGTTTACGGCATGCCCAAGGCGGCGGCCGAGATAAATGCAGCGGTTGAAATACTGCCTGTCAAGGAGATCGCAGCCCGGCTGGTCCAACTGAATGACGAACGGAAAAAGCAGCATCGCTGATTGAGGAGAGTGCCATGAGTGCGCACCTGGATAGCCTGGGAGCAACGACATTGGGGATGGCGCGAGGCGTTACCGTCTTGCTGGTCGACGACCAGCTCATGATTGGTGAAGCCGTGCGCCGCATGCTTGTCGGCGAGACGGACATAGCGTTTCATTTTTGCTCCGATCCAGCGAAAGCGATGAATGCGGCCGCCGAGATTTCTCCGACGGTGATCCTCGTCGACCTTCTCATGTCGGAGATCGACGGTTTCACGCTGGTGCGTTTCTTTCGAGCCCACCCCGAGACGCGCGACATTCCCCTGATCGTCTTATCCACAACGGAAGATCCGAAGATCAAAGCCAACGCCTTCTCAATGGGCGCTAACGATTACCTGGTCAAGCTGCCGGACCGTCTGGAACTCATCGCCCGAATCCGGCACCATTCCCACGGCTACATCAATCTGCTCGATAAAAATGAGGCCTTTAAGGCGTTGCTGGAGAGCCAGAAAGCGCTCGAAAGGGCACGGGAAGAAGCCGTCGCCGCAACGCGAGCCAAGTCTGATTTTCTGGCGTGCATGAGCCACGATATCCGCACGCCGATGAATGCAATCATCGGCATGAGCGACATCCTCGCCGATACGACAGTGACAGCCGAGCAGTCTCAATATCTGCGCATCCTGCGCTCCGCCGGCGAAACGCTGCTGCACTTGATCAACGACATTCTCGATTTCTCGAAGATCGAAGCGGGACAACTTCGTCTTGAAGCGATCCGTTTAAACCTGCGCGAACTGATCAGCGATACTGTCGAGATCATGAACATTCGTGCGCGCGAAAAGAATCTTTCGATCTCAACCACGATCACATCCGACGTGCCCACATTTGTCATCGGCGACCCCACTCGCCTGCGGCAGATCCTCATCAATCTGATCGGAAACGCGATCAAATTCACTGAGACGGGTGAAGTCAAACTCAATGCCGCGCTCGAAACGTTGGGCGCCAGCGACTCTCCGCTTCTTTTCTCCGTCACCGATACAGGCATCGGGATTCCGCTCTCGAAACAATCGTCGCTCTTTCAAAAATTCATGCAGGTGGATTCATCGACCACGCGCAAATACGGCGGCACCGGCCTGGGTCTTGCCATCTGCCGCCAACTGGTCGAAATGATGGGCGGAATGATCTGGGTCGAAAGCGAACTGGGTTGCGGAAGCATATTTCACTTCACGATCGTGGCCGACGTGGATCAGAACGCCGGAGCGTCGGTGAGCGCTGTGCCACACGTCAATGCTACGGCCCCGGTGGAAACCTCTGCGCTTCGCATTCTACTGGTCGACGATATGCCCGAGAATCGTTTACTGATTCAGGCCTATCTTAAAAAGACATCACACTCGATCAAAATCGCCGAAAACGGCGAGATGGCTATAGCACTCTTCAAACAGGAGACATGCGATGTGGTCTTAATGGATATGCAAATGCCGGTCATGGATGGGTACACTGCCACGCGCGAGCTGCGCAAATGGGAATTGGCGGAAGGCCGCAAACCCACTCCCATTATCGCGCTGACCGGTCATGCGATGGCTGAAGATGCAAAGAAAAGCCTGGACGCCGGCTGTACCGATCACGTCGTCAAACCTATTCGCAAAGCAAAACTTCTGGAGGTACTTGGACAGTACAAGGCCCGGGAGAACGATGTAAACAAGTCGTAGCACTGTCATGCAGATTCCTCTTGAGTTTCACACAATTGGACATTGGGAAAATGAAACGAATACTCATCGTCGAAGACGAACCCTTCATAGCGCAGGTCTATCGCATGAAGTTCTCGCGCAGAGGTTTCCTCGTTGAAGTGGCCGTTGATGGCCAGTCCGGCCTTGAGCGAATCGCCTCGTGGAAGCCGGACCTTGTGTTGCTCGACATCATGCTTCCCAAGATTGATGGTTTGGAATTGTTGCGAAAAGTTCGCGCCAACGTTGCCACGCGCGCGCTTCCGGTCATTGTGTATTCGAATTCCTTATCAACCAGCATGGCGGAGGAGGCCGCACAACTTGGCGTCTTGCATGTGCTCGCAAAATCTCAAACACGACCCGCTCAGGTTCTTGAACTGGTGGCTTCAATATTGGAATCCGGCCCCGTCTTCCCGGAACCGACACCGACACCGTCTGCCGAAAGCAATGAGCAGGCTCGCTGCACTCTGATGGCAAAAGAGACGCTGCAGAGTATGCGGTTGCGTCTAAAAGAATATTTCGGCACGAACAATATTTCGATCCTCGCCAACCTGAACGAGTTGACCCATACCTTTGGCGCCATCGCGTGGCTCGCTGGATTGCAGAAGGCCGGTTACGTTGCAGAGGGGCTGGAAGCGCTGCTGAAGACTCTATGCGAGCACCAGAAATACATCACGTTCTCGACGGATAAAACGGTCTTGCAGGGTATCGATTGTCTCGAACACCTGATCTCAAGTTCGGGCATGAGCGACTCTCCGAATCTCTTTCCATCGATCCTCGTCGTTGACGATCAGGAGATATCCCTGCGTGCCGCAGCACTAGCTCTAAAAAAAGCACGCCTGGTGCCACTCTGTATCGCAGATCCCGAAGAAGCGCTCAAGCTGATGGAGACCCGCTCCTTCGATTTGGTGCTGCTGGACATCGACATGCCCAATTTGAATGGAATGGATCTGTGCACGCAAATGCGGCTCTATCCACAACACCAGTTGACCCCCGTAGTTTTCTTCAGCCAGTTATCGGAAATCGAATATCGTATGGCATCGATGAGCGCAGGCGGCAATGACTTCATCGGCAAGCCCTACTTGACGATCGAACTCGCCGTGAAGGCCTTGGTCTGGCTTAATAAACCGCCTGCCATTGCTATTGCTTGAGAACAACAGAACCGATCTAGTGGTTCGCGCGCAATCAAAGAGACAGCCACAACGGAAAATGTCCGGCTGTTTGGACTTTTCCGCTGTGGCTTTCACAACGCGCGAACCAATAGTTCAGCAAGGAGATTGCTTTGAACACACCCGACGAGCATGACGCGCCTGTGGACATGGACTGGCTGCGCGAATGTTCCGACAACGATGCGGAAACGATGACGAGCCTCCTCACTCTTTTTTTAACACGCACAGCTCAAATGATCGACGAGCTCGACGGCGCCCTTGCGGCCAACTCCGCAGCCGACGTTCGGCGAATCTCTCATGCCTGCGCCGGATCGAGTGGCGCGTGCGGCATGGTGACTCTCGCGCCTTTATTCAAGGAGTTGGAGCGAATGGGCGCCGGAAACAATTTATCGGATGCCGCGGGGCGAGCTCGCCTGGTGCGCTCGGAATTCGAGCGCGTGAAAGTATTTGTTAAGAATAACGGCTTAGCCTGAACCTGTTTTTCGCACCACTGACGCATTTCGGCACGGAAACAGGAAATCACAAAATCTCACAAATTGCATCAAAAGTTTCAAGGACATTGCACGCTTTCAGTGTAATTAAGGACACGCCAAATGAACTTCAGGCTCCAAGATTAAGAAAAGGAATCCATTAATGAAACCATTTACCGTTACCGGCGCTCTTCGCTCGACCCTCGCGGCGCTCTGCTTCCTGGCATGCGCCACATCACTGCGCGCAGCCGACGATTTTCTTGTCTTTGAAGGCAAGACGGGACCGGGTGTCGGAAAACACATCGTCTTTCTCGCCGGCGATGAAGAGTACCGTTCCGAAGAGGCCATGCCGATGATGGCAAAAATTCTGGCCGTCCGGCATGGATTCAAATGCACCGTCCTCTTTTCTGTCGATGCCGATGGCACGATCAATCCCGACAACGGGAAAAGTCTCTCGAATGCCGCGGCGCTCGATTCCGCCGACGCCATCGTCATGCTGCTCCGTTTCAGGAATTGGCGCGACGAAGACATGAAACACTTCGTCGATGCGTACCTCGCTGGAAAACCGATCATCGCTTTGCGCACCAGCACGCACGCCTTCAACATTTCGGGCGGCGCGTACAAGGCTTACAGCAGCTTCGGCAAAAAAGTGCTGGGCGAGCAGTGGGTCAGCCACTGGGGCAATCACAAATCCGAAGCAACCCGGGGCATCATTGAGGACGCAGCCAAGAACGACCCGCTCTTGAAGGACGTGGTCGATGTTTTCGGCGATACCGATGTGTACGAAGCCTATCCGCCCGCAGATGCGAAGATTCTTCTGCGCGGACAGGTGTTGAAGGGCATGAAGCCCGACTCGCCGGTGGCCGATTACAAGAAAAAGCGCAGCTCGGATAAAGTCGAGCAAGGCATCAACGATCCCATGATGGCCGTGGCATGGTCGCGCGAATACAAAAATGAATCCGGCAACACCAACAAGATTCTCTGCTCCACGATGGGCTCCGCCACCGACCTTCAAAACGAGGGCCTGCGCCGTTTGGTCGTCAACGGAGTGTTCTGGGGGCTTGGAATGGAAGTGCCGGCCAAGGCCGATGTCACAGTCGTCGACGAATTCAAGGCGACCATGTACGGCTTTAAGAGCTACAAAAAAGGGCTGAAGGCCGCCGATTACGCCATCGGCGCCAAGCCGGCGACCGAGGCCACAAAATAAAGGCCTGCGCAAGCGGGAGTCAAACGACTCCCGCTTTTCGTGTTCAATTAATCTGCCGGTTCCAGCGTCAGTGTCAGAGGAAACTTTCGAGCTCGCGCCATCGAGTGGCACTGTTCAACCCGCAACTCCGCCACTTCCAAAGGCAGCACGTCTATTATTCCGGTACCTGACTTATGAATCTCGATCATCACCTGAATGGCATCGTATTCCGATTTTTTGAAAATCTCAACAAACACCTGCACTACAAAATCCATCGGTGTCACGTCGTCATTGTGGCCTATAACTTTGTATCGCGGCGTCAGTCGCGTCTTAACATCCACGTTGGGTTTTGTTGCCGTCGACACGGATTACTCCATCAAATGACTTTCTGCGTGCATGCGAAGATACAAATTGTAGCGAGACGATTTTGCCGCGCGAGTGTCTCGTCATCTGATTTATTTTTTTGCTTTCCGGCCGCATCCGCACGGCTCAATAGGCCGCTGTGGGGTATTTACGAATAACCAGGAGAATTCGCATGCATCACAAATCACGTTTCCTAATTCCCTTACTATCCCTTTTTATCTGCGCCGCCGCCCGCAGCGCCGACATCAAACTGCCGTCGGTGATCAGCAGCAACATGGTCTTGCAGCGGAACGTGGAAGTCCCGCTCTGGGGCTGGGCCGACGCCGGTGAAAAAATCACGGTCAAGCTGGGCGACAAAAACGCCAGCGCGACCGCAGGCACCGACGGCAAATGGCTCGTCAAATTTCCTTCCATGCCCGCTGGCGGCCCGCACGAAATAACAATCGAGGGCGCTGCCGGAAAAAGCGTGACGTTGAAGAACGTCCTTTTCGGCGAAGTCTGGCTCTGCTCCGGCCAGTCCAACATGGAGATGCAGGTGCAGTCCTGCGAGAATGCAAAAGAGGACATCGCCGCGGCAAACGATCCGCAGATCCGCATGTTCACTGTCGGCAAGGCTCCCAATGGCGCGCCGCAGACAGATTGCCCAGGTAAGTGGGAGGAATCATCTCCGGCGACGGTTGGCCGCTTCAGCGGCGTTGCTTATTTCTTTGCTCAGGACCTGAAGAAAGCACTCAATGTTCCCGTCGGTCTGCTGCACAGTTCCTGGGGTGGTACTCCCGCCGAATCGTGGGCCTCGCGAAGCGGTCTCGAAAAAATCGAAGCCGCTAAGCCATTGCTCGAACGCTGGGACAAGACGGCGGCCGATTTTGACGAAGCGAAAGCCAAAGCCGCTTACGAAGCGCGCGTGAAAACCTGGGAAGAAGTCTCCGCGAAAGCCAAAGAGGAAAAGAAAGCCGCTCCGAAGAAACCCAATTACGAGGATCCGCGCCTGAATCCCTGGCGCGTCTGCAATCTCTACAACGGCATGATTGCGCCGCTTATTCCTTACGCCATCGCCGGATCAATCTGGTATCAGGGCGAATCAAATTGTGGCCGCGCGCAGCAGTACCGCACGCTCTTCCCCGGTATGATCCAAAGCTGGCGTACCGCGTGGAATCAGGAGAACATGCCATTCTATTTTGTGCAGATCGCGCCTTACAATTACAAAGCGCCGAATGGCCTTCCCTATGCAGAGCTGTGCGAAGCGCAGTTCATGACACTCAAGATGCCGAACACCGGAATGGCCGTGATCCACGACGTCGGCAATGTGAAAGATATCCATCCCAAGAACAAAAAAGCTGTCGGACACCGCCTTGCGCTGTGGGCGCTGGCGAAGACCTACGGGCAGAAAGATCTCGTCTTCTCCGGCCCGCTCTATAAGGAGATGAAAATCGAAGGCGACAAAATCCGTATCGGCTTCGATCACGTCGGCGGTGGATTGGCGGCGCGAGACGGAAAGGAATTGACCCACTTCACCATCGCCGGCGAAGACCAGAAATTTTTGCCCGCCACGGCAACGATCGACGCAGGCAACGTTGTGGTTCATTCAGCGACCGTGGCAAAACCCGTCGCGGTGCGTTTCGCCTGGCATGAAGCGGCGGAGCCGAACCTGATGAATAAGGAAGGTTTGCCCGCATCACTCTTCCGGACAGACGATTTTAAAATGGTCACCGACGGCAAGAACAACTGATCAGGCTGGCCAAGCCAAATATCGATTGGTAAAATAGTGGTTCGTCACGATTGTGTTGACGGGTGAAAACAGCCCTTCATTTCAAACGTGACGAACCACTAGAACAACGTCCATGCTCGCTAGGCCATTTGCGGGCATGCGTGGATCGCTTGTATGAAACAGGTTGTCGGAAAACAGCGTTAGCGGATGTTTGACTTCAAGCGTCATATATACAACAATCGAGAATGCATCTTTTTTTCTCTTGCTGATAGATTGTGTTAGAAACGCTAGATCGATCTATTGACGCAACCGCGACACTGGCTGCAGCAGGTACAAACTGTTACGCCTAATTATCTCAATCTGGTTATTGAATGCCCATCACACGGCGGAGCGCCAAGCCGAAGATCATGGCAGTTATCAGATAAATTCCCATCGCCTGCATGTAGATATTCCACCACGCCGACGGCACTGGTTCGCGCAGTTTGAATTCAACGCTCAGCAATCGGTCGCGGGTGAGTGATTCCGTGCGGAATATCGTGGCCGGTTCCGGTGGCCGGCCACCCTTGGCGTGCACAGGCACCGCGATGCTGTAGCGATCCTCGCCGTGGCGGATCTGCAATGCAAATTCGCCTTCCTTTTCCGCGCGAATCTTCCAATGCGCCTGAGGGGCCGAAGAGTCTTCGACGACGGGCTTTAGAAGCACGTTAGAATCCCCGGGTTTTTGCATGGCATTGGCTGATTCTTTTGGAACCGCGGCCGCAGACGCTGGTGCTGGTGCTGGCGGCGCTGCGTCCGCGATCAGCGTCGATTTGCGTATCGCCACGGGCACAATCGCCGGTCCTTCGGATGCCAGGCCTTCGTTCGGAACGAAATACGTGAAGCCTTTCGCGCCGTCTTCGAACGTGCCGATCACTTCGACCACATCGCCAGGACGGACGGGCTCGAAACTCAGGCGCGCGCCAACCCACATCGCAAGGATGCAGAGCGGCGGGATGCTGTATAGAGCCGGCTTCAGCGATTCGAGCGCGTACTTTGAACTGATCTGGCTGGTCAGGCTGGAGATGCGTGCAGTTTTCTCTTCATCTTTGGACGCCTTGGCGTCGCTCATCAGGCTCTTCAGTTTTTCAAGATCTGCACGCCGCCGCCCGAGAAGTTTTTGGTTGCTGCAATACTTTTGAAAGAGATTTACGGCCAGACCCGTCACCGCACCGACCGCGATCAGCGCTCCGTATGGACCGAGCAGAGTGATCCACCCCAGCGCGATATCGAACGGCGCGAAGAGTGCCTTCACGATCGGGAGGATGAAATTTGTCAGGAACTCGGTCATGAAATTTTTCCGCCGCTGATCACTTCAACACGGCCTTTGTTGCCGTCCACTTTTACCGTTGCGCCGTGCGGAATTAACTTGGCGGCGTTCTTCAGCACGACTGCCGGGATGCCGAAGTCGCGCGCCACGATCGCACCATGCGAGAGCACTCCACCGCGTTCAACCACCAGGCCCTTGGCGTGGATGAAAAGGGGTGTCCAGCTTGGATCGGTTGTGGGACAGACCAGCACGTAGCCGGTGCCCAGGTCACCGGCTTCAGCGGGCGATTTAACGATGCGCGCCGTCCCAGTGCCGATCCCCGCAGAGACACCCACACCCACCAGCGCCCCGCCCTCGCTCTTTGTCGCGACCGGTGCACGACCGATCGCATCGAGCTTGTCGGAATAAATCACCTCAGGCATTTCCAGGCGTTGGCAAGCCTGCCAGCGCACTTTCCGCTGCGCGATCGCTTTCTTGAGTTCGTCTTTGCGCGCCGGAAATTCAGCCAGTTCGGAGCGTCGCAGGTAATACGCGTCCTTGCCCAGATTGTGGCGATCAGCGAATTCTTCCATGACGTATCGCATCAGGGAAACCGCGATCATGAAGAAATGTTTTCCCGTTTCACGGTACGGCAGATAGCGCTGCACCAGCTTCAACTCCGCGCGGAGAACATCTTCGAGCGACGATGCGCCGTGCTCCTTCAAAAGCTCGCTAAATTCCTTCTCGGCGATCTCGCGCTCGGCCTTCTGCTTTTCATGAAGTTCCTTGGGCGAGGACTCGCCGCCAGGCTTCGCCGCCGGGGCCGCGTCGGCGCGCTTATAGTTGGTGATGATCTGCTGAAGGTAATTGTCGTCTTCAACCCAGCGCTTCTCGGCGATCTCAAATTCATTGACGGCGCGATGGCCAAAGCTTTCCAGAAACGTCTCCATCGAAAGCGTGCCGCGTGCGACTTCATACAGCGCGATGTTGATCTCAACGGTCTTGTCACCATCCAGACCACGCAGCAATTTCGCGAGATATGCGCTGCCTTCTTCCTTACCGAAAATCTGATGGAACTTCTGCGAGAGCTCATCGTGAAAATAGGCGGCGAGAAAACCGGGTTTCAATGTCTCGGCACCGAATTCATTCAGCGCAATGCGCTCATGTTTTTTCAGTTCAGCAAGCAGATCGGCATCGCTGAGCTCGGTGAGATTTTTCGCGCGAGCCTGCCTGGCGTATTCAAGAAACGTCGGCAGGTATTTCTGTTCGAAGTCATCAATGCAATGATCGGCGAGCCGGTGCAGGATTTTTCCGGAGCGGTACATCTTGAACAGGAAATACGGCAGCTTAAGCAGAAATCCGGCGCCGGCGCGTTCGAAGTTGAACTTCGTCGGCGGCCCCAGGAGATTCTCGGCTTTCCCTTCACTCAGATCGTAGTCGAGCGGGTAATCGTCATAGAAAAGCTCGGCCGAGCGATTGCCGCAGGCGTAAATCCTGCCGCAGATGAGCTCCAGAAATCCTTCCTGCTGCACGCGCGCCGAGGGCATGAAACCAAGGTCTTTATAGAGCTTGATGAAGCCGTCGCGGTTCATGAAAGTGCCGATGAAATCCCACGTCAGCGGCGTCGGCGCGGCGAGCGTTTCGCCCAGATTATGCAGCGCCCACACCCGCGTTTCGCTTCCGGCAAGTTTCTTGAGGCGTTCGATCTCATCGGTGCGCGCGACCGAAACGTCAAGTCCAATATCCAAGCCGCGAATTCGGCGGCTCTGCAGCAGCGAGAACGTGCCGTTGGCAAAACCCCATTCAATATCCACGGGGAAGCCGAAATATTTCTCGATCTTCAGGCCAAGCGCGGCCAGTTCATCGACCTGTGAATCGTTGAGATGCGACGCGACCTCCGACAGACTGTGCTCGACGACTTTCATCGTGGCGCGGTCGATGATGAACACATCCGGCTCAACACGGCCCAGCACAAGCGCCTCGCCCAGGCCGGTCGTTCCCTCGATCAGAATGCGCCCCGCCTCAGGCCGATTTGGATCTTCGGTAAAGAGAACACCGGAGAGTTCAGAAGGGCACATCGACTGCACATTTACCGCGGTGCCCGCGATGTTGCGCACGTCGTTGCGCGCGCGATAGCGGATGGCGCGTTCGCTGTTCCACGAATTGAATACTGCGTTGATCGCTTCTTTAATCATCGCCCAAGGATCGGTCGGAAAATCATGCCCCGCAGCCGCGCGATATGCTTCGAGATATTTCAGCGCCTGCTCTTTTGCGCTGGCATCGGTCCTCTTTACTTTTTCGAAAACGTGCTCGGAGAGCCCCGCCACGATCTCGCCATAATGCATGATGAAATCGCGGTACTTCTCCCAGAAATCAGGGACGGCACTTTCGAGCTCCAGGTTCAACCCGCAGTTGAGAACAGTGTCCATCATGCCGGGCATCGAGATCGCCGCGCCGCTGCGCACCGCGACCAGAAGGGGCCGGGGCATCTTGCCGAACTGCGCTCCCGTCTTCGACTCCAGCCATGCCAGCGACTTCATCAGTTCTTCTTCGAGCCCCGCTGGCCAGCGTTTCTCGGCGTGAAAAATACGGCAGCATTCGGACGAGATCGTGAATCCCGGCGGCACCGGCAGGCCCGCGTTGCACATCATCGCCAGGCTGTGGCCCTTGCCACCGAGAATCGTTTCGCTGGCGACCTTGCCATGCGTGCTGTCTGCGCCAAAACGGTAGATGTGATTGAACGTCAGTGGCGTTGTTTCAACGCTCACAGGACTCTCATGCCGAAGTTCGTCAGGTGCTGAAATCATATTTTTCTAAAGCGTGCTTTCATGAAATGGTTTCGACACATCACTTCTTCTCGGTCTTTCCGCCAATGGCGATCACGCCCTGTTTTTCGGTGCTGACCCAGACGGCCTCGCCCGCGAGAATCGGCGCGGTCCAGACATGCCCCGTGGTCTTCTGATCGCGGTATCCCCACAGCCAGCTCGAACCTGATAGGTCATACGCCCCCACGCGGTCATCGGCCCCGAGGAAAAGTGTGTTCTCATAAATCGCCGGCGCCTGCCCGCCCTTGCCAAGCAGCACCGTGTGGGTCTGCTCACCCTTCACAGTCTCGAGAACAATCACGGTTCCGTCGCTCACGGTAAAGGCGAGATGCTCACCGCTCAGCGCAAGTGGAGTCACCGGCGCCTTCTCGACGTCGCATTCCCAAACCGCACTGCCATCCGTGAGCTTGCGGCAGATGATCTTCGCGCCGCTATCACCTTTTCCTGCAAGAGCGATGAAGACTTTGTCGCCCGAAACACTGGGTCCGCTCAGTGTCTTTGCCACGAGATCAGCGCTCCATAGCTTCGCACCGGACGAATCGTCCAGGCAGATCAGTTGCGGCTTCGGTGCGCTGATCGCTGTAAAGAGGAGCCCGTGTTTCAAGGCCGGAGCACCCACTAGCGTTCCAAGTTCGGCCTTCCATGCATCGGCGCCAGTGGTGATATCAAGTCCGCTCCACGCAGTGTTGCTTTGATTGACGATCAAGTGTGTCGCAGTCGCGCAGAGCGCCGGGCGATCGACTTTGGCCAGCGTGCGGCTCCATGTTTTAACGCCGTCCTTGCTTTTTATCGCGCTTAGCGATGGGACTTGGGGGGCATCCGCATAGACGAAGACTGTGCTCTCATTGGCAGCCAGTGCCGCCAGCGGCCCGCTCAATTCAACATGCCAGATTTCATTGCGCTCAGACGTATTCACGCACACCAGGCGCGGCTTGTCGGCGGTTGCTGCGCCACTGAAGTACAAGCGGTTGCCACTCGCGGCCATCGGTCCAACAAGCGGGCGCGTCGTGATCTTTCCGTCCTCGCTGATGCGATCGGATTTGTTTCCGTTAATGGCCGGCGCTCCGCGCTCATCGGCCACATTGCTCTGTTCCGCATTTCCGCCCGGTCCGCCCCACGCTGGAATCGGCCTGCGAACCGCCGCGCCTTCACTGTCGCTGCCGATGCAGACAAGGCCCCGCGTCTTGGTGCCGATAAAAAGACGGTTTCCGGCCGCGCAGGGCGACGAGTAAATCTCTTTCCCGGGCGTCAGGTTCAGCGACCACTGGAACTCAACGCTCTCGCGATTGATGCCGAAGACTTTTCCGCTATTGGTGGCCACGTACACACCCGCTGCAGTCACCGCCGGAGAACAGACCATCGCGGAGCCGGTGTCATACTTCTTTATCAGCCTGCCATCCTTTGCATCGGCCACATACAGACTGCCATCGCGCGAACATGCATACGCTTTGCCATCGTGGACCGCTACCGCGCCGAGCACGCCGTCGGCTGTCTTGCATTCCCAGAGCAGCTTTCCGTCCGCCGCCGACAACGCGATCACACTGCCCGCAGGAGTCGCGGCACTGGCCACATACGTTCCGTTGCTCAATCCCACATAAACAACCTCACCCACAACAGTCGGCGCGCTGAAAACAGGATCGCTAGTCTTGGTGCGCCAGATTTCTTTTCCATTTTCGGCATCGATGCAGATCACAGATTGCCCGTCCAAACCGGAGCCGCAGAACAAGCGTGGCTGACCGTCAATCCGCAGCGCCACCGGCGGACACTCGGCATCGGCGTACACTTTTTCCATCTCGATTGTGACACGCGACCCCTTCTGCTCGGGATTGTTGACCGCAGCGGTCACTACAACTTTTCCAATAATCGTACGCAGGTCTTTGGTCTTGTCCGCCTGAGCGGGTTCCAGCACCATCGTTGTTCCGGGCTGAACTTCGGTGAAGCTTGTTGCATCCAGGAACATAACGCTAAAATCTTTGAGTACATCGAGACGGTAGCGTTTGGGAGTACCGTTCACAGCCACCGTCTTCCCGGCCATCTTCGCCAGCGCTTCAACCTGCGGTCCTTCGTTGATCACGTAGTACGCGTTGCCTTCGAGCCGCCATATCACTTTGCCGGTTTCCAGATCGATGCACCACCAGCCGTCATCGCCCGCACCGGCATAAACTTTATTCTCGAAGATGGCGGGGCCGGTCTCTACATGGCTGGTCGTCTGCACCGACCATTTGAATTCGGGTGGCTGTTTGCCGCCGCTGCTGCGCACCCGCTCCAGATCCAGACACAGGATGCGCGCGTTCTGCTCCTCGTGATACCCTTCACCACTGACGAGATATCGCGCGTCCGCGCCGGATTGAACCTTGCCCGGATCTTTCGAACTACCCGCCGCAGTGCCGCCGCCAACGGCCGGCGATGAGAAGACCGGCTGGATCGGCCGATCCATGCCTTCGCCCCTGTATTGCCAGACCACTGCGCCGGTCTCGGTATCCAGACACGTAATGGAGCCCGCTTTCTTTAAGGGAGTCTGCAAGCTAGCGCCGAAATAGACGCGGTTTCCAACAACTGTAGGCGACGAATCGATCTCCTGCAGCGCCATGCCGGAAGGAAAATAATTCCAGAGCACGCGCGCATTCTCAAACGGGCCGCGCGAGCCGGGGACGGCTCCGTTGCGCTCGGGTCCGCCACGGAAGGCGGTCCACGACGCGCCGCCTTTTTCGTCGATGGCCTTCACACCGAAAATCGAGCCGCTGAAAAAGAAAAGGCCCACGGGCGCCAGTGCCATCAACGTGAGACCCTTGTGTGCCCAGCAGTAGCGGATCAAGGTGCGGTATGTCTTTGGCTTTGAGATCGCGATCAGTGCGGTGCCAAGCACGACAAGCAGATGCGGCAGGATAGCCATCAGCGCTTGCAGCGGGCCCAGTGCAGATGGAATTACAGCGAAGGTTGGGAAATTGAATAGGGTTTCCATCAGGCTTGGGCGTTCACACTCCTTTAATCCGAATCTTGCACTCTCTTAATACCCTATACGTCACACTTTGTTTAACGAATTGCACGGAGTGTGCAGAAGTGCCGGCGGAAGAAACAATGCTATCCTCGGCAATTTCGCAATTCTTAACTACACTACGACGGCTGTTGGGGCGTATTCCACTTACATTACGCGCGTTTCAAAAAGTACAGCGATTTGCAGTGAACGGCCTTCATCGATACGTTTTAGAATACAGGGATCGTCACGGCCATCAGAGTCTTTGATGTATCGCATGCAGCATACAGGCCGCGTTTTCGTCTTAATTGAGTCCAGTGTTGTTAATGAATCGTTTCAAGTCTTCTTTATCCGCACTGGACTCATTACAACACTCTGAGGCTTGGAAGAATTCGGCGACTGCAACTAAAAACTGGAAACCAGAAACCGCTTTTATAAGGAGGTATCGTGTCAAAGGCTGCTGTCGACCCAGAGGAACTTCGGCGTTTCGCGTTCGATCTCAAGCGCTTCAACACCGAGGTTCAGGCGCAGATCGTCTCGATCCAGCGCCGCTTCGGAAAGTTGGGCGAATCCTGGCAGGATCAGGAGCACGAGAAGTTCGCCGAGAATTTCAACAAGATGATCGGCACTTTCGGCAAATTTGTCGAGGCGTCGGACAAACACATCCCATTCCTTTTGCGTAAGGCGCAGAAGGCTCAGGAGTATCTCGATTAAAGGCAGTTGCTGGTTTGAGGTTTCTGGTTTCTGGTTAATGGCTTAACCAGAAACTGTTGTTAACCGATGTTTAGGAACCGATGTTTTATGGGCTCCGCAAAGATTGATTCCCCTGAGATCCTCAAGGATTTCAGGTACCAGATTATTAAATTCAACGAATCCTGCCAGCAGGCGCTGGCGGGTGTGAAGTCTGATGTTTACTGCGTCCAGAGATGGCTCGAGTCCGAACAACTCTCGCGCTGGAAACAGGAACTTCAGAAATGTGAAGAACGCGTTATCCAGGCTCGCCACGTTTACAACGAGGCGCGCTTCAGCGCTCCGGCGTTACGCAAGACCAGTTATTTCGATGAACAGAAGGCTCTGCGCAAGGCTGAGTATCGCCGCGAAGAGGTTCTCGAAAAAATCAGCAAGGTCAAAAAGTGGGCCTCCATGCTCCAGCAGCAGTCCGAAAAGATGATGGGTCCGCTGGGCCAGCTCTCCCAATCTCTTGAGACCCAATCGCCCAAAGCGCTCGCGCGATTGGATTCGATGATTCAAAGCCTGGAAGAGTACCTTCGGCTCGCTCCTCCGGACTCCGGGATCAAGTAAGTCAGAAAGGAACGCCATGGGACTTGGCAGCAGTGACAACGAAGGGCTTCTCGCCAGCGCGATCGATCAATTGAATC
>Ga0105047_10008327_pt1 | contig 17282 bp, 15 predicted proteins | sample MAT04_FD_78384 | JGI IMG/M metagenome (GOLD analysis project Ga0105047, IMG submission 78384) | Freshwater microbial communities from Lake Fryxell liftoff mats and glacier meltwater in Antarctica - MAT-04 (megahit assembly) | ecosystem: Environmental > Aquatic > Freshwater > Ice > Liftoff...
CGGGCGATCTGGGTGCGCACGCTGGTGCTGTTGGCGGTGGCGGGCAGCGCGGTCGGGCTGCTCGAGCAGTGGGCGCCGCTGGCGTTGAACGAGGCGAGCCGGCCGGCGGGGCTGTTCGCGAGCCGCACCACCGCGGGCGTGTTCGTCGCGAGCGCGCTGCCGCTGATGCTCGGCTTTCGCTTCGGACGACGGCGCTGGGTCGAGGCGCTGGCGCTGCTGGTAAGCGCCGCGTTCGTGGTCAGCACCGCGTCGAGGGCGGCGTGGCTCGCGGCGGCGCTCGCGGCGGGGTTCGTGCTCCTGCGCCGGCGGCGGGTTCGGTGGAAGGCGATCGCGCTCGCCGGAGGAGTGATCGTCGGCCTCGTCGCGACGCCGGGGCCGCAGCTGAAGTGGCACGCCGACGATCCGTACCTCGACGCGCTGAGCTCGGCCGGCGCGGCGGCGCAGGGGCGGTGGCCAACGTGGCGCGCGGCGATGGCGGCGATCGCGGTGCAGCCGCTGCTGGGCTGGGGGCCCGGTCAGTTCGCCGCGGTCGGGCCGCGCTTCACGGCGCCCGAGGAAGTGCGAATGGAAGAGCCGCACAACGAGTGGCTGCGGCTGGGCTTCGAAGCGGGGCTGCTCGGGGTCGGCGCGGCGGCCTTCGCGGTCTACCGGTTGACCCGTCGCCGCGCGCGCCACCCGGCGTTGTGGGCGTCGCTTGGCGTGCTCGCGCTGGCCGCCTGCACCGGGAAGACCTTCCTCGAGCCGCCGACGATGGCGCAGGGCGCGGTGCTGGCGGGGCTGTGCTTCTCGATCCCACGTCGTGCCGGCCCACGGCTCGCGGGGATCCTCGCGTGGGGGGTAGTGCTGGGTTGCGCGGTGCTCGCCGACGCCACCCAGCTGATCGGCTCGCGGCAGCTGCAGCTGGCCCGTCGGGCGGCGGCGGAAGGGCGGTCGAGGAATGCGCTCGAGTTGGCCGAGCGCGCCGATCCCTTCGACGGGGAGGTGCCGTTATTCGCCGCCGAGCTCGCGTTTCAGTCAGGAGACGAGACGCTGTGCCGCGCGTGGGTCGCGCGCGGGCTGAAGAACCAGCCCGACTCGTGCGAGCTGGCGAACGCCTGCAAGGAAGCGGCTGCCTGCCCATCACGACCGACTCAGGTGAAACGATGACCCCGCCACTCCGACTGCGGCAATGGACGTTGGCGGTCCCTCGCGCGCTGTCAGCGGCGCTGCGCGTCTTCATCAGGCCGTCTTCGCGTTCCAGCGTCGGCGCGCGAAGCAGCTGGGAATCGAGGAGCCTCGCCCGACGGCGTCTTCAACGGCGAAGAGCTGACGTTCGCCGCGCTGCCAACTCCCGACGAGGAAGTCGAGAAGTTGCTCCGCAAGGTGGCCCTCAAAGTGTGGAAGGTGACCCGGGCCCGTCACTGCGGGTCGGCCGCGGCCGCGTCACCAATCCACCGGGCCGCCGCAACTCGCGCTCGTGTCCGCGCTGATCAGCGGCAGCGGCACCAGATCGTGGCGTGACAGACCTGCGTCACCTCACCGCACTTCACCGAATCGCGGCCGAAGCCTTCGGACAGCACGCCGTTGGAGTCGTAGTGCGCCGTGCCCTCTTTGGTGCAGCAGCCGGCATCACACAGGACGATGGATCCGCTGCAGGTGGACTTCCCCTGCCGCGCATTGACGACGATCTCGTCGATCGGCGGTTTGCCTTCGTCCGGATCGCGGGCGGGCGCAGCGCTCTTCGGCTCGGCTGCTGGCGCCGCGGGCGGCCGGCATGCGGCCCCGAGCAGGCACAGGAATACGAGCGTGATGAGACGGGGAGAGGTAGTCACCTGAAGCCGAATTCCCTGGTGATGGCTTCGGCCGAGCACGGATCTCCTTCGATGTCGTTCACCTTGCCCCCCGTTTGGCGGCTGCACACGTGCAGGGACTCGTGGAGGATCGTCTCGGACAGGCCCCGCTGCGAACAGACAGATCTCGAGTTGGTCGCGATCGCCCGCCGCAATGTCGAGATGGAATTCGAAGCGCTGCGGCTGATTCGTCGCGGCGCGCTGTGATCTGAAGAGGGAGCAACCGATGCGAAACCGACCCGATGCCAGCACCCTGCTCGACGCCGTCGCCTCGTTCTTGATGGCCGAGGTCGCCCCCAGGCTCGACGCCGACAAGGCGCTGCAATTCCGGATGATGATCGCCGCCAACCTCGCGACGGTGGTGGCAGCCGAGCTGCGCACCGAGGACGACCGCTTCGCCGCCGAGGCCGAGCGCCTGAAGGCATTGGTGCCCGGTGACGCGAGCAAGCTGTCGAGCCCCCGCCGCGACGAGCGAATGGCTGCGCTGGCCGCGATGGAAGCCGGCCCGGACGACGCGACGCTGAACCATCTGTGGGAAACAGCAAAACAGACTCTGCAGGCGACCAACCCGCGGTTCGATCTCTCGGAGAACCTGTGAGCGACTTTCTGTTGTCTGCGGAGCTGGCGGCGATTCGCGCGCAGGTCCGAGCGTTCGTCGACGCGAAGATCATCCCCGCGGAGAAGGCGATCTTCGAGGAGGATCGCTCAGGTCGCCGCGACACGCTCAAGGGGCTTCAGGCCGAAGCGAAGGAGCAGGGCCTGTGGACTCCGCACCTTCCCGTCGTGCTCGGCGGGCGCGGCTGGGCCCGATGGGGATGTGCGCCCTGTTCCGCGAGATGGGGCGATCTCCGGTCGGCGCGAAAATCTTCCATTGCGACGCGCCGGATCAGGGAAACATGGATCTGCTGGTGCAGATCGCGACGCCATCCCAGCGATCGAGGTTCCTCGAGCCGCTGGTGCGTGGAGAAGTGACGAGCGCGTTCTGCATGACCGAGCCGGCTCCAGGCGCAGGTGCGGATCCGGGAAACCTGAAGACCACGGCGCGACGCACCGAGGCCGGCTGGGAGCTCGACGGTCACAAGTGGTACTCGACCGGCGCGCGCAACGCCTCCTTCCTGCTGGTGATGGCGCGGACCAGCGATGATCCGAAGCGTGGCGCGTCTCTGTTCATTCTCGACAAGGCCACACCGGGCGTTCGGTACGTGCGCGATGTCGCGACGATGGGCGAGCAGGTCCTCGATCACCACGAAGGCGAGCTGAAGTTCGAGAAGGTGAAGCTCGGCGCGGACGCGCTGCTCGCCGAGGAAGGCGACGGCTTCACGCTCGCGCAGACCCGCCTGGTGCCCGCCCGGTTGACCCACTGCATGCGGTGGTTGGGCCTGGCAGAGAGGACACTGTCGCTGTGCCGCGACTACGTCACCACGCGCGTCAGCTTCGGCAAGGAGCTCGCGCGCCACCAGGCCGTGCAGCGAATGATCTACGACTCGGCCGAAGCGATTCACGCAGGAAACCTGATGACGCTGCATGCCGCGTGGCTGCTCGAGCAGGGCAAGACCAAAGAGGCCAAGCCGTACTCGTCGATCGCGAAGACGTTCGTCGCCAAGGCGTTGTGCAAGGTGCTCGACGACGCGATCCAGATGCACGGCGCCAAGGGGTACAGCGAGGATCTGCCGTTCGCCTCCTGGTACCGGGCGGCCCGCGCAGCGCGCATCGCCGACGGTCCGGACGAAGTGCATCACATGACGGTCGCGCGCGACTGGTTGCTGGGTCGGGTCGACCTGCTTGTCTGAAGTCGCGCCGCAGGTAGAGTACGAAGCTGCTGGGGGAGTGATGCGCAACTCGATTCTGTGGTTGGTGCTGGGCCTGGTGGCATGCGGCGAGTCTGGAGGCGAAGACGGCGGGTCGCTCGAGGACGGCGGCCTGTTGCCCGACGGCGGTCTTCCGGATGGCGGCACCCAGGACGCTGGCGCGCCCGTCGATGCCGGCAATCTCTTCGAGGTGTGCGAGGTCGCCGCCCAGGCAGGCGGCCAGCCCCCCGAGTGCACGGTGGTTGCGGGTGGTGCGTGCATGACCGGCGCGGATTGTCCTTCCGGAATCTGTCTGTCCCTCGCCTCAGGCAAGGTCTGCACCCAGCCGTGCGTGGTCGACGTCGACTGCTCGAACGCGCGGGTCTGCGAGCTGCGCAACACGGGCATCGGCAGCGAAGGTTTCTGCGTTCCGGCGAAGCGAGGTGCGCCTTGAAGCGGATCCTCCTCAGGCTCACGTTGGCGTTCAGCGGGACGGCGCTGGCCAACAAACAGTGCAGCCCCTTCGACAAAGAAAACGACGGCGGCATCCCGCAGGACAACGCCGCCTGCTGCGAAGGCGCGTTCAACGACGACGGCTGTGGCCCGTGCACCTGTGAGAACGGCTGCAAGGATCGCAAGCAGCGCAACGTCGGTGACCCGGTCGACGCGCTCAGCGGCTTTGCGTGGCTCGACGACACCGACGTCAACGTGGTCCAGCCTTGGGGTCCGCCGATCTCGTTCGTGCGCACGTACTCGACCGCCTGGGCCCAATCGCACGGAGGCACCGACGACATCGGCCGGCTCGGGCCGGGCTGGAGTCACAACTGGGCCGATCACCTGGTGCTGTCAGGGCCGCCGCCGGCCTCGCTGGTCATCCTGCGGCGCGGAGACACCTCGACCGAAGAGCACCGCTTCGACGGAACGAAGTACGCGGCGCGCGCTCCGAACAAGCGGCTGATTTGGGACGCTGCGACGTCCAGCTATGCGCTCGAGTTGTCCGATGGCGGGTGGTTGGTGTTCGACGTGGCCGGGAAGCTGCGCACGGTGCGCGCTCCCGACGGCGGCGAGAGCCAGCTTCGATATGTCGCAGAGGACGTAACGTGCGCCGCCAGCGCCAGTCGACCGGCCGGAGCGCTGTGCCGCGTCGATTTCCTCTTCGAGCGCAGCCTGTGGTTCGACTACGACGCCTCGGGCCGGCTGGCGCAGGTCAGCTGGGACTCCGCCGCCACCAACGCAATCGTCAAGCTCGGCTTCGACGTTGCCGGCTACCTGACCTCGTTCACGCGCGCAGACACCAGCGTCACCCAGCTCGCCTACGCCTTCGACCACGCCTTCCCGCGCATGCCCGGCGTGACCGTAAAGCTGCTGACGCTCGTCACGGATCCCGACGGAAAACGCGCGTCGTCGTTTCGGTACTACCAACCCGCCCTGAGTCCCTCGCGCGTCATCGAGCACGAGACTCCGACCACGCTGTACCAATTCTCGTACGGCAACTGGGCGGGCCGCCCGATTCGAACGACGAAGATTCGATCTTCGACGGAGAACATCTCGCTGACCTGGGCCAACGGTCGACTCGCATCGGTCTGCGAGCTCGACAGCGCCGGCAACTGCGACGTCAGCAAGGCGCAAGAGACGACGGTGCCGCCCACGGGCGTCTCGGACTCGACCTGCACGAGAGAGAGTGCGGGCAACTTCACCCGCATCGAGCGCGATTCACTGGGGCGCAAGCTGGCCGAGTACCCGGGACTCAAGAGCTGCGCCGCGCCTTCTGCTGCCGAGGCGCTCATCGGGAAGAAGTTCGGCTACCTGGGATCGACCGCCAAGCCCGCCTTCGAATCGGTGCCGAGCGTCGACGCGACGGCGCCCGCCGGGTTCGTCGCCACCACCGTCTGGGATTACACCCAGCCCGCCGGCGCGATCGACCCCCACTGTGGATCCGCGGCCTGCTGGACTTCGTCTGCGTACAACGCGGCGCCACTCAATGACCGGACCCAGCGCGAGGTGACATGGGGCCGCACGCTCGTCGATGAAAACGGATCGTGGGGTACGCAGGTGCAGGTGACGACGTGGGGTTGCTCCGCGCTCGGTCAGCTCACGACCATCGACGGCCCACGGCGCGACGTCAGCGACCTGACCACGCGCACCTATTACGCGGCCGGTGGAAGCCCCGGCCCGGCGAGCCTTCAGCAGATCCAGCGCCGCGGCCGGATCGTGTTCCAGGCCAGCGACTACGACCTGCTCGGCAATGCGCGCACCACGACGGACGAGAACGGGCTGACCACGACGAAGACCTTCGACCCGCGCGGCCGACTGCGCACGCTGCTGCGGCCCGGCGAAGCGGCGCCGATGACCTGGGAGTACGCCACGTCTGGAAAGCTGTCGAAGCTGGTCGACCCGGGCGGAGGGACGACCCAGAACAAGTACGACACGCGAGGGCGGATTCAAGCGACCGGGCGGGTCACGCGCACGCCGACGATCGATTGGTATCGACAGTTCGGCTACTCGGGCACCTCGCAGCTGGTGTCGACGACCGACTACGAGCAGGGCACCGCCGTCAGGGCAGCGAACTACGGCTACGACTCACAGGGCCGGCAGGTCGCGACTCAGATTCTCCGCACGACCCTCGCGGCCTCGAAAGCGGCCGGCGTCCGGTACGCGCACTTCGACGGCGACGGCCGGGTCGACTGGGCGACGGACGAAGGGTGGATCACCACGTTCGACGCAGCGGCAGCGAAGACCGCGCGCAACCGCGAGTACGTGTACGACTCGAATGGCCGACTGAGCGAAGAGCGGCAACGAATGCGGGGCGTCTGGGTCTCCGTTGCAAAGATGACGTGGGACACTCAGGGCCAGCTGGCCACGTACACCGACTCGCGCGGCGTCAAGGTCCGCTATCAGCACGACGACTTCGGCAGACTCGTGGAGATCGAGAGCCCCGACTTCGGGTTGTTTCGCTACGTCCACGACGAGGCGAGCAACCTTGGGTTGCTGGCGTCGTACTTGAACCGCGTCACCGAACCGTCGGGGCGCCGCTGTTTCAACGATCTGCGCGCCGACTACCGCGTCGATTCTTCCAGCCGGCTGATGTCGGAAGAGCTGCCCGGCAGCCTGCGGCAGGAATTCCCACGCGCGCTGCGCGAGTACGTCTGGATCGAGGACCAACCGGTGGCGGTCATCCGCTCGAAGCGCGCCGCCGATGGCACGGTCACCTTCGAGGGGATCACCTGGATTCACGGCGGCCACCTCGGCGAGCCGATCGCAGAGACCGACGAATTCGGCCACGTCGTGCGCAACCATGGGTTCGAGCCTTTCGGAGCGCGCCAGGATCTCGCGGTCGGCCCGGTGCCCAGCGTGCTCGCGACGAAGAATCCGTACACGTTCGAGACCCTCGACGTGTCAGCGCCCGGGGCCCGGGCGATGCGCGTGCACCTCGGAGAGCTGCAGCTGGGCACCTGCGATGCGGTTCAGGTGATCGACTTCGTCACCCAGGCGGTGCTCGGCGAGGTGCTGCCCGGCTCTGCGGCAGATCAGTGGCTCGGGCCCTACCCGACCGATCGGGTGCGGCTGCAGCTTCAGTCGAAGAGCTGCGGAGCGGGCCGCGGCTTCAAGATCATCGAGACCCAGGCCGAGCTCGGTGCGCAGTCGGTGCAGGCGCTCACTCAGAAAACGGCGATGCCCTACCCCGCCGCTGGCGAGCGGTTCACGTTCAACCTCACCCGGCCGACCTGGTTTCGCCTGTCGAACATCACGCTCGGCACCTGCGATGCGGTCGAGGCGCGAAGGGTCGGAACCGGCGAGGTGCTCTGGAAGGCGGCGCCCAAAACCTTCCTCAGCTCGATGTGGACGGCGTGGCTGACCGGCGACATCGAGCTTGGGATCTGGGGCGTCGGCTGCAACGGCACCGAGAAGAAGAACGGCTTCGGCCTCGTGCAGAGCGTCAGCGAAGAGCCGAGCCCTCCAGCGAGCCCGCTGGCTCTTCCGGGTCAGCGCATCACCGCCGGCGGTCTGCATGAAAATTGGAACCGGTTTTACGACCCTGCGCTGGGCCGGTATCTGACGCCCGACCCGATGATGGTCGAAGAGCTGATGCCGCAAGGCCTGGAGACCTCGGCGCCGTACTCGTACACGCAGAACCGCCCGGTCACGTTCAAGGATCCCAAGGGCCTCATCACGTTGGAGACCGAATCGGCCCGAGCCTGCGGCCCTGAGACGATCAGCACGTTCTTCGAGGCGTACCGAATTGCCGAGAAGATGCAGCAGGATTGCGAGTGCAACGAGGCCTACAACAAGGGCACCGGCCGCAAGCTGAAGGACGACCTCGACTCCACGAAGTTCGACCCGTCGGTTTTCTTCTCCAACGAGACGTCGCACTACCACGACGGCAGCGACGCGCTTTTCATCAACTGCGGGCTGCGAAACATCGACCCCTGCCAGATGGCGGTGTCGGTGGTGCACGAGCTGTATCACTGGGGCCGCTACCAGACGCACGGCGCGTCCACGGGAGAAGGCGGCGCCGAGAACATCGACAAGAAGTGCGGAAAGCTCTGCAAGAAGCCCAAGGGCGTTCGCATCAACAACATGGGCGCGCCTTGATTCGATGGTGCGCGCTGGTGCTGGCCGGGCTCCTGGGATGCCGCTCACACCTGGCGCTGGTGTCTGCGCCCGCCGAAGACGTGCACTGGAGCGCGTCCGAAGTCAGCGCGGCCGCACGATGCAGCTCGGATGATTTCATCAGAGTGCAGGGGCAGACCGGAGAGCGAGACGATCGGAAGGAGTTCGAGCTCAACTTCTTCAACGCAGACGGTGGGCTCGAGCCGACGCGGGCGCAGTTCTACGTCGTGCGCAGCTGGCTGACCGAGCCGATGATCGGAGAGATCATCCGAGCGGATCTGAAAGTCGCCGTCGTCGGCGGTGGGCATGATCGGGTGGTGTCCGGAACCCTTGCGACGAACTTCGCTCCGCTCGCAGCTTCGAACTGGGGCCTGTCCGGGTTCGGGTTCAAGCAGACCTCCCTCGTCTTCAAAGACGTCCCGATCCACTGCGTCGAGCAGGTGCCGCTGTCGCTGGCGGCCCGTCGGGGATTCCTCGCTGAGCAGGACGGCGGCTCGTGACTACGGCTTGCAAGAAGCGCTGAGCAACACGGGCGAAGCAGGCAGCCGCTTCAGCGCCTTCTCCCGCCACTGCTGGCACAGCTGCTCATCGCCCGCCTGCTGCGCGACTTCGACCGCCAGCGTCCACGTGCGTGCGTCGAACTCATCGCTGCGCGACCGAGAAGAAGTACAAACGGGGTTTCAGGGGCAAGGCCGAGAGAGAACCTACACCCGGGGTGTGGAGGTGGGGGCGGAAAGTGGGGTTGGAGAGGGGGAGGGGGAGCGCCAGGCGAGGTCGAAGGAGGTGGAGGGCGGACGGCTGCGGGACGGTGGCTTCCGTCGGAGTTGCTCGCGTGAGGAGTGGCCGCGCGCCGTGCGTCTACAGTGCGACTTCTGTGATGTCCCAAGTCAGCTCGGCCAGTGCGGAACGGGGCCGCTGGGGCGAGCGCCCTCTTCTGCGTGCGCGGGCGGCTACGCGTGCAACGGCGCGAGCGTGAAGCAAGTTTCAGAGCTTTGTCATTCGCTCCTCCTCCCGCGCCAAGCTTCCTGGCGCTTTGGCGGCGGCCTGATCGAGCTCCACCCAGCGGCGGTTTCGAGATCCACTCGCGAGGCCTGACCGCCGCACCGCGATAGCGGCGCGCGGAAGTCGCAGTTGCGGGGCACGCCGAGCACGTTCGGGGGATGGGGCACAAGAAGACGTCGCGTCGATGTTGCGAGTGCCGCGCCTGGTACTCGCCGAACACCGCGGCCTCGCTGACGCAGAAGACCTGCAGCAAGAAGTGCCGGCTGAGCCGGCGCGGGGCGCGCGCGAAGGAGCGCCGCGCAGCGGATCTTCCAACGCTGGCGACGTTGTTCGCCGCGTGTGGCGCGGGCGCCCCGGTCCCGCTCGAGGCCGTGCACCTGGGTGAGACCGTCTCTTCGAAGCAGCGCGCGGACTGGTCGCGCGCGACCTTCCTGTCAGGGGTCAAGACGCTCAACCTCGGGTCTCTCGACGGGGCTGACTATGCGGGGCTGTTGTCGTGCCCCCACCTCGACGCGCTCGAGGTCCTGGTGCTGGGCAAGGACTACGACAACAGGCAGCTCGGGTTCGACGCGCTGGTGAGGGCGACCCCGCCGCCGCGGCTGCGTTACCTCGAGCAGCGCTCGGAGCTCACGCAGAGCGAAGCGCTCACGCTCGCGCGGTCCCCGCTTGGCCGCCAGCTCTGGGCGCTGCAGACGGAGGACGCCTCGCCCGAGGTGTGGCGCGCGTTCCTCGAGGGGGGGCTGCCGGTGTTGAACGAGGGCTCGTTCAACTGCCCGATGTTCGACAAAGACCCGACCAGCGAGCACACCCACCTGACGACCTTCCGGGAAGAGTACTGAACGGGGGTCGTGCTTCTCGACTGAAGCGCCTGGGCCGGGCCGACCCATGGATCGGCGCGGCCTCCCCGCCTGACGATCGAGCCCCGCCGACTCGACGTGCCGTGTCTCGAAGTCAGGAGGGAGAATCGATGCCACCATGCCGGCGCGAGGGATAGATTGTGCCGATGACGATCCTCGCACGCTGCAAGCGACAGCTCGACGCTGCGCTCGCCACGCTCACGCTGCCGCCTCGCACGAAGCTCGAGGTCTCGTTCGCGGACGGACGGCTCGAGCTGAGCCGACTCGAGCTCGACGGCGACGGCGAGGCTCAGGACGTGCGCCAGGGCAGCTTCTCTCGCGGTGTGGAGACGGAGCTGCCCGTCCGCGAAGAGCGCGTCGCGCTGTGGGCGAAGGCGCTGCTCACGATGTCCCTCGACGACGGCCCAATGCTGTCGCAGGGCGCCCCGGGGCTCCTGTTCCGCCCCGAGCTCGACACGGAGGCGGCGATGCTGGCGGCGATGCGAGACCCCGACTACGCCCTCTTCGCCGAGCAGACCCTGGAGGCCTCCGGACCCGACGAGGGGCAAATCGTCGCGGCGGTGCAGTCGGGGAACTGGCTCTGGGTGGGAGACCTGCTCGCGAAGAACGCTGCCCTCGCCGACGTCGAGAGCGACGGCTCGCCCCTCATCGAGCTCGCCGAAGAGAGCTCCGAGCCCGGCGCAGCCCGCTGTCTGGAGCTGCTGCGCGCCGCGGCCCCGCCTCCGGATTGACCTCGCGCGCTCGCCCGAAGGCGTCCGCAGGCGCGGTGCGCTTCTCGGCCCTGCCGGTGCATGGCTATGACGAGCGCGGCGTGGCTCACGCGCGCCAGCGGACCCTGGGCCGAACCACAGAGCGTCGCGTACCTCGTCAACGGCGACCGGCGCAGCGTGAACGACAAGGCGTACTGCTACGAACCGGGCAGCCATCGCCTCGCGCGGGTGGCCGACGTGCTCTACCGATCGAACCCCGAGGGCGCGATCTGGAAGCGAGAGGCGCCCGATGGTCGCGCGACCACCTACTGCTGGAATCCCGTCGGGCAGCTGGGGGCGCTGATCGACTCGGGCGGCCAGGCCACTGGCTTCGTCTACAACCACCGCCGCCAACGCGTGGCCGAGATCTGGCCCATCAATGGGCTGCGCGCCGAATACCGTACCGACGCCACCAGCCGACTGACCTCGGAAGAGCTGCCCGGCAGCCTGCAACAGGAATTCCCCCGGGCGATTCGCGAGTACGTCTGGCTCGGCGACCAGCCGATGGCCATCATCCGTTCGAAACGGGCGGCCGATGGCACCACGCCGGCCACCTGGGCGAGCCCGTCGTCGAAACCGACGAATTCGGCCACGTGATTCGCAACCATGCGCAAGAGCCGTTCGGGCTGCGACACGACCTGCCGAGTCCGCCGCAGCCGAGCACGCTCGCGACGAAGAACCCGTACACCTTCGAGACGCTCGATGTTGCCGCCCCCGGATCGCGTGCGATGCGCGTGCACATCGCCGAGCTGAACCTGGGCACCTGCGATGCGGTTCAAGTCATCGACTCGGCGTCACAGGCGCTGCTTGGCGAAGTGCTGCCCACGTCGGCGGCCGATCAATGGCTTGGGCCATACCCGACGGATCGCGTTCGACTGCAACTGCAATCGAAGAACTGCGGCGCGGGTCGAGGCTTCAAGATCCTTCAGACCCAGAGTGAAGTCGGTGCGCAGTCGATTCAGACGCTGACCTCGAAGACCGCGATGCCCTACCCCGCCGCCGGCGAGCACTTCACGTTCAAGCTCACGCGGCCTACCTGGTTCCGACTTGCCAACATCGCGCTCGGCACCTGCGACTCGGTCGAAGCGCGCAGGCTCGCACCGGCGAAGTGCTCTGGAAGGCCTCACCCAAAGCGTTCACGGGTGGCTTGTGGACCGCGAGGTTGACGGGCGACGTGGAGGTCGGGATCTGGGGCGTGGGCTGCAACGTGACCGAGAAGAAGAATGGGTTCGGCATCGTCCAGAGCTTGAGCGAAGAACCCAACCCACCCGCGTCTCCCCTGTCGTTGCCCGGCCAACGCATGACGGCCAGTGGCCTTCACGAGAACTGGAATCGCGTCTACGACCCGGCGCTGGGCCGCTACCTCAGCGCGGATCCGTTGATTCAGACCGCCGCGTTCCCGCAGCTTTCTTGGGCGTCGCCGTACGAGTACGCGCTGAACCGACCCGTCAACCGCGCCGACAGCGATGGTCAATTCTCGGTCGACTACGCCTCGCTGAAGGGTTGCCATGCGCAGCGCGAGTGGGACGTCGGCGAAGTGAAGAAGGGCTATTTGAAGCATTGGGCAGAAGTGAAGAAACAGCTGAAGGTGATGGCGGCAGACTGCGAGTGCCGCGCGGCCTTCAAGCGCTTGTACAAGGCCGACATCGAGGAACTGCTCGCCGCCGGCGAAGGCCCGCGAATCAGCTGGGGCACAACGCAGCGAAACGGAGTGCCGGCCGAGTACGGAACGTGGACGAACGAAGTCACCTACTCGTGCGGCGACTGGAACCTTCAGAACATTTCGCCAGCGGCGGTGCAGGCGACCGTGATCCTTCACGAGCTCGGCCACTACGCGAACGACGCCGCCAAGACCTTCGGAAGCAAGATTCCCGAGCCCCAGAACGAGAAGGAACAAGTGGACAAAAAGCATCCGCACGGAGGCGCCAACGAGGTCGAAGAGATCTGCAGGAAGGCGCTGATCCGTTCAGGCACACTGAGCCAGCCGCCATGAGACTTCTTCTGTTGGTCGTGCTCGCCGGCTGCGCGACGCCGGTGAAGTTTCATCTCTCGAAGCTCGGAGACATCGAGCTGCCGATTCAGACCGCGACCTGGGACGGCGCGCGCATGTCGATGACAGCGGGCGCCGGCGGCTCATCCAGCGATTCCGCCCAGTCGCTCGAAATCGAAGTCGACGGCGTCTGCACAGACACGCCGACTGCTCGGCTCGCGTACCTCAAGGCGTTCATGCCTCAGCGCACCGAAGGCCAGATCAGCGAGATCGCGATGCACGCCAACTGCGCGGGTGAGCCATTCGAGATCGAAGGAACCATCACGGGGCTGATTGGTCGGTGGACGCTGGACCCAACGCTGCCGTTCACGCTGACGATCCCGAAGACCCGGATCGAACGAAAGCCGTGATGCGCTTCTTGGCGCTTTCTCGAGACGCCTGACGCCGGCGAATGAGCGCTACGGGCACACCGCGCTGAGCAGCTCGGGCGAGCAGTCGCCGCAGTCCCTGCTCGAGCCACAGGCGGCACTGCGACCAATCGCCCGACTGTTGCGCCGCGTCGACCGCCAGGGCCCACGTCCGCGCATCGAACTGATCGCTTTGAGCCAACAGCTCGAGCGCGGACCTCGGCTGGCCCGCGTTCAAGCGCTGCATCGCGAGCAGCAGGTTGCGAGATCCGATCACCTGCGTCACATCGACGAACAGCACGCACAGCACCGTCGCAACCCACACGCCGGCCGAAAGCAGCCCCGACGACGCTCGCACCAACGGACCTCGCAGCCAGAGCCCCAGCAACACCGCGCCTGCGACGAACGTCGGCGGCTCGACGAATGTCTTCCCACTGCACGCAGCGATCGCCAGCACGAGCAGCGCCGGACGCGGCCGCACCTTCGCGACCACCAGGCCCGCCGCGAGCACGCCCAGCAACCCGAGCTCGAATGCGAGCCGAAGCCATTCGTTGTGCGGCTCTTCCATCTGCGCCTGGAAGCGGGGGCCGACTGCCGAGAACTGCCCTGGCCCCCAACCCAGCAGCGGCCGTTCTTCCAGCGCGCGCACGGCGGCCACCCACGTCGGCCAGCGACCTTGCGCCGCGGCGATGCTGGTGCGTGCGGCGTCGACGTACGGCGTCGGTGACTTCCACCGCAGCTGCGGGCCGGGTGTCGCGATCAGCCCGACCACCAGCCCCGCGACCAGGCTCCACTGCATGCGCCGCTGCCTCCACAACACCCACGCGCAGCCACACGCGGCGCCGAGCCATGCCGCCCGCGACGCGGTGCTGACGACGAAGATCACCGCCAACATCACCCAACCATCGAGCCGCCGCCGGCGCAGCAGCAACAGCGGCAGCACCGCCGCGACGAACACTCCGGCCGTCGTGCGACTCGCCAACAGCCCTGCCGGCCGGCTCGCCTCGTTCAAGTCCAATGGCACCCACTGCTCGATCAGCCCCACGACAGCGGTAAGCAGCGCCACGACGATCAGCGCGCGAACCCAGATCGCCCGGCCCACCGCGCGCGTCGAAATCGCCCACGCGATCACGAGCGCGGCGCCGACATCGAGCAGCCGAGGCAACGTCATCGGCCACAGCGGAGAAGCCACGCTCGCCCACACTGCGACGAACGCGAACACGCCCAGCCGACCATCGCCGCGACGACGCGCGTGAATCGCCAGCGCTGCCAGCACCAAAGCCAACGCATGAAGCGCGACCCGCCGCGGCAGCAGGTTCTCGCTGGCGAGCAAATCAGTCGATGCGAACGCCACGGCGCCCACGCCAACCGCGGCGGCCCAACGACGAAACATCTTCAGCGCTCGCTCAAACCCCAACAACAGATCCAGCAGTTGCTGCACCTTCGTGCGCCGCCCCGACACGCTCGCGCGCGCGCTGGTGTGAATGGTCATCGAGATCCGCGTGAAAGCGGATCGACATCGACTTGATGGCGGCGCTGATCACCATCGTCGTCGTGGTCCTCGAACGAGTGGCGTCGAGGTGGAGTCGAGCACGGTGACCGACCTGGTTTGAGGTGGGGTCCGGGGAGGAGACTCAAAACCTGTTGGCTTCCGTGTGGAGAATTCGCATGAGGGTCGAAAGGCTCGCCCAGGAAGACGAAGGGCCCCTCAGCAGCAACTGAGAGGCCCATCTGGCGCGGCGTGCCCGTGTGCCATGGCGCGCCCGCGATGGGGTGAGACGTAACCCGGTCCGCGGCGCGTCGCCAGAGGGTGGCGTGCAGCGTGTGCCGTGCGGGAGTCGCTTCGGTTTGTGACGTGCGGTCGGGCGGATTGCCGCCAGATGTTTTTCCTGTGCACCCGCCATGATCGCGGGCACCGGTACTGCGGCTCGGGCTGCAGCGACGCTGCCCGACAACAGTCGCTGCAGGAGGCCGGGGCGCGCTACCAGGCGACGCCGGACGGGAAGCACGCGCACGCGGCGCGGCAGCGCCGGTACGTCGCTGGGCAGCCGCGCCAGAAAGTGACGCATCAGTCTCCCCAGGGAACAGCCCCGCCGCCCACGGTGCCGTCCACGCCGGCGACGTCCGTCATTCAGACGGAGCCGCCCGGCGAGACAAGGACGTGGAGTCATGAATCAGGAACACCCCGTTGCATCCGGTGCGGTCAGCCGGGGAAGTACGTGCGACACGAAACGCTCGCGCGGTCTCGACCGCGCTGGCGGCGGCGCCCGCCGTGAGGCGGAAATCCGGAGGTTGTCGGAGCAAGGTTGGTCTCGCCGCGAGCTCGCGGCGGCGTTGAGGGTAACCATCGCCGTCGTCGCGCGCGCGCAGCGCGCGGGAGCTGCGTCATGACGTTGCCCCTCGAGGTGGTGACGCACATCCGCCGGTTGCACTACGCGGAACACTGGAAGGTAGGCACCATCGTGGCCGAGCTGAAGGTGCACCACGACGCGGTGGAGCGCGCGCTGGGGCTCGACACGCGCGGAGGCATGGGGGTGAGGCGCGTGCTGCCGACGCTGCTGGACGCGTACAAGCCCTTCATCCGGGAGATGCTGGAGAAGCACCCGCGGCTTCGGGCGACGCGGCTGTTCCACATGGTGAAGCCGCGCGGCTACCAGGGCAGCTACGAGCCGGTGAAGCTGTACGTCCGCGCGGTCCGGCCCAGAGGCAGGACCGAGGCCTTCTTCCGCATCGAGACGCTTCCGGGAGAGGAGGCCCAGGTGGACTGGGGCCTCTTCGGGAAATTGAAGGTGGGCGACGCCGAGCGGCAGCTGTGCTGCTTCGTGATGGTGTTGTCGCACTCGCGGGCGGTCTACGCGCGCTTCGCTCTCGACATGACGATGGAGAGCTTCCTGCGCGGCCACGTCTGCGCCTTTGAGGCGCTGGGTGGCGTTCCCAGGCGCGTCTTGTATGACAATCTGAAATCGGTGGTGCTCGAGCGGTACGGCGACGCCGTGCGCTTCCACCCTCGGCTGTTGGAGCTCGCCGGGCACTACCACTTCGCGCCGACGCCTTGTGCCCCGTACCGGGGCAACGAAAAGGGAAAAGTCGAAAGGACAATTCGCTACCTCCGAGATTCGTTCTTCGCCGCGCGGCGCTTCACGGGCGTGCCCGACTTGAATGCTCAGCTGTCGACGTGGATCTCCGACGTCGCGATGGTGCGCCAGTGGCCTGGCGCGAAGGACAACCGGCGGGTCGTCGAGGTCTTCGGCGAGGAGAAGCCGCGGCTGATGCCTCTGCCGGCCGGCGCCTTCAGCACCGACGTGATGCGCGCGGTGTCCTCGGGAAAGACGCCCTACGTGCGCTTTGACAGTAACGACTACAGCATCCCGCATACCCTGGTGCACAAGCCGCTGACGCTCTGCGCCTCCGAGGAGGTGGTGCGGATCCTTGATGGAGCCGAAGAGGTAGCCCGGCACGGGCGCAGCTACGACAAGGGCCGGCGCTTCGAGTCCGAGGCGCACCTCGCGGGACTGGCGAAACAGAAGCGCCGCGCGGCGCAGTTGCGCAGCCGCGATGTGCTGAAGGCTTCTCTGAAGCACGCCGACGAATTCTTCGCCGCGCTCTGCCTGCGCGACAAGAGCCTCAGCCACGAGGCGGCCCGGCTGACGAAGCTGGTGTCGAAGTACGGCGTCGCTGACGTCGATGTCGCCATGGCCGAGGCGCTGGCTCGGCATTCGGTGAGTGCCGCCTCGGTGGGGCACCTGCTCGACGCGCAGGCACGCAAGCGCGGGCAGTTGCCGCTGCTCGACGTGGTGGTGCCCGAGTCAGTGCGGCACCTGCGCGTCACGCCGCATCCCCTCTCCGACTACGACGAGCTCTCGAGGAAGACTCCGCCGGGCGAGGGCAACACCGAGGGAGGTGCGTCATGACAGCGTCGCTGGCACAGCGCCTGGCAGGCCTCGGTCTGCACGCCGTCGGTGATGCCCTCGACGACATCGTCGCGAAGGCCACCCAGAAGCGCTGGGGCCCCGTCGACCTCCTGTCGCACGTCGCAGACCTCGAGATGGC
>Ga0105047_10008328_pt1 | contig 17281 bp, 8 predicted proteins | sample MAT04_FD_78384 | JGI IMG/M metagenome (GOLD analysis project Ga0105047, IMG submission 78384) | Freshwater microbial communities from Lake Fryxell liftoff mats and glacier meltwater in Antarctica - MAT-04 (megahit assembly) | ecosystem: Environmental > Aquatic > Freshwater > Ice > Liftoff...
GGAGGTGGCGGTGGGTTGGGAATCGAATACAGGTGTATCGAGGAAGGAGACGATGGTGCGGGTTTCGAGCCCGCCTGGAGCAAAGGAGCGGTCGTTGCGTGGTTGGAAATAGCGGGAGGAAAGAGCCGGGAGGTCGAGTTCGATCACAAGGAAGCCCTGGAGGCGATTTGTGGAAAAATCGGCTTCGTTTGGATCGAGACTGGAAGCAGCTCGAAAGAATACCGGCGCCACTGAGGAAGCAAGCCAGGGCCGATTGAACCAGCGCCGTGGAGAAGCAGCGGCGAGATCGTCAGTGGCCTGGTTGAGTTCGGATCTGATTTGATGCCAGGCTTCGGGCCAAGGGGTGAGTTGAAATTTGGAAGAACCTGGATTCCAACGCAAGAGCTGATCAAGCTGAGCATTGATGAAGTAGAGCTGGAATGGGATGGGAGAGAGAGGTAGTACAGAAGGGTTAACGGGATTTGAATTCTGGACTGCGCGGCAGACGGCAGACAGGTCGGCCTGAAAGTCGGCCCGAAAACTGGCTGAAGATGCAACAAGTGTGGATTCGAGGCGTTGCTGGTAGGCCTCGCTGAGTTCATTGCTCCAGCGGAATTGCAGCAGAACCAGAAGCAAGAGCGCAAGCCACATCACCGCAAGGGTTGCGGTGAGAAAAGCGGGTTTACGCATGAGGGACTTCATGAAACGGCGAAAGGCCGCCCCAAAGGGACGGCCTTTCGCATTGTAAGTGATATCCGGGCTTAGCGGATATGGATCAGTGACGGATTGCCGGGGACATAAGCGCCATCGAGGCCGATGGCTCCTACACCGTAGGGACGATCGACACCAGTGACGGCACCTTCCGGCACGGTGAACTGGACGACATAGATGCCGACCAGGCCGGGGGCCATGGTGGCGGAAAGAACCGGGGCTCCTTCATTGTTGATACCGATGATCATTTGGGCGGCAACTTGAGTGGAGTTGTTGTAAGCACCGGGGTTATTGGTGGAAGACGGAGTAACCGTCTGGCCAAGGCCGGTGAAGAAGCCAATCAGGTTTTCGCCGCGGAGGGCGGGGTTTTCGCGGGTCATGTAGGTGCCATCGGCTTTGATGACGACGCCCACACGCTTGCCGGCAGAATCGGTAGTTTCGAAGATACCGGGCTGAACGGCGAAGACGGTGACGGCAAGTGAACTGGAGCCTTCATTGACCGTCATGCGGAGGGTAGAGTTACCCGGTGCTACATCGCAAGGAGTCTGGAAGGTTGCCTGTTCCTGACCGTTCAGGTTGGCGAGTGAGACGATTGGAGCCGTGCGGCCACCGACTTCGATTGAGACATTGTTCAAGCGAAGTGAGTAGGGGCCGACGAAGCTGTTACCCATGATGACGCCGTTGAGGCTTGGCGCTATGTTCGAGCCGAAGACAGTTGCGAGCCCGCAAGGGACGAGGCCAGCCTGGAAGCCGGCAGCGTTTGAGACACGAGTGATCGTGGGGCCCGGGGGCAGCGCGGTGAGGCTGAAGGTAACGACTCGGGTGACGGCGCTGGCCGAAATCGAGATCGGACCGGCAGTGGTTCCTGCGGTTGCGTTTACGGTAGCGACGCCCTGACTATTGGTTGGCGCAGAGGAAGCAGAGAGAGTGACCTGACCGCTTTGGACGGCGAAGGTAACGTTGGCACCAGAGATGGCACGGCCCTGAGCATCAAAGAGCTGGACGGAGAGGGGGGTGGTGAAAGGCCGACCGATTACCGCCGACTGGTTGTCGCCAGAAATCTTGACGAAGTTGCCAATGGTGACGTTGTTCACAACGGTCCAGATGGTGTTGGCGTTGCCTGCACTGGTGCGGATCTTGACTTCACCTGGGGTGGAGCCGAAACGTACAAGGAAGGAGAAGTCGCCGTCGCTGTTGGAGTTGTTAAAGAGTGACTCGATTGTAGCGTCACCGGAGATTACTTCGACACGTATAGTGACACCGGCGAGACGGTTGCCGAAGGCATCGGTGACTCTACCGCGGAGTGCGAGCGGAGTAAGAGTGCCAGGGCCGCCGGATTGGTTATCGCCTTGTGTTTTGGTGATCAAGCCGGGTGGCCCAGCAACGACTTCAATGTTGAAGTTGAAGCTGCGGCCGGGGTTGGCGCAATTGCCAACACAAGCCTGGAAGTTAGAGGTACCGAGTTTGGAGCCGGCGACGATATCGCATGAGACATCACCTTGTCCATTGGAGAGGTTGGTTTGAACGCAGTTCGCGCTTGCTCCCTGGTCAGGATCGTTGCCGGTGGAACCGGAGAAGCCGACGCCCTGGATGGGCGAGCCGAATCCGGCAAGGGTTCCGCTAAAGAGGCTTGCCTTGATTGCGCCCGCAGTTGTGGTTCCAGCCTGGACACGGATAGTTGAGCCTTCAGCCGGATTGGTGAGGGTAATATTGGGCGGGCTTGCCGGAAGGAGGAGTGGCGGGGGCCCCGACTGCGGATACGTAACCACAGTAAAGTCTACGTTTCCATTTGGGGAACTGGCACGAACAACACTAGTCCGAGGCTGATTAAACGCATCGTTGTAGAAGAGGACGGAGCCATATTGAGTCTGGGCGAGCCCTCGTGAGTCCGTGGTGCTGGTTGTGAGGGTAACGTTGCCACCACCACCGCCTTCCTGAACCTGCCAAGAGACTGTGACGCCGCTCTGGGGGTTACCTGCACCGTCGCGCACACGAACCGTGAGCGCTTGCGGCGCCAGGAACTGAGAAAGAACGAGTTGCCCGTTGCCGGAGACGATCTCGATGGGCAGTGGAGCACCCGGATTTCCGCCGCCGCCGCCACCACCGCCAGGATTGCCGGTGCCAGTAACGTTGATGGTGAAGGATTGCCCTTGTGATCCGCTCGTTGAAGCAGTAACAGAAAAGGTACCTGTGGTTGATGGAGCGGTGTAACTTATCGTCGCGTAACCGTCTTTATTGGTTATGGCTGCAGATTGGTCGAAGGGAAAATTAGTGGTACTGGATGCAAAATTGATCGTGACTCCGCTGAGAGGACGGGTGGAACTGTCAAGTGCGCGGACGACCAGTGGGCGGCCACGCTGGCCCTGGACAGCCGATTGAGAAGGCGTGATCGTGATCAGGCTGAACGGAATGCCTGTTGGAGCGCGCCCGGTAAAGAAGCTGGGGCCAACAAAGGTAGGCTGCGAAATAGAACTATTCAAACTGTTCGTTTCAAGGTTGATCCGGGAAAGTGTATTGGACACATTTGAAAAGAAGTAGCGATTGGATGGCTGCTCGTCTGAAGTGACAAGGTAGCGGCCGCCGGTGAGAACACCTGTACCGCCAAGCTCCAACTGTACCGGATTGACAAGCGGAGAAACCAGACCACCACGGAATACCGTATTGCTGACGCCCACATAATAAAGTGCGGTGCTATTGGAGGTGACCTTGAAGCGCTCTGCGACTGCGCTCGGTATTGTGGACTGAGCGATGGTGCGGGTAATCGTATCGACGACGTAGATTTGAGTGGACCCAATCACATTGCAAGCGACGACAATGCGACTGCCGTCAGGGGTGAACTGAGGCTTGAGGCAGTTGGACCCGGTAATGGGCATCTCCGCCCCGATTTGAATGAGTGCGTCGCGGCCGTCAATTTCGAGCAGACGGTTCTGGGCGGTCACATAGATCAAACCAGTGGCACCGACCATCATGGTTGTTGGACCATTGGCGATGCTGAGGCGGCTGCCGATGGTATTATTGCCGAGATTGATGGCGACCAGTGTGCCGTTGCTGTTCAGAACAAATGCGCGGCTGGAATCGATGGAGAAGTCCACATCTACCGGTACGCAATTGGTGTCTCCGCAGGTGTTAAGGCCTGTGATTTCCTGATCCGTTGCTGTGTCATAGATGCGCAACGCCTGTGAGAGAACAAGCAATCGGCGGCCGTCTGGTGAGATTTTGGCTGTTGTGATATTCGCCAAAGATCTGGAAGTCGTTTCCGCGTAGGGAGAAGAGCCGGAAAACACGGCGATCGACTTGGTTACGCTTTTGGAGAATACGTAAAGCTTTTGGCCATTGGGATGCCAAATGGCTTCAAAGGCAAGGGGGTCGACGGCAATAGTGCCGATCTGGGTGAATGGTTCGGGGCTATAGATATAGCCGGTCGTGTTGCCCGAGTTTTCCTGGGGGAGCACAACAATATTGGAAGCAGATACTGGCGCAATGAAAGACAAAGTGGCCAGCAAAAACAGAGATAGCCTATACATGGATTTCCTCTTCAGAGCTAAAGAGATGGAAGGACGCAGCCCTCTGATGTTAACAGAGAATGTCCTGATCTCACAAAAATAAAATCGGGGCGGACCGAAGTCCGCCCCGAAATGGTTTCAAGCTATGACAAGGCTTAGTTGTCGAGCTGTTCGGCCTGCGAAGCACCAGTGTTACGACGGATGCCTGCGGGATCGAGAATCAGCGCGAGGTAGCCATGTGCAGTCTGGAGGTTAGACGGATCGCTTACAAAGGCGAAGCCGTGTGCCCAGCGGAAGTTGCACGAGATGATGATGTAGCCCTGGAAGCCGACAACCGGTTGGATGCCGAACTCAGGACCACCGAAGAGCAAGTTGAAGGTAGCGACCTGGCCAGAGGGAACAGACTTGCTGAACGACTGAGGCGTAGGATCGATACCACCGCCAGCGGTGGTGCCGTAGAAGAATACGCGGCAGATGCCGGTTTCGTTCACGGTGCCGAAGGGGTCCTTGGAAGCGTTGGCTACTGCGATACCGGTGTTGAAGCCAGTCACGCTGCTAACGAACGGATAGAGCAAGTTCGTGGCGCAGTTGGTGATCGACAAGATGGGCCTCAGTTCTTCGGGCTGAGTCAGCACGAAGCTCGGGATCGAAGGATAGCCGTTGCCACCGGTGGCAGCGATCGGAGCATAATTGCCCGAAACGTTGGCCACGACGGAGGTGTTGGCATCGGTTACGATGCTGGTGGTTGGCGGGAAGGCGACTGCAACGAGGAAGTCGAAGCGATCGATGACGTTGTCATCGGCGCGGAGAACTTCCCAGAAGAAGGTTCCTGTGCCATCAGCAGCGGTTGCGACGCGGATGAACTGAACTGTGCGGCTCAATGCACCGTAAGCAAATCCATTGCCGCCCCAACCAAGAGCAGTGGTGCCCTGAACGGTGGCGTTGCCACCGGTGGAACCGAATGCGTAGCTGGTGTTGGCCGTAAAGCCTTCAACTGCGCCGTCAGCATTTACACCGGAGACCGCGAAGGCAGCGTTGCCAACTGCGGAACCCTGACCGAGGCAGAGACCTGCGGTGCCGGTCGAGGTTGCGATGTTAGATACGGAAGAGCTGCAACCCGAGGCGGTGGTTACAGGCTGTGCGGAAACGTAGAGGCGAACCTGAGCCGGAACACCAGAGAAGCGAGCGCGGAGGCGAGTACCGTTGGAGGCGATGCCGACACTCTGCAAGCTATTCGTGGTGGGGAAACGGCGGTTGTAGAAACCAGATTCGTTGTTGTAGTTCACGCGGGGATCAGACTGACCGGAGAGGCCGTCGATTGCGACGAACTGGTTAAATACAGGATCATATACGTCCAATGTGCCGCCAAAACCGCGACGCTTAAATGAAACGCCGTAGGCTTCTGTGAAGCGGAGAGCACCGGTTGCGAGAAGATTACCTTGAGAGGAAGCTCCTTCCGTGGGGAAGCCGCCGGCTCCGGTAGCATTCCAGCCCAAGCACTGAGCGTAGGGTCCGCCAGAGATTGTGTCAAAGAAGAGACCACGCTGAACGAAGCCAACTACACCCTGAGCATTGTTGAGCACGAGGTTTGCAGGAGGATTCTGGATCGAGATGAAGGCCTGGATCTGACCGTTGACCTGGAAGGCGTTGGCAACCTGAACACGGATGTTCTTGATGCGGTAAACGCGCGAACCAGCACCGGTGTGAGTACCCGGCTGAACGATCGGCACACCGACGAAGGTGATGGTCTGCTCGTTAGGAGCAAAGCCGCCGCCAACACCGTACTGGGCCTGATACACGTTGACCGGAACGCCGCCCGTAGCAGCTACTGTACCAGCAGCTGCGACAAAGGGGTAACCTGAACCAACTGCTACGCCGGCTGAGAAGAAGTAATTCTGACCAGTGCAAACGCCAGCGGTGCCAACGGTGGAGCCAGTGAGCAAGCAGGGATTCTGCTGAGCAGTGGTAGCACCGGAGGTGGGGTTGGCGGGCTCATCGATGAACAAAAGTGCATCGGTGAGGTTACTGGAACCAAAAATACGATTGGTGATGCGGGTACCAGTTACCGTTACCGAGATGTTGATCGCGGGGACGGTGGGGTTGGTGATCGCGGCGAAAGCACTACCTACGCCAAGACCAGGAGCAGCTACAATACCCTCAGCAATGCCCGTTGTCGGGGGCTGATTCATGGTGTTCTGGAGCTGGGCTTGATTGGTTGGCGTACCGATGGAGTTACCACCAGTGCACGTGATTACGATATCGCCTACGAGCTCACGCAGACCTTCGACGCGAACGACGAGGGGCGAAAAGCTGGTGTTGCAGACGAAGGGGTTCGCTTGCGCGTTGGCTGTGTTGCTGGTTCCAATAAAGGAAGCAACGGCCGCAGCGGCAAAAAGCATTTTACGGAAATGCGACATTATATCCTTCTCCTTGTGAAGTGTTGTCTTATTTTTGAATTGATGGAAGTTCTTTTTCAACCTGAGCCTCTTGTTACAGCTTTTGTACTACGACTCAAACTAAACTACGACTCCAAGCCGAAGCGACTTCTTTGTAAAACTATAAACTCTGTGCTCGCGGAATCCACGTCGCTGTGATGAAAGCCGCCTGTCTCTTTGCAGACATACCACTAGTATCAGAATGAAGCGGCTGTAGTCAAGGAAAAATCTTAGCAACTGGCTGAAAGCGCTTGGGTTAGGTTCGTTTCTGGAGATGAAATGAGTCAATCCGACACAGTTGGATGTGATTTGCGACACACATGTCCCGCCCACTGAGCATAAACATTAACGAATGGACATTAATCCAGGATTGGAATCGAGGCCTGCCGAACGGAGTAGTACTTGTTGGTCCAAGCCTGGTGGAAGATTCACTGGGAGGCTGAAGTTGATCTGGTAGAGCCCGATGAAGCCTGGGGCCAGCCCTGAAAAAAACGGGGTGAGCTCTCTTCCGTTAACCACAACCAGGACAGGACCGGTGGTGGTGCTCAGGCCGCTGGATTGCAGGCGAACAGGCCCGAGGCCGGTGGCAAAAAGCACTGCCGCCTGGCCGCGGACAGCGGGATTGGAAGGTGAGTTGAGGCTTGAATCCTGATTGAGCAGAGCTGCAGAACCACGTGCGTTTACAAGAAAAACCGCGGGCGCCTGATCGGCGATTTCGATTCGCGTTGAGGATTCACCGAAGGGGGACCGGATATTGAGGTTGGCCGACCCTGGGGGGATGGCCGAGGGGATTGCGGTATTAAGCTGAAAGCCATTGGAAAAGAAGATCGGCAGAGTCTGCCCGTCAATGTCTACGGATGAGCCAGCGCCAGCGCGAACCGGGAGGCCGTTACCGAAGATGCTGATGATGGTTCCCGCCCCAATTCGCGAAGTGAAACTTGCGGCATTCAGGATGGCTGAAGAGTTCACGGAGATTTGCTCTGGGGTCAGAGTCCAGGCATCAGAGGTGGACCTCGATATTCGATAGGCGGTGGCATCGGCTGCGCTGACGACGGACTGGGCGGGAGGATTGGTAAGGCTGACCAGGGAGAAGAGGAATGGAGGGGACGGAAGGGCGGCCTGGTAGAAAAGTGCAGATCCATCACAACTCTGAAGCCTGAGGTGGAGCGATGATGTGGTGGATGTAAGATTGGCAAAGCTGGCAGGCCAAGACACGGAGCGGGAGCAGGCTGCCGCGGGGCTGAGGACTTCGAAAGTGGCAGTAGAGAAGGCGTAGAAAGCGGCACTGTTTGAGGTACGAGGGAGAATCTGAATGGCGGCTATGGGGCTGGCCTGCCAATTTGCGGCGGCAGCGGTGAAGCCGGTTGTGTATTGACTGAGGCGGGTTAAGGCGAACTGGGGATTGGGGTCGCTGATGGCCAGATCGGCATCGGCGAGGATGCCGAAGGCAGTAACAAAGTGGACACCGACTGATTGGCCGTTGCGCAAAAGGTTGAGGCCGATGACGACAGGCCCTGAGGTAGCAATTGCCTCACGAATGGCGGCAAGTGTGGGTTCGGGAAAAGCCAGACTGAGAGCGCCACTGGCGAAATCGACTGTCCGGAATGGGTTGGCTTGTGGGTCGGCACCTAGGCCAGGATCGAGGAAACCGTCGCAAATCTGGGTGCCAGCGGCATCGACTGTGCAGAAGGCGCGGAGATAGTTATTTAGAGAAGTAGTATCAGCGAGGCCATTGTCAGAAGGAGCCACGCCGCGCTGCTGGTAGAAGCGGATTAGACCCGCCAGGGAAGCAACTAGCGAGCCCTTCTGGGCCAGAGGCAATGTCGAGTTGCCGAGATTGCCGTCGACAGCCTGAGTGATGCGGGGGTAGTCGGTGGGAACCTGTTCAGAGGCACGAGCCGAGAAGGTAGTGGTCTGGCCGCCCGCTTCGACAGAAAAGAGTGAGATGCCGCTTTGGGCCGGAAGCCGGAGCCTGGCTTCACCGATGCCTTCGGGGCTGGTAACAGGGCTTGAGTCGAGAATCGCGCCGCCGGGGGACGCCTCAAAGCGAAGTGGGACCCCCGCGAGGGGGCTGCCGGAAGAATCGCGAAGCTGGACGCGAATCGGTAGCGGAAGTACGGTAGCCGGAGCAGCGGCCTGGGAATCACCGGAGACCTTGGTCAACGCAGGGCGCAATTCTGCGAGTGTGCGCACGGTATAGTTCGCTTCGGCAAAGCTCTGTGGCGCATTGGTATTGGTAGCGCGCAGAATTACAACGCCAGCGCGGGCAGTTGAGGGAACGACGCTCTCCCAGAGGAAAGATCCATTGACGGTAGTCAAGTCGAAGCTATCGGCGGCTGAGCCGGAACCCTGGGTGACACGTAATCGAGCGCTGGCGGGGAATCCGCCAACGGCAACACGGTAGCGGGCGCCAGGGAGTAGAGAAGATGGGGTAATCGTAAGGGTAGGCTGGCGTGCTTTGTCGATCACGCGAACTGGGCCGCCAGGGTTGTATTCGAGGAAGGCCCCTTCAAATTCCTGGCGAAATGCGCCGGCAGTCAGGAATTCGTCAGTCAGTGGCGCTCCAATTGACCCGGCCGCAGAGCCTAATTCGAGATGTTTGGCTGCGATGGGACCGGTGGTGAGGAAGGCTCGCCCAGAGAGGATGCCAAGGCTGTATTCAAACAGAACACCAGACTTGAAGACCTGGCTGGCGACCTGGGTACCGGTAAAGGTAATCGAGAAAGAACGGTCTGAGACGGGTGACCCGAGAGCGCCAGAATCTGCGCCCAAGGCAAGCCAGCGAGTGAGTATGGTGCCTGAGACGAGTCTGAGGGGAGAACCGGCGAGTGCACCGTTTTCAAAGCGCTGGGTTCCATTGCCGTTGGAATCAGAAACCGGAAAGCCCAAAACGCCAGAAACTCCGCCCAGTGCCTCGTAAGAAGTAAGCGAAGGACCCGAGAGAAGGTAGGCGACGGGGCTTGAGTCGGCTTTGAGAATCAGGATACGGTTGCCTGAGGGCAAGGCGATGGCTTCTTGCTGGTATCCAACACCGGCACGACGAACCGGGGAAGCGACAGGAGTTCGAACGGTGATCCGGTTTCGCTGAATTGCGTCGAGAAAAGTTTGAGAGAGAGCCTGAGAAGGGGCCCCTTCGCCGATGGCGCAGCACTGGGAAGCAACAAAAACCGTGATCCGGTTGCTGGTCTTGCCTTCGCTGGTAGCGGTAAGGATTGCGGAGCCCCCAGCCAAACCACGAATGGTGACAATGGGGCCGGTACCGGTGATTGTCACGACCCGGCCATTTGAGGTAGACCAGAAAACCTCGCGATCGGTGACATATTCTGCAGCGTTGGTTTGAAGCACAGCAGTGAGTGAGCGGGTTTGTCCGGCAGTGAGGCGGATGGGATCCTCTGCGGCCACGGTAACGGAAATTATGGCGTTTTTGAGGATTGGCGTTCCGCTAATTGCGTATTCCATGGTGCCACCTTCAAAGGTTTGGCGGCGGCGGCCATCGGCAATGATCGTTTCTTCACCAATTGGCAGGCCGAGGAAGCCGGCCGGCCCCTGATTCTGTTCGTAGAGAGTCTGAACGGATTTACGGACGAAAATCACCCTTCCATTCAAGGAGCCTGAGGAGATGTTGTAAATGGCGCCATTGGTAAAGGTTTGGTAGTTGGCCTTGGTAGCGAAGCGGGAAGTTGCCGAGATAAGGGAAACAATCGGCGGGCCGATCTGATCCAGGCCGATTGAGTTCCAGCGGGTGAAGATGGGCTCGACGATATTGAAGCGGGTGTCAGAACCGCCATCGAGAGGAGGTAGATCCCAAACAAAGATTCCGAAGCCTTTGTCGAAGGTCTGGTAGAAGCCGCTTGAGAAGCCGATGGACTGGGCGGTCAACAGGGCGTTGAAGCGCGTGGTGTCCATTTTCGGAAAGCCTGCAATGGAGACACCAATGCTCGATTGGGTATAAATCGCATAAATGGGAGGCCTGACCTGACGGACGGCGTTATTGACGCCGAGAGTGAGATCAGGAACAGCAGGGCGGATGAGTGCGGATTTGAGGCCGGTTCTTGCGACGTCGAGAAATTCCTGACGGAAGCCACCAACACCATAGCCGACTACTTCAGTCACTGGCGGAAGAGCGACGGAGTTAACGAATTCGCCACGCTGGAAAGCAGCAAGAAACTCCTCCCTGATTGTTGGGGTTGTAGCGCCATCTCCAACCTGAATGGCGGTTGTTTGAGAGAAGCAGACTGAGAGAGTCAGCAGCGTAAGAAGAGAAGTCTGGCGCATTGAGGTCGAAAAGTAGACTAACACGCGCCAGAAGACCCAAGTTTCGATTCGAGAATTATTGATCCTTCAGTATTTTGTTGAGGCGCTTGAAGCGGCCCCGGATTTCATCGCTTGCCTCGATGATCTCCGGGATATCGTAGATCACTCTGGGGGTCATAAAGATTACCAGTTCCGTTCGTTCCTTTGATTTTGAGCGGCTCCCGAAGAGATTGCCTATCACCGGTATCTTGTGGAGGGTGGGGATTCCAGAGGTAGAAAAAGTGTCGGATTCGGTCATGATGCCGCCGATGGCGATGGTATCGCCGTCCTGAACGGTGACCTGGGTCTGAACCGAGCGTTGCGAGAATGAGGGAGACTGAATTGCGGAGCTTGCTGCCGGGGCAACCGGCGAGCTTAGTTCCTGGTTGATAACGAGGGTAACGATACCGCTGGGGAGCACTCTTGCGGTGATGGCGAGGTTCACGCCGGCGTTGCGGCTGGAAACCTGATTGGTGAAAACGGAGTTTCCACCCTGCTGAACACCTGCGGCGACGGCCTGTGAGGTGAGCGTAGGGACTTGCTGGCCGACATTAATACTGGCAGCAATATTGTCTGTGGCGATGATCTGTGGAGCATTGATCACCTTAACACGGCGTTCATCTTCCTGAGCGGAGAGATAGCCGAGTAGTTCGCGGGACTTGCCAACGAGCAGACCGGCAGTGAGGTTGATACCTGAGCCAGTGGAATCGGCGAGAAGTTGCCGTGCGGCAGCTCCGGCCGTGCCACCTGCGCGACGTTGTGACAGGAAGGCCTGAACGCCCGCAGAGAAAGCACCCGTGAGACTGACTTCGTAGATTCGCGCTTCGATGAGGACTTGGCGCGGAGGAATATCCAGACGGCTGAGGAGCTTGAAAATCTGCTCATATTCTTGAGGAGTGCTCTGGATGAGAAGCGAATTGTCGAAAGGGTTGGGAACAATTTTGGGGACTCTGGGCATTGCTGGCATTGCCGATCCCTGCTGGCCGACAAAGCTGCCGGTAGCATCTCCGGGACGACCGGAACCTGGGGTGCCCCCGAGGGTAGCGCCCTGTTGTTGGCCGCCCATTCCGTAGCCACCCATTCCCATTCCGCCCATACCAAAGCCACCCATTCCCATTCCGCCCATTCCCATTCCGCCCATACCAAAACCTCCCATGCCCATCCCCATACCTGGGAACATTCCACCCATGCCACCACCCATGCCACCCATGCCACCACCCATGCCACCCATGCCACCACCCATGCCGGTAACGCCGCCGCCCAGGCCAGTAACGCCGCCACCACCACCGCCACCGCCACTTCCTGCATTATTAGTAAACTGCGAAAGCTGGCTGGTCATTTGAATCATCATCATCATGGTCATCATGGTGGTCATCATGGCGTATGGATTGTCTTGCTGAGTGGCATAGAGCATGGTGACGGCGAGAGCCAGTGAGTCTGCCCTGCCGTACTTCACACGGAAGACATAGTTATCCGTACCGCCGACAGGCGGCTTGACCGGGATGTCGAGTTTTGAGATCCAGTTTTCGACTTCTTTGAATGCACCTGGATTGGGAGCGACGGCAATGAGGATATTGAGCCGGTCAATCGGCAGGAATTGAACACCTCCCGCTTTTCCTGCCAGCGAGAGACCTTTGAAAATAGTTTGCAGTTCGCTTGAGACCTCAGAGGGGCGGCCATGTTCGAGCTCAAAAAGGCGGATGCGCTGGTTGGCCAAAACATCGGAGTCGAAGAGAGCAACCAGGTCCATAGTGCGCTTCATATTACGAGAATTGTCGAGCATGAGCAGCATGTTGGCAGGATCGTAGGTTGAAAGCGTGCCGCCATCGCCAAGGAAGGGGGTGAGGATCGTTTTCATCTCGGCAGCCGCTGTGTATTTGAGAAAAATCAAGTTGAGGATCATCTGCTCATCGTTTGCCAGCTCTTTCGATTCAGCATTGGTGCGAGGAGGCATCGGCAGGCGGGCGACTTCGTTGATCGGAACGATGCGGAAGAGGTCGCCCACCTGGATCATGGCAGCGCCATTGATTCTCAGAATGGTATCGAGCAGCGAGCGGACGTCGGTTGACTTGATTTCACCGTAGGTATGGATCGTGATATTGCCTTTGACGCGGGGGTCGAGGATGTAGTTGATCTTGAGAACCCGAGCGAGGGTGTCGATAACTTCGGTAAGTGAAGCCGAAGGGAGATTTAAAGTCATGTTGCCGGACCCGGCAGCTGGGGCAGTAGTCTGTGCAGCAGTTGCAGCAGGTTGGGGAGTTGCGGCAGGTTGGGCGGTTGCAGCAGGCTGGGGAGTTGCTGCCTGAGGGGCTTGGGGCTGCTGGGCTTGAAGAGTGAGGGCGAGAAGGAAAGCAATCTGTAAACGCATTACTGTTTTGCTTCCCCCTTTGCGGAAGAGGCCTGGGTCTGGAGCCAGAGATTCTTTTCAACTGCGGTGAGATCGCTCTTGTCTTTGGTCCACTCGTAGTTACCGAAGGGGGTGATGCGCTTAAAGAGCAGTTTGCCATCTTTTTCGACCACCGACAGTCCAACGGGTACTTCAGTGGCTTCATCTGGCTTGCCATTAATCATGCGCTGAATTTTGCCGTTCTCTTCTTCGCTTAATTTAGTAAAGCCGAAGGCGGTACTTCGGTAGACCACAGGCTTGCCGTTTTCGACGACACGCCAGGCGGCGTCGGAAATCTTAGTAGCTGAGAAGGGAATACCAAGGGGACGTCCGTCAGGGTGGCGCTTGACTGGAGCTACTTTGGGGTCTGGCTTGGAGGCTGCAACGGGCCGCGCCGGGGCGGGGTTCGACTGCGCATAAGCGCAGGAAAGTGAAAGTGCGAAGAGGAAGAATTTTAGATTTTTCATATTAAGCTCCAAAGGCGATTAACGACTGGATTCCCAATAACAAATGGGACCAAATGCGTAGTTGGTTGATACTTTCTTGTAGCCATCGGCTACAGTACCGGCAGGGGAAGAATCGCCCGGCAGGCAGCCCCTGCGGCCTCCACCGATGTCCACGCCGGGGGCGGGGCGGACATTTTCAGGCAGGCGCTGAACGGGTGCCGGTGGAGGTGAATTGTTGACATTCGAGTTCATGCGCTCCGTTGGGGCCTGTGCGGCAGCGCTCTCTTGAGGCTTGGCCCGCAGGTCATCGAGAGACTTCGTAATGGGTTTGCCTTCCCACTCGAAAGTGATTTCTTTTTGGCTGGCAGCGACAAGCGTAAATTCGCCTATCTTGTCGCCCAGCTTGTAACCTTGCTGGCTGCTTCGATCGGCGGACATAAACACTGTAGGACCCATTCCTATATCCATGACGCCGAAAACTGAAGGAAAGTTTGGCATTACCTTTGGCGGTGGAGGAGGAGGCTTTTCAATTACCACCGTGGGGTTGCGATCCCGTGAGAAGAGAAAGCGCTCCGCCACCTCAAAGTATTGGACGGGTTGCAGCTTTTGGGGAGCAAGTGGAGCGACAGCCGGCGCGGGCGCGCCTGCCAAGGCGGGGAGGGGCTTGACAGCCAGGAGTTGGGATTCACGTAGCCTAGCCTCAAACCAGCGGCGGCGTAAATCAAGAGCCCCGGCGACGAGAGCGGCCAACAGCACGAGGTTTAACAAGATAATGGATCGCTTCATCCGCGTCCTCCTGCGGGCGGCTTGACTGGGGTTTTGCCAGGGGTAAGCCCTATAAAGGTCATCGAACCGGTCAAACGCTTTTGTTTCGATTCTGTGCCGACAACACGGAGATCACGCCAGCCAAGTGCTTCAGGTTGGGCCGAAATGTCGGTCAAGAGGTTTATCAGGCCTTCAATCTGGCAGTCAAAGCTGACATTGACCAGGATTTCGGCGTAAGCGTTTGAAGGTTCAACCGAACCGATGTCCATCCCGCGGATCTCAACACTCGCGCCCTGCGAGCGAACGATACGGCGAAAGATCTGCGACAAGATCGCCTGGGATTGAGCCGGCGTCTCCCCAACAATAAAGCGTTTCTCCACAGAGGCGAGGTTCGATTCGAGAGCTTTGCGTTTGTCCTGGAGTGCGGGCAGCAGTGCGGCCGTCACACGGGCTCGATCCAGGCGTTGCTTGGCGACCTCAATTGCTGCAGAAGTATCGACTACGGGAGCAGCACCAGCCGATGGCTCTGTCCAGAAATAGACAAAGGCCGCGATCACCAGTGCTGGAACCAGGGCGATCAGTAACTTGCGTTCGCGTTCGGACAGGTTTTCGATCATGGTCTCAATCCTGGAGGTAATGGTGGAGGTGGCGCGATTCTGGGAAGCGGAGTGGAGTTGCCCACCGGAGAAACCTGCTGAGGCCCGGCGGCCTGAGGATTTGGCGAAGCCGCAGATGGAAGCTCTCGTTTGGCACGAACCTGAAAGACTTCTTTGCCTGTCAGGGTTCGTCCCGGGGCAGAGGTAAATTCCGAATCCTTGAAGAGCGGAGAGGAATCGAGCATCCGCAGCATTTCCATCGACTGGTCGATCTCGCCAGTCATGGTGAGCTCGGCACGAGTTAACCCCATACGAGAGACAAAAGAAGTCATAGGCATGATGCGCGTTAACTCTCGCAGGCTATCGAGATCCTGCTGCGGATAACTGGAGAAAGTCGCGAGGAACTGCGCCTTCTTCTCGGCGGAAGCAATATCGGAATCGAGCTTCTTGATGCTGTCGATCCTTGGTTGTAGACGGGCAATCTCGGCATCGAGCCGGGTGAGCAGACGCCGGTTCTCATAGTCTTGATAAAACGCAAAGGCGAGACCAAGTGCCATCAGAAGAATGAGAAGCACGCTGGTGGGAACCCAGCGCCAGGGGGAGGAAGTCTTGCGCCGGTCTACCGGTAGCAGGTTCATCGACAACGCCTGCGCGGGAAGCGCCCCGGCTAGAGACGCTGCATAGGATAGCGGGCTGCCAATCTCAAGACGTTCCGCATGCGGTAGCAAGGCAGCCAGCCTGGCCACAGGAGCATCTTCAGGTAACCGAATTTGTGAAGAAGCGGAAGAAACAGCTCGATCAGAATTTTCAGGAAAGCGGACGCAATAGATCGGATGCGTGTTGGTTTCACCGTAGAGGATGAGGCCACTCTCATCCTCATGGATAGCCAGAAACTGCTCAGCGGGGGCTTGCTGCAAGATACGGAGTGCGGAGTAGATGGCAGCAGCGGGAGTGAGGAAACTGGAGACGTCGATTCCTGCTTCGTCAAAGAGCGTCGCATAGTCTTCAATCGTAGAATTGCGCGCAATACCCAGCGCAAAGCTGGATCGACGGGGCGCTTGCAGTCGGCTGAAGGAATGGGTGGCTTCTTCTTCAGTGAAGGGATGCAAGCCATCGAGCTGATAGCGGATGGCGGCGTCTACCGCTGAATTGGGAACTCCAGTCAAAGCGATGGATCGAGAAATACAATCTTGTGTGGGCAGCACCACAGCAGCGGACATATGAGTGATTTTGTTCTTTTGGAGGAAGGCCAGAACGTCGGCTCCCCACTCCGCAGCAGGACGTTCGCGGTAGCGAAGCACGGTGAATGCATCGATCACACGGATGCCGTTGGGACGGACTGAGGTGAGTATGAACTCCAGGTTTTGCGAACCAACCTCGACACCGAGACCAGTGCCGAAGCTCCTCCACTTTTGCAGAAACGGGATGGGTGGGCGCTCGGGGAATTGAGTTTCGAGAACGGGATTCTCTGTGGTCATAGTTTCGGCTCGGGTCGGAGGGTGGTCATCCAGATTGCATTGGAAGAAGCAACATCGCTGAAAGTCTGGTCATACCAGCGGAGATAAGTCCAGGGGCTGAGCCACATGTATCTTGGGTTTGGGGGGGAGTATTTGACCATCAATGCGACTGTACGGCGGGTTTGTGAAAGCTCGCCATTGGGGAGACGAACACGGGCAGTTGCGCGAATCTGAAACACATCGCCCAGATCAGGGCGCATGCCCACTCGGGCGGTGCTGCCCAAATTGTTTAGCTGCGAGAGAAAGGGAATCGGATTCAGGTTTAGCCGGCGAAGTTCGGCGAATCTACGGGCCGCATCGGGGTCCATGCCGAAGGCGACCAGCAAACTGGGATGCACACTGAAGGGATCGAGGCCAGAGCTCTCTTTGATGTGGGGAGAGACCATATCGGCCAGTCCGCCAAGGTTGATCAGGCTGCCGTCGGGCATCCGGCGATAGCGACCATATAGAAGTTCTGTGGTAATTCCTGGCACAAGTAGCATTTCTTCGACATTTTCCATAGACGCAAATATTGGCCGAAAAGCCGAATAGCCTTGCGAATTTTGTTGAGAAGTGGCCATCGAGGGAGTTGTATTAGAAAATGCCTGCTGCACAATCGCAGAAGCAGAATCTGGAGATTCGCCCAGGGTCAGCAGCAAAGTATTGAGGAA
>Ga0105047_10008329_pt1 | contig 17280 bp, 13 predicted proteins | sample MAT04_FD_78384 | JGI IMG/M metagenome (GOLD analysis project Ga0105047, IMG submission 78384) | Freshwater microbial communities from Lake Fryxell liftoff mats and glacier meltwater in Antarctica - MAT-04 (megahit assembly) | ecosystem: Environmental > Aquatic > Freshwater > Ice > Liftoff...
CTCCTGTTGTGGGTCTGAGCCATCGCCGAGCAGGCCATGCCGGCCGTGCCAGCCGCGTGCCGACCCGGCGTTTCAAGCCCGGATCGATGCTGGACTCGAAGCATCGAACCGTCTGTGCGGCAGCGAACCCGGGCAGTCCGTGAAGCGCCACCCGATGCAAGGGCTCAGCCGCAGCAGCAGCCGCGGCGCACCGACGCGGCACCCGTCGGCGCCGCTTGGGGTTCAGCCTGGACCACAACGGGTGTGAAACCGGCTTGACTGATCACCTCGCGCCATTGCGCCGCGGGGATGGTGCTGGAGTCGATCTCGACACGGTGTGCCGCCAAATCGATCTGCAGCCTGGCGTCGGGGTCCAGCGTCTTCACAGCCTTGGTGATGGCGCCGACGCAGTGGCCGCAGGTCATGTCCTTGACTTCGAATGCATGCATAGGTGGATCCTGAACGGGGTGGTTTTGGGATAAGCCTACTCTCAAGCTTCCCACCGTGTTAAGGTCAACGGGTGCTGCCCGATAGCCCGCTCGCCAGTGCAGGTATAGGGAAACCGACCTCAATCTTTCCATCGTGGGAATCTCGACAGGGGGAGTCTCCTTGATCAAACCAGGCATGAACATCGGTGAAGCTGCCAAGGCATCGGGCGTGTCGGCCAAGATGATTCGGCACTACGAGGACGTCGGCCTCATCCCGGCGGCAGCGCGAACCGATGCCGGTTACCGGCAATACGGCGACGCCGGTGTGCACACGCTCAGGTTTGTCCGGCATGCCCGTGACCTGGGCTTTTCTATCGCCGAAATCGGCGAGCTCGTTGGCTTGTGGCACAACCGCGGGCGACCGAGCCGACAGGTGAAGGCACTGGCGCAAGCCCACATTCAGGAGCTGGAACAAAAAGCCCAGGAGTTGCTTGCGATGAAGGCGACGCTCGAACATCTGGTGAACCGCTGCCATGGCGACGACAGGCCGGACTGCCCAATCCTCGAAACCTTGGCCAGCAACGTCCCCGCCGCGGTACCGGGCAGGCGCAAGGGCGCGAAACTCCAGCGCGGCATGGCGCCCTGAATGCACGCCGTAGCCCGCTGACGCGGCAGTCCCGCCGTGCTGAGCAGCCAGGCGACCGTTGAGCTACCGCGGCAGATGCCGGCCGTCATGTTTGCTGGCCAGTCCGATCCGTCCCCGGGGCTTTGTCTCGGGTGGCCAGGGCCAACCTCCCCTGAAGCCTCTAGCCCGTTCAGGCCTCCGCTGCAAGGTTGTACAGGATGGCTACATGGCTTGATCAGACGAAAAAAAGCCCGGACCGGCCGGGCTGCTTCTTCAACGCCAAGTGAGTGATTCACCAGGGTTTTTTGTTTGGAGGCGCGACCCGGAGTCGAACCGGGCTAGACGGATTTGCAATCCGTTGCATAACCGATTTGCTATCGCGCCAGCAATCTGACATGGCAGTGAGCACCGACTTGGGCGCTGGGGTGATCAGACCCGTACCCTCTGACAAAAACGGGAAGCCTAGGCTTCCCGTTTTGAATTTGGAGCGGGAGAAGAGTCTCGAACTCTCGACCTCAACCTTGGCAAGGTTGCGCTCTACCAACTGAGCTACTCCCGCATTGCTTGACTGGCTGCATCACTTTTGGTGCTGCTCTGCGTCGCACTGTGTGTGTTCCGCAGAGCCCAGATTCTATACCGAAATCTCAAAGGCGCACAAGCGCCTTTGAGAAGTTTTCAATGCGGCAGAGCGTCCGCTGCGGCGACACTCGGGCTTGCCTCGGCCTTGGGTGTTTCGACCTTGGCGGCCACCGGCTCGTCGTCAGGCAGCGCAACAGGCATCGACTCCAGCGCCACTTCCAGCACCTGATCGATCCAGCGCACCGGCACGATCTCGAGATGGTTCTTGACGTTCTCGGGGATGTCGGCCAGGTCCTTGACGTTCTCCTCCGGGATCAACACCGTCTTGATACCCCCGCGGTGCGCTGCCAGCAGCTTTTCCTTCAAGCCGCCAATGGCGGTGACTTCACCGCGCAAGGTGATCTCACCGGTCATCGCCACCCCGGCCTTGACCGGAATATTGGTCAGCGCCGAGACAAAGGCCAGGGTCATCGCCGCGCCCGCGCTCGGGCCGTCCTTGGGCGTGGCACCGTCGGGCACGTGGATATGGATGTCGCGCTTCTCGAACATCTCGTCCTTGATGCCCAGGCGGCGTGCCCGGCTGCGCACCACCGTGCGTGCCGCCTCGACCGACTCCTTCATCACATCGCCCAATGAACCGGTGCGGATGATGTTGCCCTTGCCCGGCATCACGGCCGACTCGATCGTCAAGAGATCCCCGCCGACCTCGGTCCAGGCCAATCCCACCACCTGCCCGACCTGACTCTTTTTCTCGGCGCGGCCGTAGTCGAACTTGCGCACGCCCAGAAAGTCGTTCAAGTTCTCGTCGGTGACGACGACCTTGCCGGTGACCTTCTTGAGCTGGATGCTCTTGACGGTCTTGCGGCAAATCTTGGAGATCTCGCGCTCCAGCGAGCGCACACCGGCCTCTCGGGTGTAGTACTGGATGATGCCGCGGATGGCAGAGTCGGTGATCTCCATCTCCTCGTCCTTCACGCCGTTGTTCTTGGCCTGCTTCGGACACAGGTAGCGCTTGGCGATATTGACCTTTTCGTCCTCGGTGTAACCCGCCAGGCGGATCACTTCCATCCGGTCGAGCAGCGCCGGCGGGATGTTCATCGAGTTGCTTGTGGCGATGAACATCACGTCAGACAAGTCGAAATCGACCTCGACGTAGTGGTCGCTGAAGGTGTGGTTCTGCTCGGGGTCGAGCACCTCCAGCAGTGCCGACGACGGATCACCGCGGAAGTCCATGCCCAGCTTGTCGATCTCATCAAGCAGGAACAGCGGGTTGCGCACACCCACCTTGGTCAGGCTTTGCAGCACCTTGCCCGGCATCGAGCCGATGTAGGTGCGGCGGTGGCCGCGGATCTCCGCCTCGTCACGCACGCCGCCCAGGGCCATGCGAACGAACTTGCGGCCGGTGGCGCGCGCCACGCTTTGGCCCAGCGAGGTCTTGCCCACGCCCGGGGGGCCGACCAGGCAAAGGATCGGCGCCTTGACCTTGTCGACACGCTGCTGCACCGCAAGGTACTCAAGGATGCGTTCCTTGACCTTGTCGAGGCCGTAGTGGTCTTCGTTCAGAACGGCTTCAGCCAGTGGCAGGTCGTGCTTGACCTTGCTCTTCTTGGCCCAGGGCAGGCCGATCAGCGTGTCGATGAAGTTGCGCACCACGGTGGCTTCAGCCGACATCGGTGACATGAGCTTGAGCTTTTTCAGCTCGGAGTCGGCCTTCTTGCGGGCCTCCTTGCTCATCTTGGCGGCTTCGATCTTCTTCTCAAGCTCTTCGAGATCGGCACCCTCCTCGCCGTCGCCCAACTCCTTCTGGATGGCCTTGACCTGCTCGTTGAGGTAGTACTCGCGCTGGCTCTTTTCCATCTGGCGCTTGACGCGGCCCCGGATGCGCTTTTCAACCTGCAGGATGTCGACTTCATGCTCGAGCAACTCCAGCAGCTTTTCCAGCCGCTTGGCCACCAAGAACAGGTCGAGCACCGACTGCTTGGCTTCGAGCTTGAGCGGCAGGTGCGCGGCAATGGTGTCGGCCAGACGGCCCGGGTCGTCGATGCCGGCGATGGAGGTGAGGATCTCGGGCGGGATCTTCTTGTTGAGCTTGACGTACTGGTCAAACTGCTGGGTCACGGCGCGGCGCAAGGCCTCGACCTCGGGCGTGGCGTCGCCGGCCGGCTGCACTGGCACCACTTCGGCGGTGAAGTGCTCGGCGGTCTCGTGGATGGCGCGGGTCTCGGCGCGCTGTACGCCTTCGACCAGCACCTTGACGGTGCCGTCGGGCAATTTCAGCATCTGCAAGATGCTGGAGACGCAGCCGATCTCGAACATGTCCTCGGGCTTGGGCTCGTCTTTGCCGGCGGCCTTTTGCGCCACCAGCATGATTTGCCGGCCTGCCTCCATCGCCGCCTCCAAGGCCTTGATGGACTTGGGGCGACCGACAAACAGCGGGATGACCATGTGCGGAAACACGACCACGTCACGCAGCGGCAACAGCGGCAGCGTGATCGGATCAGCGGGCAAAACAGGATGTCCAGACATGGGAGAACCTCTCTTTCTCAGACCGACATGAGGTCTGAGCGGGCAAATGCAAGTGTGCGGATGGGCCGGGGTGAGGCATGCGCCGGGCGAGATGCCGCCCGGCGCGCAAACTGAAGCGCGGGACGGCAGCGCTTACGCGCTGGCCTTTTTTTCACGGTAAACCAACAAGGGTTTGGCGCCCTCCTCGACGATGTGCTCGTCGATCACCACCTTGGCCACACCATCCATCGTGGGCAAATCGAACATGGTGTCGATCAAGGCGTTTTCCATGATCGAGCGCAGGCCGCGTGCGCCGGTCTTGCGCTTGAGCGCCTTGCGGGCGATAGCGGTCAGCGCCGACGGCCGGATTTCGAGCTCGACCCCGTCCATGTTGAACAGCTTCTGGTACTGCTTGACCAGCGCATTGCGCGGCTCGGTCAGGATCTGCACCATGGCCGACTCGGTCAACTCACCCAGCGTAGCCACCACCGGAAGCCGGCCGACCAGCTCGGGGATCAGGCCGAACTTGATCAAATCCTCGGGCTCAGCCTCCTTGAACAGGTCGGCCGCACGCTTGTCGGTCTTGCTGTGCACCGAAGCGGCAAAGCCGATGCCGGATTTTTCGGTCCGGCTCTGGATCACTTTTTCAAGCCCGTCGAAGGCGCCACCGCAGATGAACAGGATGTTGGTGGTGTCGATCTGCAAGAAGTCCTGGTTGGGATGCTTGCGCCCGCCCTGCGGCGGCACGCTGGCCATCGTGCCTTCGACCAGTTTGAGCAGCGCTTGCTGCACGCCTTCACCCGAGACATCGCGGGTGATGCTGGGGTTGTCGGCCTTGCGGCTGATCTTGTCGATTTCGTCGATGTAGACGATGCCGCGCTGGGCCCGCTCGACGTCGTAGTTGCAGTTCTGCAGCAGCTTCTGGATGATGTTTTCAACGTCCTCACCCACATAGCCGGCTTCGGTCAGCGTAGTGGCGTCGGCAATCACAAACGGCACGTTGAGCAGCTTGGCCAGTGTCTGCGCCAGCAGCGTCTTGCCCGAGCCGGTGGGCCCGATCAGCAAGATGTTGCTCTTGGTCAGCTCGACCTCGTCCTTGCTCGGGCCCGAGCCGATGTGGCGCAGCCGCTTGTAATGGTTGTAGACCGCCACCGACAGCGTGCGCTTGGCCGAGTCTTGCCCGATCACGTACTGATCGAGTGTGGTCTTGATCTCGAACGGCACCGGCAAATCGGACTTGGCCGACTTGGCGCCCGGGGTCTCGGCAGGTGCCTCGTCCCGGATGATGTCGTTGCACAGCTCGATGCACTCGTCGCAGATGAAGACCGACGGGCCGGCAATGAGCTTCTTGACCTCATGCTGGCTCTTGCCACAGAAGCTGCAGTAGAGAACTTTTTCGCCGGAGGCGCCCTTCTTTTCGGCCATGTGTTTGCTTGTGCTGTAGAGGGCAGGATAGGTTCAGAAATTGATGATAGTCCAAGCGCCCGTGCCAGATTTTGGGTCCGGCCACGCTAGCGGCCCGCAGGCTACCAGTGGCGCAAAGTCCGTCAGCGGCGCATCAGCCGCGCTTGGCGATCACCTGGTCGATCAGGCCGTAGGTCTTGGCCTCTTCGGGCGACATGTAAAAGTCGCGCTCCATGTCGTTGGCGATCTTCTCGTAGGTCTGGCCGGTGCGGTCGGCATAGATGCGGTTGAGTTGCTCGCGGGTCTTGATGATCTCGCGGGCGGTAATCTCGATGTCGGTGGCCTGGCCCTGCGCGCCGCCCGAGGGCTGGTGGATCATGATCTTGGCGTTGGGCAGCGCGATGCGCTTGCCCTTGGCACCGGCCATCAGCAAAAACGAGCCCATGCTGGCCGCCATGCCCATGCACAGCGTGGAGACATCAGGCTTGATGAAGTTCATGGTGTCGTAGATCGACAAGCCGGCGCTGACGCTGCCGCCGGGCGAGTTGATGTACAAAAAGATGTCCTTGTCCGGGTTCTCGCTTTCGAGAAACAACATCTGCGCTACCACCAAGTTGGCGGTCATGTCGTTGACCGGGCCGACCAGAAAGACGATGCGCTCGCGCAGCAAACGGCTGTAGATGTCGTAGGCGCGCTCGCCGCGACCGGATTGCTCGATGACGATCGGGACCATGCCCAGGGCTTGTGTGTCCATAACGCTCACGGATGTCCTTGAAATGTTGAGTCTGCAGCGATTATGGCCCCCTGAACGGGGGCTTGCAGGCGATGAAAAACGGGGCGCCGACCTGTCAGTCATGCGCCCCGGATCGGGGATGTTGCGGGTAACTCGCAGCAAGAGCACTGCGTCACAGGCACCCGGCGCCGTCTGGGCGCCCAAGGGCTTGACGACGTTCAGGCGGCAATCAGGCCGTCATCAGGCCGTCATCAGGCCGTCATCAGGTCGTCGAAGGGCAAGGCCTTGTCATTGATCTTGACCAGGCCCAGCACATGCGCTGTGACATTGGTCTCGATCACCACGGCCTCGACCTCCGCCATGCGCTGGCGGTCCGACAAGTACCAACGCATCACTTCGGTCGGCTTCTCGTAGCTTTGCGACAGTTCTTCGATGTGGGCGCGCAGCTGGTCGGGCTGGGCTTGAAGGTTGTTGGTCTTGACCAGTTCGGCCACCACCAGCCCCAAGCGCACGCGGCGCTCGGCCTGCGGCTGGAACAGCTCGGCCGGGATCGGCGCCTTGTCGGCGTCCTTGATGCCGCGTTGCTTCAGGTCCTCACGGGCGCTGGCCACCAGGCGCTCTAGCTCGTTGTCGACCAGGGCTTTCGGCAGGTCGAGCTCAGCCACCTTGACCAGGGCGTCCATCGCAGCGGCCTTGTTGCGGGCCAGCACGCGGAACTTGACCTCGCGCTCCAGGTTCTTGCGCACGTCGGCGCGCAAGCCGTCGTTGCTGCCGTCGGCAATGCCGAGAGACTTCACGAACGGCTCGTCCAGCTCCGGCAGGTGCTGGGCCTCGATCTTCTTCATCGTGACCAGGAAGTCGGCCTCTTTGCCGGCCACATCCTTGCCGTGGTAGTCCTCGGGGAACTGCAGCGGGAAGGTCTTGTTGTCGCCGACCTTCATGCCGCGCACCGCCTTGTCGAACTGCTCCAGCATCTGGCCTTCGCCGATCATGAACTGGAAGGCGTCGGCCTTGCCGCCGGAGAAGGTCTCGCCGTCGATCTTGCCTTCGAAGTCGATGGTGACGCGGTCGCCTTCGATCGCGCCTTCCGTGGCCGGACGCTGGGCGAAGGTGCGACGCTGCTTGCGCAGGATGTCGACGGTACGGTCGATCGCCGCGTCGGTCACTTCACTGCTGACGCGGTCGACCTCGATGGCCGCCAGATCACCGAGCTTGACCTCGGGATAGACCTCGAAGGTGGCCTCAAACGCCAGCTGGCCCTCGGGCGACTCGTCCTTGGGCGTGACCCGCGGCGTGCCGGCCACGCGCAACTGGGCGGCGTTGGCAGCGCTGGCAAAGGCCTGGCCGAGCTTGTCGTTCATGACCTCGTTTTGCACCGAGTAGCCGTAGCGCTGGGCCACCACCGACATCGGCACCTTGCCGGGGCGGAAGCCGTCGGCCTTGACCGTGCGCGAGAGCTTCTTGAGCCGGGTTTCGATTTCCGAGTTGAGGTCGGTCGCCGGGATCAGCAGGGTGATGCGGCGTTCGAGCTTTTCGAGCGTTTCAACAGTGACAGCCATGATGGGACTCACAGAAAAAAGAGATCTGGTGCGCGGGGCCGGACTCGAACCGGCACACCCGTGAAGGCGTCAGGACCTAAACCTGGTGCGTCTACCAATTTCGCCACCCGCGCGGGTTGTCTGGCCTGAAGGCTGGCTGGAGGGCCAACGGTTCAGAGGTCATCCCGAAAGGCACCGGGCGCGGCTTGGTGAGGCTGCGCCCGGGCATTCCGGCAAACCCGTGATTCTAGCCGGCCGCCACGTCGCCCTGATCGCTGCCATGACCGGGAGTAACCCGCCGTACCCGGAACCATGCCGCGTACATCGCCGGCAGCGACAGTAGCGTCAGCGCCGTGGCCACGATCAGCCCGCCCATGATGGACACCGCCATCGGCCCCCAGAACACGCTGCGGGTCAGCGGAACCATTGCCAGCACCGCCGCGGCCGCCGTCAGCACGATGGGCCGGAAGCGCCTCACCGCCGCCTCGACGATGGCGTCCCAGGCCGGCAGGCCCCGCGTCCTGTCCTGCTCGATCTGGTCGATCAGGATCACTGAATTGCGCATGATCATGCCCATCAGCGCGATCACGCCCAGCAATGCGACAAAACCAAACGGCCGGTCCAGCAGCAGCAAGGCCCCGGCAACCCCGGCAATACCCAGCGGTCCTGTGAGAAACACCAGCATGGCGCGCGAGAAGCTCTGCAGTTGCAGCATCAGCAGGGTGAAGATCAGGAACAGCATCACCGGCACGCCGGCGACGATGGCGCCCTGGCCCTTGCTGCTCTGCTCCTGCGCGCCGGCGATGCGGATGTCGTAGTCGGGCGGCAGGCGGCGCTTGATTTCGGCAATCTGCGCCTCGACAGCCTGGGTGACGGTGGGGCCCTGCACACCGTCCACCACGTCGCCCTGCACCGTGACGGCATATTTGCGGCCCTCGCGCCACAGCACACCCGGCTCCCAGCCAAAGCTGATCCGGGCGATCTGCGTCAGCGGGACAGGCTTGCCGCTGGCGGTGGGCAGGTAGGCATTGCCGATGTCGGTCAGCACGTTGCGCTCGTCCAGCGGCTGGCGCAGCACGATGTCCACCAGCTTGTCGCCCTCGCGGTACTGGCCCACGGTGGCGCCGCTCAGGCCGCTGCGCGAATTCTGGGCAATGGCCTGGCTGGTGATGCCCAGCGCGCGGGCCTTGTCCTGGTCGATGTCCAGGTGCAGCACCTTGATCTGCTCGTTCCAGTTGTCGTTGACGCCGCGCATGCTGGGGTGCACCCGCAACACGTCCTTGACCTGGTCGGCGGCCTGGCGCACCAGCTTGGCGTCCGGCCCGACCACGCGGAACTGCACCGGGTAGTCCACCGGCGGGCCGTTGGGCAGCACCTTGACCCGGGTACGCGCCTCGCCAAACTCGGCCGCCAGCACGCCGGGCAGCCGGGCCCGGAGGCGCTCGCGCGCGGCCAGGTCCTTGGGCAGCAGGATGGCCTGGCTGACGTTGGACTGCGGAAACACCTGGTTGAGCGGCAGGTAAAAGCGCGGCACGCCGCTGCCGATCCAGGTGGTGACGCTCTCCAGGTCCGCCTCTTTCATCATGCGCGCCTCGAAGCGCCGCGCCAGGGTCTCGCTCTCGCGCTGGGTCGAGCCCTCGGGCAGCCACAAGTCCACCAGGATTTCCGGCCGGCTGGAGTCCGGAAAAAACTGCTGCTGCACCTTGCCCAGCGCCAACACGCCGGCACCAAACAGCGCCAGGGTCAGCGCCAGCGTGATCCAGCGGTGCTGCACGCAGCCGTTGACCAGCTTGCGAAAGCGGTTGTAGAACGGCGTGTCGAAAAGTTCATGCGCCTCGCCCGCCACCTTGGGCCGGTTGTGCAATAGCCAGGCGCCCAGGTAGGGCACGAAGTACACCGACACCACCCACGAGATCACCAACGCGGCCGAGGTGACGGCAAAGATCGCGAAGGTGTATTCGCCGGTCACCGACTTGGCCAAGCCGATCGGCAAAAAACCGGCGGCGGTGATCAGCGTGCCGGTGAGCATCGGCATCGAGGTGACGTCGTAGGCGTAGGTCGCCGCACGCATCTTGTCGTAGCCCTCCTCCATCTTGCGCACCATCATCTCCACCGCGATGATCGCGTCGTCCACCAGCAGGCCCAGCGCAATGATCAGCGAGCCCAGCGAGATCTTGTGCAGCCCCACGCCCCAGTAGTACATCGCCACAAAAGTGATCGCCAGCACCAGCGGAATGGTGATGCCCACCACCATGCCGGGCCAGATGTCGATGGTGAGTTTCCAAGACCCGGGCTTGGTGTGCAGGCCGAGTGCGATGAAGCTGACCGCCAGCACCACCACGACGGCCTCGATCAGCACCCGCACAAATTCACCCACCGACCGGGACACGGCCGCCGGCTGGTCCTGGATGCGCGACAGCGTGATGCCGGCCGGCAGGTCGGCCTGAATGGCATTGACCTTGTCGCGCAGCGCATGGCCCAGCTCGACAATATCACCGCCCTTGGCCATCGACACCCCCAGCGCGATCACCGCCTGGCCCTGGTGGCGCACCTTCACAGCCGGCGGGTCGATGTTGCCGCGGCGCACCTCGGCAATGTCGGACAGCTGCAGCGTGCTGGCTGCGCCGGTGGCCGCGCTGGTGGCGCGGATCGGGAAGCGCTTGATATCGTCGATCGACCGGAAGGCACCGGCCACCCGCACTTGCAGGTTTTGTGTGCCGGCGTCCAGCAGGCCGGCACCCTCCACCGCGTTTTGGGCGCTGAGCTGGGCCAGCACCTGGTTCAGGTCCAAGCCCAGCTGGGCCAGCCGCTTTTGCGAGATCTCGACAAAGATCTTCTCGGGCTGGGCGCCAAACAGCTCTACCTTGGCCACGTCGGTCACCCGAAGCAGCTGGGTGCGCAAATTCTCGGCAAAGACCCGCAGTTCTTCGTCTGAGAAACCGTCCGCCGACAGCGCAAAGATCGAGCCGTAGACATCGCCGAAGTCGTCGTTGAAGACCGGCCCGACCACACCCGCGGGCAGCGTGCTGCGCATGTCGCCGATGCGCTTGCGGGCCTGGTACCAGCTGCTGCTCACCTCCTTGGGCGGCGCGCTGTCCTTCAACTCCAGCAGCGTGAACGATTCACCCGGCTTGGTGTAGCTGCGGATGGTGTCGGCATAGGGCACCTCTTGCAGCGTGCGCTCGATCTTGTCGGTGACCTGCTCGGCGATCTGCTGGGCCGTGGCGCCGGGCCAGAAGGCTTGCACCACCATCACCCGGAAGGTGAACGGCGGGTCTTCGTCCTGACCCAGCTGGAAGTAAGCGGCAAAGCCCAGCACCATCAGCACCACCATCAGGTAGCGGGTCAGTGCGGGGTGCTCCAGCGCCCAGCGTGAGATGTTGAAACGTGAGCCGGTGGTGGCCGCACCCGGGTTTGGTGACGGTGACGGGGACGGGTTGTGCGGGGCGGTCATGGGCGGCGGTCTCCGGGGCCGGTCAGCGCGACGCCGCCGGGGCGGTGGGTGCAGCGGATGCGGCGGCCACAGGGGCGGCCGGTACCGGGCTGTCCGACACCGGCGTGGTGGGCGCCGGCAGCGCAACGCCGGGCTCGGCGTAGGCCCTGACCTTCTGGCCGTCGGTCAGCACATGCACACCGGCAGTCACCACCACTTGGCCGGGCGCCAACCCGCCGGCAATAACTACCAGGTTGCCGTCGGCACCGGCCACTGCCACCGGCTGGGCGCGCACCGTCATCTTGGCGGTGTCGACCAGCCAGACCTTGGACTGCCCGCCCTGCTGAAACACCGCCTGCATCGGCAACTTGATCACGCCCGCCACCTTGGGCGCGGCGATCAGCACGCTGGCGGTCTGGCCCAGGCGCAACAGGGTTGCGCCGATGTCGGCCTTGACCAGAAAAGTGCGGGTCGCGGGATCGGCCGACGCCGCCACCTCGCGCACCGTGGCCGGCAGCAATGCATCGCCCGCACCCCAGGCGCGCAGCTGGAGCGCGCCCGGCTTGCCCAGCAGCGCACGCACAGCGGCGGCGCGGTCCTCGGGCACGCTGAAGACAGCGTCGCGTGCGCCGTCCTGCGCTACCCGCAGCACCGGGGTGCCGACGCTGAGCACTGCGCCGGGCTCGGCATCGACCGCCGTCACCACGCCGGCGGCATCGGCCACCAGCACCGTGTAGCCGGCCTGGTTGTTTTGAACCCCGGCCTGGGCACGCGCCTGTTCGGCCTGCGCGCGGGCTGCCTTGAGGGCAGCCTCGCGGCGCTCAAGCTCCAGCCCGCTGATGAAACCCTGGTCGCGCAACTCCTTGTAGCGCTTGAACTCAGCCTCGCTCAAGCCCAGCTGCGCGTCGGCGTTGCTGGCAGCGGCACGCGCCACGTCCTGGCCCAGCTTGAAGTCGCTGGCATCGATCTGCGCCAGCACCTGGCCCACCTTGACCGGATCACCCACGTTGACCATGCGCCGCATCAACTTGCCCGCAACTCGAAACCCCAGCCGCGATTCGGTCCGGGCGCGCACCTCGGCAGCGTACTCGTGCTGCAGGCTGCTGGTGCCGCTTTGCAGCGTCAAGGTGCGCACGGCACGCACCGGCTCCTCGACGGGCGGCGGCTTGCTGCAGGCCAACAGGACAGGCAAGACCAGGAGCGGAACGACCAGGTGGCGCATGGGAGGTAAACCTTGAAGATGGCGCAAGCCCGGCAGGGCAGGTGCGGGACTGGCGCAGATTAATGACTAACGGGTCAGTAATATAGAAGCCCTGTTGATGGGTGTCAATCTGCCGACAGAAATGCCGCAGGCAGCGACACGCCGGCCGTGCGGCGGGGTGTCAGGGGACAATCGACGCGGTGAGCATTGAACACTACGAAAACTTTCCCGTCGCGTCGGTCTTGTGTCCACCCGCCCTGCGCGCGCCGGTGAAGGCGATCTACCACTTTGCCCGCACGGCTGACGACTTGGCCGATGAAGGGCCGGCTTCGCCTGCCGATCGGCTCGACAGCCTGGCCCGATACCGGACCGCGCTGCACCAGGCCGCCGCCGGCCGCGTGGCCGACGGCCCTTGGGCCGCGGTCTTCACACCGCTGGCCCGGGCGCTGCGCGACCACCACCTGCCACTGCCACTGCTGGACGACCTGCTGGACGCCTTTGTGCAGGACACCGGCAACCCGGTCTACCCCGATCGCGCTGCGCTGCTGGACTATTGCCGCCGATCAGCCAACCCGATCGGCCGGCTGATGCTGCACCTGGCCGGCGTCCACGACGCTGCCTCGCTGGCCCAGTCGGACGCGGTCTGCAGCGCGCTGCAATTGATCAACTTCTGGCAAGACCCCAGCGTGGACCTGCCGCGCGGCCGCCACTACGTCACCGACGCCGACCTGCGACGCCACGGCCTGCAGCGTGCCGACCTGCACGCCGGCGCCGACTGCCCGGCCACCCAGGCCCTGCTGCGCGACCTCTGTGCCTGGGCCGCTGCCTTGATGCGCGACGGTGCGCCGTTGGCCTGCCGGGTACCCGGTCGGCTGGGCTGGGAATTGCGCGGCGTGGTGCAAGGCGGCTTGCGCATCCTTGAGAGAATCGACCGGATGCATTACCGCACTCTGTCAGACCGCCCCACCCTGGGCCTGCGCGACCTGCCGGTGACGGCCTGGCGTGCGCTGCGCATGCGCAGCGGTCGGCCCACGCCCGGCTTTGCGCTGTCATGACGCTGCCCGACAGGGCGGCGATCAACCCGCAGCAATACGCCCAGGACAAGGCCGCAGGCAGCGGCTCGTCGTTCTACTACGCCTTCTTGTTTCTGCCGCCGCCGCAGCGCGCCGCCATCACCGCGTTTTACGCCTTTTGCCGCGAGGTCGATGACGTGGTCGACGAGGTGCGCGACCCCGGTGTTGCAGCGGTCAAGCTGGCCTGGTGGCGGCAAGAGGTGACGCAGGCCTTCACCGGCCAGCCCAGCCACCCGGTAATGCTGGCCCTGATGCCACATGCCCCCGCCTACGGCATCACCGCCGAGCATCTCCAGGCCGTCATCGCCGGCTGCCAGATGGACCTGGACCAGACCCGCTACCTCGACTTCCCCGCGCTGCAACGTTATTGCGGCCTCGTGGCCGGCGTCGTCGGCGAGGTGGCGGCGCGCATCTTCGGCCACACCCAGCCCGCCACCATCGACTACGCGCACCGGCTGGGGCTGGCGCTGCAACTGACCAACATCATCCGTGACGTGGGCGACGATGCACGCATGGGTCGCATCTACCTGCCAGTCAGCGAGCTGCAGCGCTTCGAGGTCAAGGCGCACGAGATCCTCAAGCGCGATGCGCCCTGGGGCTACAGCGAGCGCTTCACCGCGCTGATGCGCTTTCAGACCGAGCGCGCGCACCAGACCTACGAAGCCGCGCTGGCCTTGCTGCCCGAGGCCGACCGGGTGGCGCAGAAATCCGGCCTGATGATGGCCAACATCTACCGCGCACTGCTGCGCGAGATCGAGTCCGACAACTTCCAGGTGCTGCACCAGCGCACCTCTCTGACCCCGCTGCGCAAGTTGTGGATCGCCCTGCTGACCCACTGGCGCGGGCGCTGACGCCGTCCGGGGCGCCTGCCCGGCCCGCCCGGCCTGCACAACGCATTGCGGTGATCGGCGCCGGCTGGGCCGGCCTGACGGCCGCGGTGCGGCTGGTGCAACGTGGCGCAGCCGTGACGCTGTTCGAGATGGCCGGCCAGGCCGGCGGCCGGGCGCGGCGGGTCAGCACCCGCGCCGGTGATTTTGACAACGGCCAGCACATCCTGATCGGTGCCTACACCGCCACGCTGGCGCTGATGCAAACGGTGGGCGCTGACCCCGAGACAATGCTGTTGCGCCGGCCGCTAGTCCTGGTCACACCCGACGGCCGCGGTCTGCGTCTGCCCGCAGGCGCAGCGGCGCCGGCCTTTGTGCGCGGCGTGTTGGGCGCCCGGTATTGGCGCTGGCCGCACCGGTTGGCCCTGCTGCGGGCCGCTGCGGGCTGGCGATTGCGCGGCTTCCGCTGCGCACCCGACCTGACGGTGCAACAGTTGTGCGCCGGCTTGCCGGCCGCCGTGCACCAGGACTTGATCGAGCCGCTGTGTGTGGCCGCCCTCAACACCCCCAGCGACCAGGCCAGCGCCCAGGTCTTCTTGCGGGTGCTGCGCGACGCACTGTTTGCCGGGCCCGGCAGTGCCGACCTGCTGCTGCCTCGGGTGCCGCTGTCGGCCCTGCTGCCCGATCCGGCGCTGCGCTGGCTGGCCGCGGCCGGCGTACCCTGCCATACCGGCCACCGGGTGCAGCGTCTGAGCCTGGACAACAGCGGCCGATGGCAGGTTGACGGCGATGCCTTCGACGGCGTGGTGCTGGCTTGCACCGCCACCGAAGCCGCCCGGTTGACGACCGACCTGGCGCCGGATTGGGCCCAGACCGCGAAGCGTCTGGCCTACCAGCCGATCGTCACCGCCTACTTGGCGGACAGCCGCCTGCGTCTGCCGCAACCCATGCTGGCGCTGCCCGCTGGCCCCGCCGCGCCGGCGCAGTTTGTCTTCGATCTGGGCGCACTTGGCGGCCCGCCCGGCCACTTCGCCTTTGTCGCGAGCGGCGCCGCACCCGCGCTGGCACAGGGCCTGGCTGCCTGTGGTCGGGCGGTGCTGGCACAGGCGCGCGCCGTCTTCCCCGGCGCATTTCTGGCGCCCGATACATCGGCGCTGCGCCACCTCAGTGCCGAACGCCGCGCCACCTTTGCTTGCACGCCCGGGCTCGATCGGCCTGCGTCGCAGATCTTGCCCGGCCTGGTCGCCGCGGGTGACTATCTGGCCGGCCCCTATCCGGCCACCTTGGAGGGTGCGGTGCGATCGGGCGAGGCGGCGGCATCGGCCTTGGCCTGATCGCCGCCAACCGGCCGGCAGCGCCTGCAAAGCAGCTTCACGGCAGCCGGCGGCGGTAAAGCAACACGCCACGATGTCAACCGCCGTTTCGCCATGCAAAATAGGCCCATGCACGGAACACCCCCATGACGACCAAGAAAGACGGTCAGGCGCCTGCAATCCAGGTGATCGCGCGCATGTTTTCACTGCTCGACGCCTTGGCGGCGCACCAGGACCCGGTCTCGCTCAAGGCCTTGAGTGAAGCCACCGGCCTGCACCCGTCCACCGCGCACCGCATCCTCAACGACCTGGCCATCGGCCGCCTGGTGGACCGGCCCGAGGCCGGCAGCTACCGGCTGGGCATGCGCCTGCTGGAGTTGGGCAACCTGGTCAAAGCCCGGCTGGACGTGCGTGATGCGGCGCTCGGCCCGATGCGCGAGCTGCACAAACTGACGCACCAGCCTGTGAACCTGTCGGTACGCCAGGGCGACGAGATCGTCTACATCGAACGCACTTACAGCGAGCGCTCGGGCATGCAGGTCGTCCGTGCCGTGGGTGGCCGGGCACCGCTGCACCTGACCTCGGTGGGCAAATTGTTCCTGGCCCACGACGACCCCCAGCGGGTGCGCGCCTACGCTGCAAGAACCGGCCTGTCGGGCCACACCCGCAACAGCATCACCGAGATTGCGGCGCTGGAGCGCGAACTGGCGCTGGTGCGGCAGAACGAGCTGGCCCGTGACAACGAAGAACTGGAGCTTGGGGTGCGTTGCATGGCCGCCGGCATCTTCGACGACCAGGGCAAGCTGATTGCCGGATTGTCAGTGTCAGCGCCGGCTGATCGGCTTGAAGAAAGCTGGGCCGAGCGGGTGAAGGCCACCGCAGACTCGATCTCGGCATCCCTGGGCCACCGCGGCGCCTGATCGCGGCGCGCACCGACCCAACGCCGTATCAGGACACCCGGTGTACCGGCGTGGCCGCAGCCGCCGAGGTACCCAGCCACTTGCGGATGCGCTCGGCGTCACCAATACGCGAGTACTTGCCGGCTGAATCCAGCAACACCACGATGAGCTTGCGGCCGGCCAATTGCGCCTGCACCACCATGCACCGCCCGGCCTCTGAGATGTAGCCGGTTTTTTGCAAGCCGATGTCCCACTGCGGACTGCGCACCAGGCCGTTGGTGGTGTGGAACTGCATCATGCGTTTGCCGACTGCCACCTGCGCCTCTTGCGAGGTGGTCAGCTCACGCAGCAGCGGCACGCGATGCGCCTCGCGGACCAGCAGCGCCAGGTCTTGCGCGCTGGACTGGTTCTGGCTGGACAGGCCGGTCGGCTCGACATAGCGGGTATCACGCATGCCCAGCAACGCTGCTTTCTGGTTCATGGCAGCTACAAACGCATTGAGACCGCCCGGATAGTGGCGGCCCAGCGCGTTGGCGGCCCGGTTCTCCGACGACATCAAGGCCAGGTGCATCATCTCGCCACGGGTCAGCTGCGTGCCGACGGCCAGGCGCGAGCGGCTGCCTTTTTCGGTGTCGATGTCGTCCTGGGTGATGGTCAATACATCGGTCAGCGGCTGGTGGCTCTCGCTGATCACCAGGCCCGTCATCAGCTTGGTGATCGAGGCGATGGGCAGTACCGCGCCC
>Ga0105047_10008331_pt1 | contig 17276 bp, 11 predicted proteins | sample MAT04_FD_78384 | JGI IMG/M metagenome (GOLD analysis project Ga0105047, IMG submission 78384) | Freshwater microbial communities from Lake Fryxell liftoff mats and glacier meltwater in Antarctica - MAT-04 (megahit assembly) | ecosystem: Environmental > Aquatic > Freshwater > Ice > Liftoff...
GAGCAGGGAGCAGGGAGCAGGGAGCAGGGAGCAGGGAGCAGGGAGCAGGGAGCAGGGAGCAGGGAGCAGGGAGCAGGGAGCAGGGAGCAGGGAGCAGGGAGCAGGATGGAGTAAAGAAAATCAGCCGCGACGGAATGTCGCGGCTGATATGTATGAACATCCGGATTCGCTTACCTGGGGCCACCGCCGGGGAAACCGCCGGGCATACCGGGCATTCCGGGCATTCCGGGCATCCCTGGCATTCCGGGGCCCATTCCGGGTTGTCCGGTGTCGGCGCCCGGAGGCGGTGCGGTTCCCGCAGCAATCTGCTGCTTCAGTTTCTCGCGCTGAGCATCGGCAGAATCGGTTCGCATGGTGCGCTGCCTCAAGTTCCCCTCGGCGTCCGCCAGCACGACCACCTGATCGTTGCGTTCCGAGCGCACATCAACCATGGTATAGCCCGTGCCGTAGTCGATCTCATCCTTTACGCTACCAATTGCATCGCCTGCACTCGTGGTGAAGGTCGCAACATTCCATTTACCGCCACCAAAGGTATAGACCTCGAACTGTGCATTGCCGCCGGTCACGTTGGTGCGGGTGAGATAATAATAAGCCCGTTCCGGAATGGTGACATCGGTGGTCCAGACGCTGTCCTTGCTGACGATGTCAAAGGCATTGGCAAGTGCGGGTGGATTGGCGATCTTCAACGCGCCAAACACCGGATTCTTGATGGCATAGCGGATCTTGTAGTGATAAGTCTTGCCCGGCAAGACTGTATCGTCATGTGCAAACCCGGTGACAGGATCGATGGTGAGAGCACGCGGATCGAAAGCGCCAATGGGGCAGGGAAGTGGCCCGCTGCTGACGCCACCCTGGCCGCCGGCGTCGGGAAAGCCTGGCATTCCTCCTGGCATTCCTCCGGGCATCATTCCAGGCACGTCTCCAGGCATATAGGGGAACGGAGGACGTCCGCCGGGAAAGGCGCCGGGTCCCGCCACTTGGAACGGTGTGATGGTCATGTCGGGTGACGAAGGGCTTGCGCTGAATCCTCCGCCGCCCATTCCACCGGGCAGTCCACCGCCTCCCCCACGACCGCCCGGTCCACCGGGTATTCCGCCGGGACGTCCGCCCGGCGTGGGCTGTGGGCGATTGCGGTTCCGCTCCGCCTGTTCCTTGCGTTTCTTTTCCTGGTCGAACTGATACTTCGCCCGCTTCTCCGCGAGGGTCATATCAGGCGGTGGATTGACGGGGTCAAAGCCGCCGCGTATTTCGTTCTCGTTCGACGGTCGGGGCGCCCATTGGCCTCCCTGGGTTGCAACTTCCGGGGGTTTCTCACCGGGGAGAATCCATGCGTCGCCCTTGAGTATCTCGTAAAATTTAGGCTGCAGGACCTTGTCCTGGTGGCTTTCCGCCCATGCGATATAGGCCTGCACGGCGTTGCGGTTGTTTTCGGCTGGCGGCGCGGGCTGTTCCGAATTTTTCAGCTTTGCCACAACCGTCTCGTTGCCCCAGTTTCCGGCTTCATCCTTTTCTTCGCGAACCAGTTGCACATCCATGAACGAGGTGGGCAACTGCTGGGGAATCTTGGTCTTGCGAAACTCGGCGGCGATTTCTTTTACCGGCACGTCGAAGGCGACGGACACGTAATCAATATCCGCCGGCTGAGGGGCAGAAGGCGCGGGGTTCGGATTGTTTGAATCTGCCGGTGGGGGTGGGGCCAGATTCACATTCGCCCGCCGGGCAACAATCCTAAGATTTACCGGCGCTGGCGCGACTGGCAAAGCAGCGACCACCTGCGCCTGTGGCGCTCCCTGCGGCTGATCCGGGTTGTTCTGCTGGTTCTCATTCTGCTTGTCGGTAACCGCGACCGCGAGATTCGGAAACGCAGTCGCTGCCAGCTCCGGCACGGGTTGAGGCTTGGGGAAGACATCCACAAATTCGGGCTTCTTCCGAAGCTCCGGCGGAACCACGCGCGGGTCGTCCTTGATTTTCTGTTCAAGTTCGTTCACCGCGTTGCTGGTGATGTAATCCTCAATCTGCGCGGGAGTCAGTTGCTCGCCATTCACTGTCACGTGCATCGGAGGCGCGATGACGTTCGCATACACCATGTACACCAGAAATAACGCCCCGAGTCCAAGGGCGATCCAATGCACGTTTTTTTCAATCAACGGAAGGTATTTCTTCATACTGTACCCGCTCGTTTAGCTATTGCGTTCCGGAGGTCGACCAATGTTGCTCTGTCGCCATTATCTACTGCGGAGGCATTCCCGGCATGGGCGCTGCAACACCGCCCGCTGAAATCGGAGGCGCCACGTTCAGCAGCTTCATGATCTGCGCCGGCATATACTTCAACATCCATTCACGCATGAACACCTGTTCCATCTGCATGCTGACGCGAACGCAGGGCTTGTCGCCATACAGATATCCCTGAGACTTCTGAATCGAAGAATCGATCGGCGTGATATTGCGAACCAGCGCGATGCTGAGGTAGCGATTCTGCCCGATCCGCTCAAGCACATAGGGAAGGCGTTCCACTTCAACCGCCATCTCAACATCGTAAAGCACCACATCGATGATCCCGCCGGACTTGCGACCGGTCATGCTGATGAGGCGATCTTTCGTCAGTGCCTCCGCCCGATCAAACGGAATCCCTGCTGCAGGCAGGGCGCCGGGGTCCGCCTGTTGCTGGTTCTGAAGCGTGACGCCGGAGAATCCAGGCGTCACCCGCACGGACAGGATATGCTTGATGGGCGCGTCCAATACGTTCTTCGCTGGCGTCCCATCTGCCGCCATGGCGTGCGAATTCACATCGAAAACGGCGCGGCAGAATTCCTCCTGAACCCAATAGTTCACCTGCGCCCAGAAAACCGCCGACGGACCTGTGAGCGTCGCGGCGGCGCTGGGCATGAAGTTCGGATCGATCGTGAACGATGACCCATCCGGATTCACATAGACCATTCCTTTTTCCGCTGACTTACGTTTGAGGTCATCGAACAGCGTCGCGGTGCGGGCCTGAATCTCCAGGTCGACCGCAGGCTGATTCAAAATCTGCCCGTTGGACCCTTTCTGAAGCATGGAATCTTCAACGTCTTTGCGAACGACGGCAGACTCGCGGTTGACATCGTCCGCGGTGGGTGGCGCGCTGGCGTGGAGGATCCTCCCGAGATTTTCACTTGATGAAGTTCTTGCAAGGTTGGCAGCGGTGGTGTCCATCGCGGCGTTGTAGCGGCGACGAAATTCAGTTTCGGCAGCAGGATTCGCGGACGTGCCGGGAAGCACGTTATCCACCAGAGGCTTGCGTTCCGACGCCTGCACCGCTTGTGCCAGGAAGCGATCACTATTTTCCTTCACAACACCCAACTGCGCCTTGGCAGCTTCGATGATATTGTTGTTCGGAAAAACAGGTTGACCGCTGAGAAGCAGTTTCTGGGCTTCACCATCGGGAGTGACGACTGGCAGGGCGCGATCCTTGGTCGCGAGCCCCTTGGCTTCGCTGAACGCGCCGGTGCGTGCCTGCGCTCGATCGTGCAGGTCCGTCCAAAACCCCCCGAGCGGGAAGAACGCAGTCACCGCCGCGGCGAGTGCAATCACGCCGCAGATGATGCTGATCAGGTTTTTCTTGACGATTTCCATAAAAATCCTTCAGAGCAATCAAAGAGGTCGATTCATGTCACGGTACTTGCGCAACGGTATTTTCCGTGGGCGGTGTAAACTCAGGCGGATCGATGAACACGATGAAGCGGATGGTGAGCTGCCAGTCGTCGCGGACATCTTCCTGCGTCACGCGATCGAGAAACGCGGCATTCTCATCGGGCGTGGTATTGCCGCTTCCACCGCCGGGGGCGAATCCGGGCATCCCACCGGGCATACCGGGCATCATTCCGCCAAGACCCGTTCCGGGCATTCCCATGCCGGCGTCCAGGTCTGGACGGAAGCCTCCATATCCACCGCCCTGAGGCATTGAAACGCCCGGAGTGGTCTGAGCGGTCAACGCATTCTGATACGCAGTCTTGATCGACTGGATGGCATTTGGATCTTCACGGATGACGCTGTTGGAGGTGATCTGCGCCCGCACGATTGAAAAATCCAGCTTGGGATGCTGCGCGGAAGGTTGATGTTTCAGGAGTTGATTCACGAATTCGCGCTGAACAAAATCAACGCCATTCTGATACCTGGTCTCTTTGGTGGATGTACGGAAGGGCGTCCTGCAAATGATGGTAACCAGCAGTGCGCGGGAGCCTCCCCCGGCGGCGGCGTCGGGAGAATCGGGGCTTGGCGTCGACATGCCACCGCCCATCGGTCGATCCATCGGTATTCCCATACCGGGCATGCCTCCCGGCATTCCACCCGGCATTCCACCGGGCATCATCCCTCCGGGTCCCATGCCGCCCATCATTCCGGCGCCGCCATAGGCACCGCCCATCGGCGCCGCGGTGACACCGGGTGTCGTCGCGCCCGACGTGCTGGTGAACAGGCGCAGGTCGGTCTTTGGATCAATCGCGACGGTTGCATCGGAGAGATAGTCGCAGGTCATCGAATCAATAATCACCATCTTCCGCTCGCCGCGCGGAATCTGTTTGATTGCCGCGGGATCTGCAGAGGCAAGCTGCGGCTGCTCGCGGACAATCTCAGGCCTCGCCTGCGGTACCGTGTTCGCCACCGTCGAAATAAACTTCGGCCAGAAAGAGCGGTATTGCTGCAAGCTGAGGATGTTCGAGATGATCGTGCGCTCGGATGCGTTGGAAGTGGCAAGATTTTCCCACTCACCGTCTTTGGCCTTTGCAGCGCCAATCACCTCATCGTTGTGAGACTTGGCGTCGGATTGTGACTTATCAAAACTGGCTTGCTGGAAGAACCAGGCGCCAAACCCGATTCCCGACCCCAGCAGGAACATCGCGGCGGCAGCGCCGAACCACTTGGTCTTTTCCTTCCACATCTTCTCGCGGCGGATTTTTTCCGGCAGCAACGACGATGTGACCTTCGCCGCGCCCATCGCCTGTAGACTTAATCCGTATGCGCTGATCAGGGACAGCACGTTTTCATTGAACGCCGGCGCAAGCTTGCTGTCCGACGACGGAGCAGCTGACAATGTGTCCAGGCGCTCCACCTCCAGCGCCAGGTTTTGCTGGAGATATTTCTGCAGGCCGGGAAGCTTGAACGTCGCACCTAATGCCAGGATTCGGGCAATCCGCGAGTCTCGATGTACCGACGCGTAGAATCCCACCGATCGCTGAATTTCAGCGACCAGGTCAGCAAATACCGGACGCATCGCCTGAAAAATCTGCCGGGCGTATTTGCTGGTGGCTGCGTTGCGCTTCAGGTCCTCGGCTTTGCGGAAATCCAGCTTGAACGCCTTCATCAGCGTTTCTGTGAAGCTGTTTCCGCCGATGGGAATGGAACGCAGCCAGATGGTTTCGTTGTCGGCGATGATGAGATCGGTGTTTTCAGCGCCCAGATCGATGATCATGGTCGTGCCGTCAAACCGGTTCTCAAAATGCATCGCGTTGTACACCGCGAGCGGATTCATCTGCACGACCTGGACGTTCATGTCCAGATCGGTGAAAAACTTGATGTGGCTGGAGACCAGCTCCTTGCGCATTGCGAAAATGCCCACTTCGACATCAGGATTATCCGGTGCCTGAAAGAGCTGGTAACTCCATTCAACATCGTCAAGAGGGAACGGAATCTGCTGAATTGCTTCAAACCGGACAATTTCCGGAATTTTCTTGGGTTCAACCGGCGGAAGCTTGATGAAACGAGCAAAACTGCTCTGCCCGGACACGCCCACCGACACCGACGCGCCCTTGATGTTGTGATTCGCCACGAAGCTGGCGAGGGCATTCTGAATGAGCGTTTCGCGGTTATCGCCGGCATTGGAAAGGACGGTTTCGTGCTCGATACATGCGAAGTCGTCAACCCGGATTTGATCGCCATCACGAACCAGCTTGACGGCTTTCAAAGCGCGATTGCCGACGTCGATTCCCCAGGCGATGTTTGCAGCCATGATGTCTCCTCAAAGAGCCCTGCGTCGAATCGGTCGATAGACCGTTAACTTCTAACCTTTTCAAGGATTTAGATCAACTTTCCTTCGAATTTCGATCGTCGATTGTGGATGGCCGTTCGCTGTCAGCATCGACAGTCCACAATCAACGATCAACAGTCGACCTTCAATCATCATCCTTCCCTTGTCTGCGACGCGAAAGTATGGATAAAGTTCCGGCAAATCCATGCGGACGTTCTCGATTCAGACCCTTGGCTGCAAAGTCAATCAGTATGAAGGCGATCAAATCGCGCAGGTTTTGCGCGCCCACGGGTTGGTCGAGACCAAAGACGGGCCGGTGGATATTCGGGTCATCAACACCTGTTCCGTCACCTCGGCGGCAGCAAAGGACAGTCGGTCGCTTACCAGAAGATCGGTAAACCTTGCCGGTAAAACCATCGTCACCGGCTGCTGGGCGACCAGCGACGCAAAAGTTGCGGAACAACTTGGTGCTGATGTGGTGCTGACGCATCATGATGACGTTGCCAAAAAGTTATCAGAGTTATTGAACCACTGGAACGTTTCCCAAAAGACTTTCCGGCATTCAGATAATACGACAGCGGCGGTGGAAGGGTTTCATCCCGCGAGGGCGACCGGAGCGGTTTCCGCATCCAGTATGGTTGCGACTGAATTAGACCTATTCTCTCTCCCCCTTCGAGAGAGGGTCGGGGACAGGGGCGCGGCTTCGGATTCCAGTGCGACTATTTATGACAAACACCTACCCTTCACTCCAGCCGTCTCCCGCAGGGGGAGAGGGGGGCAGACCCACACCGGCACCCATTCGCTGCCATTACTGAATCAGCGGCAATCGTCTCACCAGCGGGCGTTCCTCAAGATTCAGGACGGCTGCGACGCTCACTGCACCTATTGCATCATCCCACAACTCCGGCCGGGGTTGTGGAGTAAGCCCGTTCACGACGTCGTTCGCGAGGCAAGACAACTCGTCGACGCGGGGCATCAGGAACTGATCCTCACCGGAATCTTCCTCGGCGCGTACGGTGAGTCCACCGCGTTGCGGCGGCGTCAGGAAGGTCCAACCGGATCGGGCATCGGCGAACTGATCGATGCCCTCTGTACGCAGGTTCCCAACCTTCGACGGGTGCGTCTGAGCAGTCTCGAACCCGGCGATCTGACGTCGGAATTGATCGCAACTTTGAAATCCCACCCGCAAATCGTCCCGCACTTCCACCTGCCTCTGCAAAGTGGGTCGGATTTGCTGCTGAAGCGGATGAACCGTCAATATACGCGAGATGATTTCATTCAGATGATAGACCGGGTGAACGAGGCGTTCGATCGGCCGGCACTAACGACCGACATCATTGTCGGCTTTCCCGGGGAGACGGCAGATGAATTTGCACGAACCCTGGAAATAGTGGACCGCGCAAAATTCATCCACATTCACGCTTTCAGCTTCTCCGCCCGCCCGGGAACGGCGGCGGCAAGGTGGACCAAGGATTTCGTTCGTGGGCCGGTGGTGAATGAACGGATTGCGATTCTGAACGCGCTGGCGCGGGCATTCAGCGAGAGGTATCGCACCCAGTTCATCGGCGAGACGGTGGAAGTGCTGGTGGAGCAATTTGAAGATCCCGCCACTGTGGTCCGGCATGGTCGATGCGAACGGTATTTTGATGTGTATTTCGAGGGATCGCATCCAGCGGGTGAATCTGTGAAAGTGCGGATTGACCGAGTGACACCGACCCGCACTTTTGGTGTTCAAGTCCGCAGAAGTCTCCCCGTGTTGGCGGCAACCCCGTAGGGTGGGCGTCCCGCCCACCGCATTCCGAACGTGAGCGTCCCGCTCACGCTACGGGAAAACCCAAAGGATCAAAACTTGATCGCAGTCATCCAGAGAGTCACGAACGCCAAAGTCGAAGTCACCGGAAAAACCGTTGGCGAGATCGGCTACGGTTTGCTTATCCTCGCCTCCGTCGAACGCGATGACACGCCGGCGGAGATGAAATGGATGGCTGAGAAACTGTCGCAACTGCGCATCTTCCGCAACGGCGAAAAACACTTTGATCAGGACATCATACAGATCAACGGCGCCATGTTGCTGGTCAGCAATTTCACCGTTGCCGCCGCCACGCGGAAGGGAAGGCGACCATCGCTTGACGCCGCCGCGGAGCCTGCGAAAGCGAAAGAGTTGTTTGATATGTTTGTTGAAGCGGTAAGATCACTCAACATTCCCGTCGCCACGGGAGAGTTCGGCAGTGATATGCTGGTATCTTTGACGAACGATGGACCGTCCACATTCATTGTGCAGACGGATAGGAAGGGGTAGATCTTCCAGTTGAGACGCGGGATTGGATGCGGCGCTCGTCGGTAGTGAATTCTCTTTCGTTCAACGCGTGAATGACGGATGACGATTGACCACTGACGAATGACGCTCGAACCGCGTTCATCGGCGTTCATCCGTGGCTCTCATATATTCCGCAAACTGCGGAATGCTGATCTCCGGCTCAGGCGCATTTTCCATCCAGCGTTTTTCCGTTTCCAGGCTGAACCATCCTTCGTATCGAATCGCCTTCAGCGCCTGAATGCACTCGCGAATGGGAAGATCGCCTTCGCCGAGCAACACGTTTACCCGCGGTTCCTGCGACAATTTTGCATCCTTCACATGCACATGCTGCAGATAACGTGCCAGGGATTGAACTGTGTCGCCCGGGGCTTCGCCGACGCGGATGGTGTGTTCGATATCCCATAACACGCCAACTTCGTCGGGGGAAAACTCGTGGACCAGTTCCAGCATGTGCTGCGAACTTCGCCAGTCATCGTGCGTTTCCACCACCGGCCGCAATCCTGCGGGTTTGCAGATTTTCACAAGCTGCCGCAGATGGCGCTGCCCGAGGTTCAGTGCCTCCTCGCGTGACATTTCCTTCGGAATTCCCCCGCCAAAGATGCGCATCATGCGGGTGCCGGTTTTTTCTGAAAGCGCCGCGGTTCGCTGAGCCTCTTCCAGCATCTGCTGCCAGCGCAGCGGCGCAGGAGTCACCAGCGTGACCGATGAATTGAAGCATGGCAGGGCGATATTGTTGTGCTGAAGCGATGCTATCGTCGAATCAAGTTCCTTGGTGAACTCGGCCGCAATCGTTGTGTCGATCTGGGTTTGTATTCCGCGGAAGTCGATCCCGCCGATCCGGTGACTGACGCACAGGTCGATCATCTGCCGGACATCCCATGCAGGGCATGCCAGGGTGGAAAAACAAAGCTTCATATCGGGGAACGCTACGCGCGTGACTCGGCGCGTCAATGTCGCGGCGGTAGAATCCTCCCTCATGTCGTTGCCTATTCTCCGCGTCGAAGAAAAACCGAGTGATGAAGTGCTCTGTCGATACTTTCATCAGACCGAGCGGGTGTGGGCGTCACAGATCGCCGAAGCCGAGCATCTGGACTTCGGCACGGCGTACACGAATGCCGACATTCCCAACGTCTGGGAAGCCAATGCCGTGCATGACGCCCGCGTGCCGAAGGGAATGAGCCTCGCGGAGGTTCTCGAATCCGCGCAAGCATATTTCGCGTCTAAGGGCACGAAAGGGCGGATGTGGATTTTGAATTCCACCGCGACGCCCGATGAAACAGATCCTTTGCGCGGGCATTTTCAGGAGCGTCAGTTCCGGAAGTTGACGTCAAATGTCCTTCACCTGAAGCGGGCAATCACGCTGCCTGATCCGCCGCGGAAGGATCTCACGATCATCCCGGCGCGGGCGAGTTTTAAGCACATGGAAATCCTGTCGCGCGAAGCGGCGAAGAAATGGGATGAGCCACAATTGGCTGTCGCCGAGATGATGCACCTGGACGACCCGCACTGGGATTGCCTGTTGGCGCTGAAGGACCAACAGCCTCTCGCCACAATCGGGGTGCTATCCGTCGGCGACATCGGCCGGATCGAAAACGTCTTTGTCTCCGAATCCGCCCGCGGTCAAGGGGTCGGCCGGACGATGGCAATCCGCGCAATGGAGATTTGCGCCCGCTCGGTTTTCAAGCATGTCTTCATTACCGTCTTCCCCGATAACGCACCTGCGTTGACTCTATATGACAGTTTTGGCTTCGCCGAGATCGGCGAATTCACGTCGTACATCTCTCCGGAATGAGCAAGACAATCCGGGAAATGACCAATACCGCTGAAATAATAGGAATGACGAGCCTGCCCCCCCAACCCCCCACCCCCCACCCCCCAGTCCATCCAACACCATGTGCGGCAAAAATCTGACATTAATGAACCACTGCACCCCTTGTCCGCAACTCCGTCGTTTGTTGACTCATATTCTGCATGGTTTTATGATTCGCGGCACGTTGTTTTGACAGTTGGAATCGACCCCCGTGGAGGCCCGCACCATGATGCGATTGCCGCGCTTTGGCGCGTTCTCGTCGTCCATTCTTCTCGCCGCCGTAATGGCTTTGCCTTATTCGTCGCTTGCCCAGGAGATGCAGCCAGCTGCTCCGGCAACCGAGGAAGGTGCGGCACAGTCCACCCCAGCCGGTGGAGCCCCCGCCGAAGCGAACAAAAGTCTCGACGCCGCGGTCGCGGATTTCTGGCATTATGGAAAAATCGCCCGATACGACCTCGCGAACGCAGAAGGTCAGAAGGTCCTGCAAGCGGGCGCCGAGCCGGTGCAGGTGCTGGAAGCATTCGAAAAAGTGGTCGGGCAGCGCGAGCGCGAGCCGGCGGCGCTGGATCGCTGGATGCTTCGATTTCAATCGATCGATCCACTCAAAGAAACGGCGACACAGATTCAGAAGCTGTTGCAGGAAGGGCACTATGCCCGCCGCAGCATGCCCGAATACATCCGCACCAACATCGAGCGATTGGCGACCAACGAGCGCGGCTACGCCAACGGCATCAGCCGGCTGCGCCAGTCGGGCGAGCTGTCCGTGCCGAGCATGCTGGATTATCTGAAAGATCCGAGCAAGGTGCAGTTTCACGCGGCGATTCGTCGCGGGCTGGTGGACCTTGGCAAGCTGGCACTGAACCCCCTGGTGGCATCGACGGAGATGAAAGATCCGGAGTTGCTCATCACCGTCGTGCGTGCGCTGGGCGATCTTGGGTATGACTCGGCCGTGCCGTATCTGATGAAAGTTGCAGCGGATCCGAACCTGGCGCCGACGGTGAAGGATGCGACGAACGTGTCGCTGGCGAAACTCACCACCGCACCGTCGGCGACAATGAATGTCGCTGATCAATTCCATCAACTTGCTGAGAAATTTTATTACGGCACCAGCAGCATTGCCTCCGACAATCGCAACCCGACGGCGTTCATCTGGTCGTGGGATGAAGCCAAGGGCCTGGTGAAGACTGACGTGCCGCATGAAATCTATAACGATCTGATGACGATGCGCAGCACGGAATATGGCTTGAAAGCAGGCGGCGGATCGATGGATTCACTGAGCCTCTGGCTGGCGGCGAACTACAAGCGCGAAGTGCAGTTGCCCCAGGGCGCAACCGACAAGACCCGTGCCGAAGGTCAGCCGGACGCACATTACTATGGTGTGACGGCTGGCACTCAATATCTGAACGCGGCGCTCTCGCGTGCCCTGAAAGATCACGACTCCGCTGTTGCCATGAAGATCATCGCCTCATTGCAGGAGATCGTGGGGACGAACAATCTTTTCCAGACGTCGAACGTGGGACCTCTTGCGGATGCGATGATGTATCCGGATCGCCTGGTGCGGTTTGAGGCGGCGTTTGCAATCGCGCAGTCGCTGCCGCAGGGTGATTTCACCGGCAAGGACGCGGTGGTGCCGCTGCTGGGTGAAGCGCTGTCGCAGACCGGGCAGACAAGCGTCGTGGTTGCAATGCCGACGCAGGATGCAACCAATGCGACAGTGGATGCTCTGAAAGGCGCGGGCATGACCGCGACCGGCGCTGCCGGCGCCGAACCGGCGATCACTTCGGCGAATCAGTTGTCAGCGGTGGATGTCATTGTCATCTCGGAAGATCTGGGCGCGCCGGAAGTTGATCGGTTCCTGCAACTCTCCGCATCGAACGCGAAACTGCAGGGGGCGGCAAAGATCATCGTGACGAAAACCGCAGCCAGCGTGTATGCGCAGCGGGCTGCGAACGATCCGATGGTGTCGGTGACCCAGGCGACGGATGCGGCGGGGCTGCAGACTGCGATTGAAGCGGCACGGAAGAAGGCGGGATCGCTCTCGCTTTCGCCGGAAACCGCAGCACAATATGCCCAGCGATCCGCGAACCTGATGCGACAACTGGCGATTGCGCGGCAGGGATCATTGGACCTGTCGCAGGCGAAGACCGCATTACTTTCGGCACTGGACGATGCGCGGCCTGAGATTGTGAAGTCGGCGGGTGCGGTGCTGGCGCTGGTGAATGTCCGCGAGGCGCAGGCGGGCTTGCTCGCCAAGGCGGCGGACGAGAAGACCGCGGATGATGTGAAGATCAGCCTGTATAAGAGCCTCGCACAGAACGCGAAGTTCTTCGGCGCGCAGCTTGAGACGCCGCAGGTCGAAAGCCTGAGCAAGACCGTGGAAAGCGCCGCTAACCTCGAGGTAAGAGGCGCCGCCGCTGAAGCCAGGGGCGCACTGAACCTGCCGGCGGATCAGGCGAAGACGCTGATAGTGAACCAGGCGAAGTTTTAAGTCGGCGGGCAGCGGGCAGTGGGCAGGAAGAAGAGGCGACGGCAGGCAGTTGGCATGCATTTGCTGCCGACTGTAGACCGCCGACTCTGTTGACCGATAACGTCAACACATGACGCCGCAGGTCAGCCTCATCATTCCGACAATTAACGAGGCGCTGAATCTGCCGGAGTTGCTCCGGCAGATCGACGCCGCGCTTGTAGGCCGCCCGTATGAAGCGATGGTCATTGACGACGGCAGCACCGATGACACGCCCGCGGTGTGTGAAAAGCTGAAGCAGACCTATCCCGTGCAGTTGATCGTGCGGAATCCTCCGAAGGATGGACTAAGCGGGGCGGTGCTGCATGGGTTCACCCTGGCGCAAGGGGAATATCTGGTGGTAATGGATGCCGATCTGCAGCATCCACCTGCCAAGATTCCTGAACTGATAAAGGTGCTGGAAAGCGGGGCCGACTTCGCCCTCGGGTCGCGTTACATGCCCGGCGGCAGCACCGGGCAGAAGTGGGGCCTGTTCCGGCAGGTCAATTCCCGTGTCGCAACGCTGCTGGCAAGACCCTTCGCGGGGCAGATCTCTGATCCGATGTCGGGGTTCTTCGCGCTGAAACGATCGACCTATCTCAGCGCGCAACGACTGACGCCACTGGGTTATAAAATCGGCTTGGAATTGATCTGCAAATGCCGCGCGCAGCAGGTCAGGGAAATTCCCATTCACTTCGCAGAACGGACGGCCGGCGAGTCAAAGCTCAGTCTGAAGCAGCAGTTCAAATATCTCGAGCATCTTAGTCGTCTGTATGATTTCTGCTTTCCACGCTTGAGCCCTATGACGAAGTTCATGATCGTCACCGCGATGTCGTGGCTGGTGGGGCTGGGCATCTTCTTCCTGATGATGAGCGCCCAATCGCCCGCACCGGCTGCGCCGACTTCCGTGGCGTATCTGGGCGCAATTGGCGTGACCATGATTTTTCACGCCCGCTATGTCCGCACTCAGAAAGAGTTTCTTGTGCGACGGCACCCATGGCTGGACTTTCTCTTCTGTTCACTTGCCGAGTGGGGCGCCTGCTCGCTGACGGCGGTTTACTTGGCAGCGAGAATTCAGCATCCGTATCCCCTTGAGCTGTTCTTTATCCCATTCCTGTTTGCGCTACTTGTTCGATACGTCCTGCGAAAGGAATTCCTGCTGGATCTTCGCGGGTTAAGGCGCGAACTCAGGTTAGAGGATCTGCGGTAACAGACCTCGCGCTATGGTGACCACGGTCGCGAATGCTTGATATCACGGCGATGAGCCAGGCGGCTTCGATTGGAAATGCGCCTTGGCACGCGGCAGCTCATTCTGCCCGATTGCAATCGGCGTGATGTCCTTTAGCTTCCAGCCGCTCGGGGTTTTCCACCAGTTCAATTCCCATGTGCTCGTCATCGTGTTGATCGGCATTGAGCCACCTTCGTGTGTGCTCAGCACCACGATCTTCGATACCACCAGGCTGTCGTGCTCTTCCAGATCCATCGAAGTGATAAAGCCGGATTTTACGCCATATTGATCCGCATAATACTTTGCGCCGTAGATGATATCCGGCTTGTTCCACGACAGGATCGATGCGTTGGTGTGCAGCAGCCGATCCAGCGTTGCGGCATCGCGACTCGTGACTGCATTCACAAACTGACTGGTTTGCCGCCGGGCAATTTCGAGCGGGGTGTCGACGACATAGCTGACGATAAAGAGGACAAGACCCAGGAAAATCACCAGCAATCCGGCAAGTTTCAGAGGCTTGTCCTGCCGGTTATTCCCCGAGACAAGAAGAAACACCGCAAGGGTTGCTATCACTACAAACACCCACCAGGGAGTGCTGAAGAAGAAGTCTCGCATAAAGATTCATCCTCGTAAGTGTCTGCGTCCGATAAATCTTCTGAGGTTCGTAAAGGTAATACGTCTCGCACAACCAGTCGTTCAATCGAACGCTACAGCCGCGCGCCAATGACTGCAAGCGACCCATCCACCCGTTATCTTCTGCCGGCAGAGTCGCCTCTGCTGGGCAATCTTGCGGCACTCTGGAATGTCGATCCGCAGCTTGCCCGCAAGGTTGAAGCAAGTGATGAAGCATATCCCACCGAGGCTTCGCGCAGCGGCGAACCCACGTTGCAGCGTCCGACCTCGAATGGCAGATCAATCTACCTGCACAGCCGATATGAACCGCGGAATGAGGCGAAGAAGCTCATCGATCGACTGCCCGTGGAGGAGCGCATCACCTTCGCGATGCAGGGCCTTGGCCTAGGCTATGGCTTGCACGAACTCGCCAGCCGCGCGGGGCGCGACACCATCTTTTGCATCTTTGAGCCTGACCTTCGACTTATCCGCACCGCGCTGGAACTGTACGACTACTCAGACCTGATCCGCAAGGCCCGCATCCTCTTCTTCACGGAGTTGGATAAGTCGCAACTGTTCGTGCGACTCATGCCGTACATCACGCAGATGTCACTTGGGTTTGAACCGGTGATCCACTCGCCCAGCTTCCAGGTGAATCCGGAGTTCTTCGATCAGTTCAAGATCTGGATCGAAGAGTTCGTCGCCTATGCGAAGACCTGCATCTCGACGCTGGTGATCAACGGCAAGCGAACATCCGAAAATCTCACCCGTAATCTTGCGTGGTACCTCGCGACGCCCGGCATTTCGCGACTGAAGGACAGCTACAAAGGCAAACCCGCGGTCATTGTGTCGGCAGGACCATCGCTACGGAAAAACAAGCATCTGCTGACTGATGTGCAGGGCAAAGCCTGCGTCATCGCCGTGCAGACAACGTTTCAGCCGCTCATCGACATGGGCGTCGAGCCGCAGTTTGTCACCTCGCTCGACTATCACGACATCTGCACGCGATTCTTTGAGAAAGTCCCGAAGAATGTGAAGACCGAACTTGTCGCCGAACCAAAGGCGACGAACCGCATTTTCGATCTCAATCCGGGACCCGTATCTCTGCTTGGAAATGATTTCGCCGACCTGATGCTCCGCGAGATGAACCTGCAGAAGGATCGTCTGCCCAGCGGCGCAACAGTTGCACATCTCGCGTTCTATCTCGCGGAACACCTCGGATGCGATCCAATCATCTTCATCGGGCAGGATCTCGGATTTTCCGACGGTCTCTGCTATGCGCCCGGAACGAGCTACGAAGATGTGTGGCGACCCGAACTGTCGCGATTCTGCAGCGTGGAGATGAAGCAGTGGGAACAGATCGTCCGCGACCGCCATATCCTTCGAAAAGTGCCCGATTTTCTGGGTCGGCCGATGTATACCGAGGAGAGGCTCTTCACGTATCTGCAGCAGTTTGAGCGTGATTTCATCCGCTCGAAATCCCATATCATCGATGCCACAGAAGGGGGCGTGCTGAAGCGCGGGTCGACCTCGATGTCGTTCGCCGATGCAATCAGACAGTTCTGCAACAGCGGGTTCGACACCGCACCGCCTGAACATCCGGGGCTTGATTATGCCCGGATGCACGAGGCCGTGGATTCGCTTCGCAAGCGTGTGGATGAATCGATACAGATCGTCGAAATTGCCCAGCAGACCTTGCCGCTGCTCGAAGAGATTCGCGATCACGTGAATAATCAGCAAAGGGTGAATCTGGCGATCGCGAAGCTCGATGCCATCCGCAAAAAACTCATCGACGTGGATCACTGCTATCGCCTGATCACCAGCATCACGCAGTCCAGTGAATTGCAGCGCTTTCAAGCCGATGCCCGCATTGCGGCTTCCAAGGTCGAAGGCCTCGACCTGCAGCGAAGACAGGTGCAGCGCGATATCGACAATGTGAAAGCTGTCATGGACGCGGCGGCTGATTTCAGAAAGTTGGTAAGTGAAACGATCGAGACGATTCAGCTTCGTTTTGGCGCCCAAGTGGAAAGGGCGGCCGCATGAATCAGATCACCGCCTGTATTTCTATGTTGCATGAGGATTCAGTGCATCACAGCGCCACTCGGATCTTCCGGCAGGATCCGGTGCTCTGCTGGACGCTGGATCGTCTTAGCCAATCCAAACATCTTACCGCGATCGCGGTGTTGTGCTGGGAGGATCAGCTGGATGCAGTGAAGCCCATCGCCGCGGAAGCAGATGCATATGTGCTTGCGAAGGGGCCACGACAAAATGTCGGCGTGGTGCAGGCGATTGCCGCGGCGCAGAAGTTTGCGGATGGTTGGCGTGGCGGGCTGCTGGGGACGTGCGATTTCGATAACGGATTTTATGGTCCCTGGGTGCTGGAAATTCTGAACGAGACAGATGGTGACGGCGTTGTGCTGGTTGATCCATCCTCCGGGCTTGTCGATGCGGCGCTGATAGACGAGGTCATCGCTCACGCGCGGGTGAAGGAAGATTCCGAAATCGTCTTCGCGCCCGTTGCGCCGGGATTATCAGGGCCGCTGCTTCGAAGGTCGCTGCTGGAACGGTTGGCATCGCTGCATTTGCATCCAGGCAGGGTGATGCACTATCTGCCTGATCAGCCGATGCGTGAACCGCTTAGCGGGGAAGGCTGCGTGCCCGTGCCGCCGGAAATCTGCCGAACCACGCGACGGTTCAAGCTGGATTCACATCGGCAAATCACCCGCATCACCGATGCGGCTGTGAGCTTAAACGGCACGCTGATCAAATCGTCGGCTCAGGAATTGCTCCATCGTGTGGAAGCTC
>Ga0105047_10008333_pt1 | contig 17274 bp, 11 predicted proteins | sample MAT04_FD_78384 | JGI IMG/M metagenome (GOLD analysis project Ga0105047, IMG submission 78384) | Freshwater microbial communities from Lake Fryxell liftoff mats and glacier meltwater in Antarctica - MAT-04 (megahit assembly) | ecosystem: Environmental > Aquatic > Freshwater > Ice > Liftoff...
ACCGCCTCGCAGTCCCCGACGGCACCGGTCCCCACCGTGCTCGGGGCCGACGGGTACGAGCTGACGGTGCGGTTGCTGGACGACGGGCTGCTGTGAGGCCGGGCGCAGTGAGACCGCCCACGGGCGGACGCTCGATCAGGCCGTCTCGGCCCTGATCGCCGCGACGAACGCGTCGACGTCCTGCTGGGTGGTGTCGAAGGAGCACATCCAGCGCACCTCCCGGGTGGCGTGATCCCAGTCGTAGAACCGGAACCGCTCGCGGAGCCGATCGGCAACGCCCGGCGGCAGGACCGCGAAGACCGCGTTGGCCTGGACCGGGCGGACCACCGTCACCCCGGGCAGCTCTGACACGCCGTCGCTCAGCCGCGCAGCCATCGCGTTGGCGTGCCGGGCCGAGCGCAGCCACAGGTCGCCGTCGAGCAGTGCCAGCAGCTGGGCCGACAGGAACCGCATCTTCGAACCCAGCTGCATGTTCATCTTGCGCAGGTAGATCAGACCGCTCGAGGCGTCCGGGTCGAGCACCACGACGGCTTCGGCGCCCAGCGCACCGTTCTTCGTCCCGCCGAACGAGACGACGTCGACGCCGACGTCCGTGGTGAAGGCCCGAAGAGGCAGGTCGAGGCTTGCGGCGGCGTTGGCGATCCGCGCGCCGTCCAGGTGCACCCGCATCCCGCGGGCGTGCGCGTGCTCGCACAGCGCTGCGATCTGCTCCGGGGTGTAGCAGGTACCCAGCTCGGTGGTCTGGGTGATCGAGACGACGAGCGGCTGTGCCCGGTGCTCGTCACCCCAGCCGTGCGCCTGGCGGTCGACGAGCTCGGGGGTCAGCCTCCCGTCGGGTGTCGGCACGGGCAGCAGCTTGATCCCGGCGACCCGCTCGGGGGCACCGTTCTCGTCGACGTTGATGTGCGCGGTCTCCGCGCAGACGGCCGCGCCCCAGGGCGGGAGCATCGACTGCAGGGCCAGCACGTTGGCCCCGGTGCCGTTGAAGACCGGGAAGACCTCGACCGTCCGGCCGAAGTGCTCGCTCATCACCTCGGTGAGGCGCTCGGTGTAGGCGTCCTGGCCGTAGGAGGTCTGGTGGCCGCCGTTGGCAGCGGCGAGGGCGGCGAGGACCTCCGGGTGGACGCCTGCGTAGTTGTCCGAGGCGAAGCCCCTGCGGGTGGTGTCGTGGATCGTCACCCGAGGCATCCTGCCACCGCCGGGCGGCAGGTCAGGCCTCGTCCGGCGTGGCGCCGGTGATCCCGCTGGTCGAGGTGACGACATCGGAGATCTTGCGACTCAGCGCCTCGTAGAACATCGACAGGGGGAACTCGTCGGGCAGCAGCGCGTCGGTCAGGCCGCCGAGCGGGCCGTCCAGCGGCAGCGCACCCGGGCCGCGCGCCCAGATGGACGACGGGTGCGGCGTCAGAGTCCCCGCAACGAGGTCGTAGGCGGCCAGCCAGTGCGCGATCTTGGGCCGGTCGATCGAGCGCCAGTAGAGGTCTTCGATCTCCTGGCCCAGCGCGAGCACGACGTCGGGCACGAGCTCCCAGTCCACCGACAGCCGGTTGTCGGTCCAGTGCAGCACGTGGTGCTGGTGCAGCCACGCGAACAGCAGCTGGCCCGCCAGACCGTCGTAGTTGCGCACCCTGCTCCCGGTGACGGAGAACCGGAAGATCCGGTCGAACAGCACTCCGTACTGCACGAGGCGCGCGTGCGGCACGTCCTCCTGCTCCAGGCGCACCGACTCCCGGAACGCCGTGAGGTCGCACCGCAGCTCCTCCAGGGCGTAGAGAAAGTAGGGCATCCGCTGCTTGATCATGAAAGGGTCGAACGGCAGGTCCCCGCGCATGTGGGTGCGGTCGTGGATGAGGTCCCACAGCACGAAGGTCTCCTCGGCCAGCTCCTGGTTCCGCAGCAGCCGCTCGGCGTCCGGGGGCAGCGCCAGGCCGGTGGTCTGCGCTGCGGCGAGCACCACCCGGCGGAACCGTGCGGCCTCGCGGTCGGCGAAGATCGCGCCCCAGGTGAACGCCGGGACCGAACGCATCGCGACCGTCTCGGGGAAGAGCACGGCGGAGTTCGTGTCGTACCCGGCGGAGAAGCCGAGGAAGCGCACCGGGACGAAGAGCTTGTTGGAGTAGCGGCCGGCCTCCTGACGTGCCACGAACTCGGGCCAGACCACCTCGAGGAGCACCACCTCCAGGTGCCGGTCGCGGCTGCCGTTCTGGGTGTACATCGGGAAGACGACGAGGTGGACCAGCCCGTCGACCCGCTGGCTCGCCGGGGCGAAGTCCAGGATCGAGTCGAGGAAGTCCGGCACGCCCAGCCCGGTCTCGGCCCACCGGCGCAGGTCGGCGACGACGGCGGCGAGGTAGGCCGCGTCGTGGGGCAGGTGACCGGCCAGTGCCCCGACGTGATCGGCGACCCGTCGGACCAGCGCGACGGCCTGCTCACGGTCGGCCTGCGCGACCGACCCGTCGCCGTTCTGCAGGGGCTGCAGCGCCGCGACGTCCTGCAGCAGCATCGCCCAGGCCGGGTCCCGCGCGATGGGAGCGGTGGACGCCGCGCGGTGCACGACGGCGGCGCGCGGCGCGGCCCAGGCGAGCAGGTTGCGCGTCAGCTCGACGTCGTCGGTCAGATCGGCGGCCACGACGACGACGCGCCCACCGGCCGCCGTCGTTCCCACCCCGGTGACGGATGAGCCGTCCGCGGTCCGCAGGAAGGCTGCGCCGGCCGGGTCGGCGACCCGCGCGCCGGCGGTACCGCTCGGCTCGACGACGCGGGCAAGCAGGTCGATGCCGCCGACCGCCGCCAGGCCCGTGCGGTCGGCGTGCAGCGGTCCCGGCTCCGGTGCCCGCGGCGCGATGGTCACACCGGCCCGCAAGACCACGTCGAGCAGCTCGGACGACCATCCGCCCGCGCCGAGGACGACCAGACCCGTGCCCCCGGCCAGGGCCGCCCGGTCGTGCTCGTCCAGGACCGCCCCCGGGCCGACCAGCAGGACGTCCGGCGGGTCGCCCGCGCCGGTGGTCGTCCAGTCCACCGGTCCGACGGCCGGAGCGTCGGCGACGCCGGGGCGTCGGACCTTGGGGAAGTGAGCCGTCACGGGGCACCGTCCTTCTGCCGACGGGATGCCGGCGGGCGCCCCGAGTTACCGCACGGTACGTTTCGGTGGCCCGAGCGTCAACGGGGACCTGCGTACAGTTCTCGGGCCGGCACCACCCGAGACCTCGGGCCGGCACCACCCGAGACCTCGAGGCCATGACCCCCCACGACGACACCCCGCCGCTCACCCCGTTGTCCGGGGAGGAGCTCGCCCTGGCGCTGGACGTGCTGCGCCGGGCCGAGCTGCTGGACCCCGCCCACCCGGACGCCCTCGCCCTGCGCCGCGCCACAGCCCGGCTCTTCAAGGCGGTGAAGAAGCAGCGGCGGACCGATCGCCGCGCCGCGATCAGCGCGGCCGACACTTCCGTCGTCGCGGCGACCGCGACCGGATCCCCACGGCGGATCGACGACGAGACGGCCGGCCTGCCGTTGGTCTCGGACGCACCCGGTGCTCTCGCGGGCACCCTGTTGCGCCCGCGAGCCTGCTACGTCTGCAAGGAGCCGTACACGCTCGTCGACGCGTTCTACCACCAGCTGTGCCCGGCGTGCGCCACCGTCCACCACGCCAAGCGCGCCGCCCGCACGGACCTGACCGGACGCCGGGCGCTGCTCACCGGAGGCCGGGCCAAGATCGGCATGTACATCGCGCTGCGGCTGCTGCGCGACGGGGCGCACACGACCATCACGACCCGCTTCCCCCGCGACGCGATGCGACGGTTCGCCGCCATGCCGGACTCCGGTGAGTGGCTGCACCGGCTGACGGTCGTCGGCATCGACCTGCGGGACCCGGCCCAGGTCGTGGCCTTGGCCGACGAGGTGGCCGCAGCAGGACCGCTCGACATCCTCGTCAACAACGCGGCGCAGACGGTGCGCCGGTCTCCCGGCGCCTACGCTCCGCTCGCCCGGGCGGAGCTCGCACCGCTGCCGGACGGCCCCGTGCCCCACCTGGTGACCTTCGACCACGCCAGCGACGCCCACCCCGCCGCGCTGGTCGGCTCGGTGGGGTCGCACGCGGTCGCGCACCACGACGACGGGGCGGAGCTGGCCGTGGCCCGCGCCGACCGGCTCACCTCCCAGGCCCTGGCCGGGGGCTCGACGTCCCTGGCCCGGCTCGCGTCCGGCGACGCGATCGACGCCGGCGGCCTGGTGCCCGACCTGCACGCGACCAACTCCTGGGTCGCCACCGTCGACCAGGTCGACGCACTCGAGATGCTCGAGGTGCAGCTGTGCAACATGACGGCACCGTTCATCCTGGTCAGCCGGCTCCGGGCCTCGATGGCCGCCTCCCCCGCCCGGCGGACCTACGTTGTCAACGTGTCGGCGATGGAGGGTGTCTTCGCCCGGGGGTACAAGGGTGCGGGCCACCCGCACACCAACATGGCCAAGGCCGCCGTCAACATGCTCACCCGCACCAGCGCCACCGAGCTGGCCACCGACGGCATCCTCATGACCAGCGTCGACACTGGCTGGATCACCGACGAGCGACCGCACCCGACGAAGGTCCGACTGGCCGAGGAGGGCTTCCACGCCCCGCTCGACCTCGTCGACGGCGCTGCCCGGGTCTACGACCCCATCGTCCGCGGCGAGGCCGGTGAGGACCTCTACGGGGTCTTCCTCAAGGACTACAAGCCTTCAGCGTGGTGATGAACCGCACAAGGGTGTCGGTGGTCACCGCCGTGGTCCTGCCCATCAGGCCCGTCGACGGGTAGACTCAGCACGTCGCTCCTCCCTGTGTGTGACCGCCGAACGAAGGCGGACCGTGTGCAGTCGGCACTCTGCCGGCGGATCGAGAGTTCGGGATGCGACCCCGGGCCATCCGGCCTCGCCTCCCCCTCGACCGACGGGACCCCATGTCGCACGACACTGCCCCTACCCCGACCATCGCCGACGACCTCGAGCTCGACCTCGTCGACCTCGGTCTGCCCGAGCCCCTGCTGCGCGCGGTGCTCGACCTCGGCTTCACCCGTCCCACGCCGATCCAGGCCGCGGCGATCCCGCCCCTGCTGGCCGGCCGGGACCTCACCGGGGTGGCCCAGACCGGTACCGGCAAGACCGCAGCGTTCGGCCTCCCGCTGCTCGCAGCCGTCGACCTCTTCCTCGGCCAGGTGCAGGCCATCGTCCTGACCCCGACCCGGGAGCTCGCGATGCAGGTGGCCGAGGCGCTCGAGTCCTTTGCGACCAACCTGCCGGGCCTCGGCGTCGTCGCGGTCTACGGCGGATCGCCCTTCCTGCCGCAGCAGCGGGCCCTGGCCCGCGGCGCCCAGGTCGTCGTCGGCACCCCCGGCCGGGTGATGGACCACCTCGACCGGCACACCCTGAAGTTCGACGCGCTGAAGTTCGTCGTCCTCGACGAGGCCGACGAGATGCTCCGGATGGGCTTCGCCGAGGACGTCGACACGATCCTGTCCCAGGCCCCGGCGCGGCGTCAGGTCGCGCTGTTCTCGGCCACGATGCCGCCGCCGATCGTGCGGGTGGCCAACGCCCACCTCAGTGACCCGGTGCAGATCGCCACCTCGCGGCAGTCCTCGACGGTGACGAACGTGCGCCAGACCTATGCGGTGGTTCCCTTCCGGCACAAGATCGGTGCGCTCACCCGGGTGCTGGCGACCTCCGACGCCGCCGCGGCGATCGTCTTCTGCCGCACCCGGGGCGCCGCCGAGGAGGTCGGCACCGAGCTGGTGTCGCGCGGGATCTCGGCAGCGACGATCTCGGGCGACGTGGCGCAGAAGGATCGCGAGAAGATCGTCGAGCGACTGCGCGGCGGGACGCTGGACGTCCTGGTCGCCACCGACGTCGCGGCCCGCGGGCTGGACGTCGACCGGGTCGGGCTGGTCGTCAACTTCGATGTGCCGGGCGAGCCGGAGGCCTACGTCCACCGCATCGGACGCACCGGCCGCGCGGGGCGTTCCGGGGTCGCCCTGACCTTTGTCACCCCCAACGAGCAGGGCCGGCTGCGGGCCATCGAGCGGACGATCCGCCAGCGCCTCGACGAGGTGACCGTGCCCTCCCCGGCCGACGTCTCGGCGCACCGCGTCGCCGCGCTGCTGCGCAAGACCCCCGAGCGGGTCGAGGCGGGCCGCCTGCACGTCTACCGGGACGCGGTCGCTGCCTTCCTCGCCGAGCACCCGATGGAGCCGCTGGAGCTCGTCGCCGTGCTCGCCGCCCTGGCCGTCGGCGACGACGGCCCCTCCTCGCAGGCGGTCGAGGAGATCGAGCCAGCCGTGCTCCAGAAGGTCAGGGGCGCCGACCGGAGCACCGACGGCCGGATCTCGTTCACCAGCGAGGAGCGAGCCCGGACCAAGGCCCTGCGTCCCGTCGTCGGCACGCGCTACCGCGTCGCGGTCGGCCACACCCACGGTGCACGTCCCGAGGCGATCGTCGGAGCCATCACCGGTGAGGGCGGGCTCTCCGGCAAGGACCTCGGCAAGATCGACATCTTCGCCACGTTCAGCCTCGTCGAGATCACCAGCGACCTGTCCGCGGAGGCCTTCCGGCGGATCGGCGGGGCGAGAGTCGCGGGCCGCCCGCTGCGGATCGCCCCGGACACCGGCCCGCGCGGCCACTCCGCGGCGCGCAGCACCGCCCACCCCGGCACCCAGCACCGCGGGTCGGCCCGCCCCTGAGGCGACCGTCAGGAGGGGGCTGCCAGGGCCGAGATCGCCACGAACCGCCGCGCGTGCCGCCGGTCCGCCGTGCACTGGCGGTCCGCGAGGGCAGCCAGCCGGGCGGCGCGCTCGGTCGATCCTCAGCGCGCCTGGGCGCGATCGGCCAGCTGGCGGCGTTGCTGGCGCAGCACGAACCGGAACAGCTCGTCGTGCTCCCGCTCGGTCGCACCGGCGAACCGGCACCCGTAGGCGAAGCCGCCGCGGATCTCCTCGGCCCGCAGCACCTCCACGACGAGGTCGATCGGCCGCCCGGTCGCGGTGAAGACGACTGCCAGGAGGGTGCCGGGCTCGATGACCGCCTCGGAGCGGATCCGCATCCCGTGCGCCGACAGGTCGATGACAAGGACCTCCAGCGGGGCGATCTCGACGACCTCCTTGCCGTCCAGCACATGGCTGATCTGCATCGGGATCGCGGTGTGCACACGCAGGGCGGCGCGCTGCTGCACGACGGTGCGCAGCGTGAGGTTGGCCAGTCCGATCCGCCGGACGGCGCTGAACGCGACGACGGCGTCATAGGTGATCGACCCACGATCCGCACTGAGCACCTGGAGCACCGCCGGATCACCGGGCAGGAGCCAGGTCCCGGTGAACGTCTTGGCCTCCACGACGAGCGAGGTGCCCTCGTGCTCACGGACGAACCCGCGCGCCAGCAGCTCGCCCGTGCTGGCATGCACGAGACACGGCTCCAGCTCCAGCGCCACGACGCCCACTCTCCACCGGACGCCCGGCGCCTGGGTGCACCACCTGACCGTGCTCACGATACGGCCAGACGGCTGGCTCGTCCGCGGCGCCACGCTCAGTCGTGGCTGGCGGGCTCCGGCTCGTCACCGGCGGCATGGCGTGCCAGGACGAAGGTGAGGTCGGAGAGTCGATTGAGGTACCGCAGCGCCGTCGCGCTGACGACGTGACCCTCCTCCTGGGCGAGCACGACGTGGCGCTCGGCCCGACGCACGACGGTGCGGGCGTGGTCCAGGGCCGCCGAGGTCGCACCGGACCCCGGGACGACGAAGACCGGTCGCAACGGGCGGGCTGCCACCAGGCGGTCGACCAGGGCCTCCAGGGCGTCGACCATCTCGGGGGTGGTCATCGAGATCCCGGCGGCGAGACGGTCGCGGTGCTCGGGGTTGGTCGCGAGGTCCGCAGCGACGACGAACAGCTCGCGCTGGCGGTCCAGCACGATCTGGGCGAGCTCGGGGTCCGTGCACCCGGCCCTGGCCACGCCGAGCACGGCGACGGCCTCGTCGATGTCCCCGCACGCGTCCACGAGGGTGTCGCCCTTCGAGACTCGGCCACCGAGGAACAGCCCGGTTGTCCCGTCGTCCCCGGCCCTGGTGTAGATCTTCACCGCCTGTGTTCCCTCCTGTCGCTGGACCCCTGCTCGGGGCGCAGGCACAGCGTGCCACGGCCCTCGTTCCCCGGCTGCCCGAGCAGGCGGTACGGTGGTGCCCGCCGCTTCGTGCGGCACCTCTTGCAACACGTCCTGCAGCCCAGGGAAAGCCGGTCCGAATCCGGCGCTGACCCGCAACCGTAGGTCGGACACGAGTCCGACGAGCCGGAGCACCTGGGGTGGGACGAGAGGCTCCTACCGTCGAGGCACACGGGACGGAGCCCGGGTCACGACGGTGGCCCGCGGCGGTCACGTCGCGGGTCGGTGCGGGGCACGGGTCCGTCCACGGACCGCTCAGAAAGAGGCATGCATGCACATCTTCCCCAGCGCCCGGTGGGGCGCCCTCGCGCTCCTCATCGCAGCAGCCGCTCTGCTCCCGGCGTCCGCCCAGGCCGCGGCGGCCCCCGACGGGGCCTGCACCGATCCCACCGGCGTCACCGTCGTCGTCGACCTCACCGACCTCGGCGGCGAGGTCGAGGTCGGTTGCGCCGACGCACCGGCAACGGGCACCGCAGCGCTCAACGACGCGGGCTTCGTCGACACACGTGACGCGGCCGGGCTCATCTGCGCCATCGACGCCCTGCCCGACCCCTGCCCGGCCACGTTCGAGGGCTCGTACTGGTCGTACTGGTACGCAGCACCCGGCGGCGAGTGGCAGAGCTACCTCGAGGGCTCGGACACCGCCGTGCCCGCGGCCGGCGCGGTCGAGGGCTGGCGCTACCTCGACGGGTCGGCCGGACCGGGCATCGTCCCGCCGGGTGTGCCGGCCGCCGACGCCGGCGAGGCCATCGGCGAGGCCACCACCGAGGAGACCACCGAGGAGAGCACCGAGCCCTCCCCCGAGGCGACCGAGGAGATCAACGCCGTGACCAACGACCCGGTGGAGCCCTCGGCCGGCGTCTACCCGCTCGTCGTGGCGGGGATCGGTGTCGTGGCCCTCGTGACGATCGCCGGCGTGCTCCTGGCCCGCCGCCGCGCGACGCTGCACCAGGACTGAGATGCACCCGCTGGCGTGGTGGGCGTGGGCGCTCGGGCTCGCCGTCGCCACCACCCGCAGCACGAGCACCGTGGTGACCGGGCTGGTCCTTCTCACCACGGTGCTCGTCGTGCTCACCTGCCGCACGGACACCCCGTGGGGCAGGGCTTTCGGCGGTTATCTGGCCCTCGCGGCCGCCGTCGTGCTGCTGCGGGTCGTCTTCCACGTCGTCGTCGGCATCAAGGGTCCCGGCCGCGTGCTGCTGGACCTGCCCCCGATCACCCTGCCGTCCTGGGCGGTGGGTGTCGAGCTCTTCGGACCGGTCGCCCTGCCCGGCCTGCTCCTCGCGCTGGCCGGCGGCCTGCGGCTGGCCGCCCTCATCCTCTGCTTCGGGGCGGCGAACACCCTGGCCAACCCCAAGCGGGCGCTGCGGACCCTTCCGTCGTCCTTGCACCAGCTCGGCACGGCCGTGGTCATCGCCGTCAGCACCGCACCCCAGCTCGTCGCCTCGGCGGGCGGCGTGCGGCGCGCCCAACGGTTGCGCGGGATCGACGGCCGCGGACCGCGCGTGCTGCTCTCGACAGCCGTCCCGGTGCTCGCGGACGCCCTGGACCGCTCGCAGTCCCTGGCCGCCTCGATGGACGTGCGCGGGTACGCCCGGACGCTGCCCGGCTCGACCGACCGGCGGGTGGGCTTCCTGCTCACAGGCGCCGTGCTCGCCGCCGCCCTGGGCTCCTACGGGCTGCTCGACGGAGCGACGCCGTCGTGGATGGGGGTGCCGGTGCTCCTCCTCGGCAGCGTGGCCGCCGTCGCCGGCACGGTGCTGGCGGGTCGCCGCGTGCGTCGCAGCCGCTACCGAGCCGACCCCTGGCGGCTGCGCGAGACGGTCGTGGGGCTCAGCGGTGGACTGGCCACCGTCGCCCTGCTGGCTGCCGAGGGTGCCGCCCGGGCCGGCGCTTTGCTCCTGCTGGGGGCCGGCCTCGCAGTCCTGCCCGCGTTCCTCGTCCGACACCCCTGGGGGGTCACGGCATGATCGTCCTCGACCGGGTCACGGTCACCTACTCCGGCGCCGACCGGCCCGCGCTGCGCGACGTCTCGCTCGACGTCGGCGAGGGCGAGCTGTGCCTCGTCGTCGGTCCGACGGGCGCCGGCAAGTCCACCCTGCTGCGCACCGTCTGCGGGCTGGTCCCGCACTTCACCGGCGGTCTGGTGCAGGGCACCGTGACCGTGGCCGGGCGCGACACCCGCACCCACCTGCCGCGCGACCTGGCGGATCTCGTCGGCGTCGTCGTGCAGGACCCCACGGCCGGCTTCGTCACCGACACCGTCGAGGAGGAGCTGGCCTACGCGATGGAGCAGCTCGGGCTGGCGCCCAGAGTGATGCGCACGCGGGTCGAGGAGGTCCTCGACCTGCTCGGCCTGGTGGACCTGCGGTCCGCCCCGCTGGCCGACCTGTCCGGTGGGGAGCAGCAGCGGGTGGCGATCGGTGCCGTGCTCACCGCCCACCCGCGACTGCTCGTCCTGGACGAGCCCACCTCTGCGCTCGACCCTGCTGCGGCGGACGACGTCCTTGCCGCGCTGACCCGCCTGGTCCACGACCTGGGGATGACGGTGCTGCTCGCCGAGCACCGGCTCGAGCGCGTCCTGCAGTACGCCGACCGCGTCGTCGCCGTCGCCGCAGACGGCACGGTGAGCGACGGGACGCCGGCCTTGATGATGGCGCACAGCACGGTCGCACCGCCGATCGTCGAGCTCGCGAGGGTCGCGGGCTGGAGCCCGGTCCCGCTGTCGGTGCGCGACGCCCGCAGGGTGGCGGGCCCGCTGCGTTCCCGCCTCGAACGTCCCGGGAGCGCCCGGCCCGCCACCGACGCGCCGTCGACCGCCGGCCCGGTCGAGCTCACGGCCCGCGCCGTGCACGTGCGCTATCCCCGAACCTGGGCCGTGCGCGGTGTGGACCTCACGCTGCGCGCCGGGCAGGTCGTTGCGCTCATGGGTCGCAACGGCGCAGGGAAGTCATCGCTGCTGTGGGCGCTGGCCGGCGCCGGCCAGCGGTCGGCGGGGACCGTGCTGGTCGGCGGGGTCGATCCCGCGAAGGTCCGACCACGCGAGGCGCGGCGGCTCGTCGCCCTGGTGCCGCAGAACCCCCAGGACCTGCTCTACCTCGAGTCGGTGGCCGCCGAGTGCCGGGCCTCGGACCTTCAGCCGGCCGACCCCGGACGCACTGCCACCCTGCTCGCCGGGCTCGCCGAGGTACCCCTCGACGCGCACCCGCGCGACCTGTCGGAGGGTCAACGCCTCGCCCTCGTGCTGGCCATCCAGCTCTCGGCCCGCCCGCGGGTGCTCCTGCTCGACGAGCCGACCCGTGGGCTGGACTACGCGACGAAGCGGCGGCTGACCGCGGCGCTGGCGCGGCACGCTGCCGATGGTGGTGCCGTCCTGCTCTCGAGCCACGACGTGGAGTTCGTCGCCGAGACGGCCACGCGGGTGCTCGTCATGACCGGTGGCGAGGTCGTCACCGACGGGACGACGAGCGAGGTCCTCGTCGCCTCACCGACGTTCGCACCCCAGACCGCCAGGATCCTGCACCCGGTCGAGCTGCTCACCGTCGCGGCCGTCCAGGCCGTCCTGGCGGCCAGCGCGTGAGTGCGACCGTCCGGCCTGCGGCGCTGCCACTGGCCCCCCGCACGGCCGCGGTGCTGGCGCTGGCCAGCCTCGCCGGCGCCGTTGCGTTCGGCTGGCCGCTGCTCGTCGCGCCGACGAGCGGGCTGGCGCACGGCACCGACGCGCCGCTCGTGCTGGCCGGGCTGCTCGTCGCGGTCATGCTCGTGGTCCTCGTGGCCCTGGGCGAGCGCGGGATCGACGTCAAGGCCATCGCCCTGCTCGGCCTGCTCAGCGCCGTCGGTGCAGTGCTGCGTCCGCTGTCGGCCGGTACGGCCGGGGTCGAGCTCGTCTTCATCGTCATCGTCCTCGGCGGTCGGGTGCTCGGCCCCGGCTTCGGCTTCGCGCTCGGCTCGACGATGCTGTTCAGCTCCGCCCTGCTCACCGGCGGCGTCGGACCGTGGCTACCGTTCCAGATGCTCGCGGCCTCCTGGGTCGGCCTCGGTGCCGGACTGCTGCCCGGTACAGTACGCGGCCGGCGTGAGGTGGCGCTCCTGGCGGTCTACGGCGCGGTCGCCGCCCTGGGGTTCGGCCTGGCGATGAACCTGTCCTTCTGGCCGTTCCAGCTCGGCACGGGCACCGGCCTGTCGTTCATCGCCGGCGACCCGGTCGCGGACAACCTGCGGCGGTTCGCCCTGTACTCGCTGGCCACCTCGCTGGGCTGGGACCTGGGGCGCGCGCTGACCACCGGGATCGGGATCGCGTTCGCCGGCCGGCCCGTCCTGACCGCGCTGCGGCGCACGTCCGCTCGCGCCGGCTTCGCTCCCCCAGCCTGATCCTCCCAGCCCAGCCCGTCGGCCGGCCGGTCCGGCGGTGCGACACGCCGACGCCGAGCGGTCCGAGCGAGGCACCGACGGGCCCCTCGGCGCGCTGGCCTGCGGGTTCGCCCCGCTTGGGTCGCGGTCTGGGCGATCCGGGAAAGATCTTGTCGGTGCTACTACATATAGTGGTCACACGCTTGTACCGTAGGCACCCGTAGTGGTTGGTGCCGCGACGGCGCGAGCACGACGACCACCGGCAGACACCACGAGAACCACCGCGAGAGCCACCGCGAGAACCACCGACGACGCACCGCTACGGCCCAGGGGCCGGCACGACACGGCTGAAGGAGAACGTCATGACCCAGACCTCGGAGAACACCAGCAAGGGGGCCGCACGAGGTGCCCGGTCCCGCAAGGGTGGCGTGACGTTCGAGCGCGTCTTCTCCACCCCGGGCGTCCACCCGTACGACGGCGTGAGCTGGGAACGTCGCGACGTCGTGCAGACCAACTGGAAGTCCGGCGAGACGATCTTCGAGCAGAAGGGCGTCGAGTTCCCGGCATCGTGGTCGATCAACGCCACGACGATCGTCACGACAAAGTACTTCCGCGGCGCCGTCGGCTCCCCGGTGCGCGAGTCGAGCCTGAGGCAGCTCATCGACCGGGTGGTCCTGACCTACACCAAGGCCGGCCGCGACTTCGGCTACTTCAGCTCGGACCAGGACGCGCTCGTCTTCGAGCATGAGCTGACGTGGATGCTGCTGCACCAGGTCTTCTCGTTCAACTCCCCGGTCTGGTTCAACGTCGGCACCCCGTCCCCGCAGCAGGTCAGTGCCTGCTTCATCCTGTCGGTCGACGACACCATGGACTCGATCCTCAACTGGTACCGCGAGGAGGGGATGATCTTCAAGGGCGGCTCGGGTGCCGGGCTCAACCTGTCCCGGATCCGCTCGTCCAAGGAGCTGCTGTCCTCCGGCGGCACCGCGTCCGGTCCGATCTCCTTCATGCGTGGAGCCGACGCCAGCGCCGGGACGATCAAGTCCGGCGGTGCGACCCGCCGCGCGGCGAAGATGGTCGTGCTGGACGTCGACCACCCAGACATCGAGGAGTTCGTCCGGACCAAGGCGCGGGAGGAGGACAAGATCCGCGCCCTGCGGGACGCCGGCTTCGACATGGACCTCGGCGGCAAGGACATCGTCTCGGTGCAGTACCAGAACGCGAACAACTCGGTGCGCGTCAGCGACGAGTTCATGCAGGCCGTCTCCGACGGCACCTCTTTCCCGCTGCGCGCGCGCGCCGACGGCTCGGTCGTCGAGACCATCGACGCCAAGGGGCTCTTCCGCAAGATCGCGACCGCAGCCTGGGAGTGCGCCGACCCGGGCATCCAGTACGACGGGACGATCAACGACTGGCACACCAGCCCCGAGGCCGGCCGGATCAACGCGTCCAACCCATGCAGCGAGTACATGCACCTGGACAACTCCTCGTGCAACCTCGCCTCGGTCAATCTCATGACCTTCCTGCGCGACGACGACTCGTTCGACGTCGAGCGGTTCGAGAAGGCCGTCGAGCTGGTCATCACGGCGATGGACATCTCGATCTGCTTCGCCGACTTCCCCACCGAGGCGATCGGGGTCACCACCCGCGCCTACCGCCAGCTGGGGATCGGGTACGCCAACCTGGGTGCGCTGCTCATGGCCACCGGCCACGGCTACGACTCGGCCGGTGGCCGCGCCCTGGCCGCCTCGATCACCTCGCTCATGACGGGCACCGCCTACAAGCGTTCGGCCGAGCTCGCCGGGAGCGTCGGGCCGTACGAGGGCTACGCCCGCAACGCCGAGGCCCACCAGCGCGTCATGCGCAAGCACGCCGCGGCCAACGACGACGTCCGTGCGCTGGGCGTCATGGACGCCCAGATCCTCGCCGCGGCCTCGCGGGTCTGGACCGAGGGCAACGCCCTCGGGATGACCGACGGCTGGCGCAACGCCCAGGCCTCCGTCCTGGCCCCGACCGGCACCATCGGCTTCATGATGGACTGCGACACCACCGGTGTGGAGCCCGACTTCTCCCTGGTGAAGTTCAAGAAGCTCGTCGGCGGCGGGTCGATGCAGATCGTCAACCAGACGATCCCGCGCGCGCTGCGGAGGATGGGCTACGCCGAGGAGACCATCGAGGCGATCGTCGAGTACATCGCCGAGCACGGTCACGTCGTGGACGCCCCGGGCCTGCGCCCCGAGCACTACGAGGTCTTCGACTGCGCGATGGGCGAGCGCGCGATCTCCCCGATGGGCCACGTGCGGATGATGGCGGCGGTCCAGCCGTTCATCTCGGGGGCGATCTCCAAGACCGTCAACATGCCCGAGACGGCGACCATCGAGGAGATCGAGGAGATCTACTTCGAGTCGTGGTCGATGGGCGTCAAGGCGCTGGCGATCTACCGCGACAACTGCAAGGTCGGCCAGCCACTGTCCGACGGCAAGGCCAAGGCCGCCCCCGTCACGGCAGCCGAGGTCGTCGCCTCTGCACCGGCCAGGGCCACCCGCAAGCGTCTGCCGCGTCAGCGCACCTCGTTGACCACGTCCTTCACGGTGGGCGGGGCGGACGGTTACATCACCGCCGGCTCCTACCCCGGTGACGGCCTCGGCGAGCTGTTCGTCAAGCTCGGCAAGCAGGGCTCCACCCTCGCCGGCGTCATGGACGCCTTCTCGATCGCGATCTCGGTGGCCCTGCAGTACGGGGTGCCGCTGGAGACGTACGTCCAGAAGTTCACCAACATGCGGTTCGAGCCCGCCGGGATGACCGACGACCCGGACATCCGGATGGCGCAGTCGATGATGGACTACATCTTCCGTCGCCTCGCGCTGGACTATCTGCCGTTCGAGACCCGGGCGTCGCTGGGGATCTACACGACCTCCGAGCGCACGCGTCAGTTGGAGACCGGCTCGTACGAGCCGGCTCCGAGCGACGGCTACGACGTCATCGCCGAGCCCGCTGCCCCTGCGGTCGCGACCCCGACGGTGGCAGCCCCGCCCGTGGTGACCGCGCCGGCACCCCCGCCGGTCCCGGTGTCCGTGCACTCCTCCGCCGAGCTCATGGACCTGCTCCAGGGCCATGCGGCCGATGCGCCGCTGTGCATGAACTGCGGGATCAAGATGAGGCCCGCCGGCTCGTGCCACGTCTGCGAGGGTTGCGGCTCGACCAGCGGCTGCAGCTGACCGCACGCCACCACGCCGAAGGCCCCCGTCGTGCCCACGACGGGGGCCTTCGGCATGCCGGGGCGGCCCGACGGGTATCCGGGCGGCCGTTCGGGTGAGCGGGCGGGGCCAGGCGGGTGATCCTGCGGGCTGAACCGGCGAGTGAGGTTCAGGCACGGGCTCGTCCGGCCGATAGCACCGACGAGCACCCAGGCCCTGCTCACCCCACGGGCCGGCGTCAGCGAAGGGACCCATGTCGCACCGAGCGGCGCACCGCGCAGGACGGTCGGCCCACCGGCGTCCGGGCCCCGGCATCGCCGGTCTGCGGTCCACGACTCCCCGGGGACTGCTCGGCTCGACCGCGGACCTTCTGGGCCGCCCGGGGTTCGCCCTCGCCGTCACCGCGGCCTTCCTCGCCGGTGCGGTCTTCCAGGTCAGCCTCAGCCAGGCGGATCGCGACCTCGCACGCGCCCAGGCCGCGACCGCCGAGCTCGCCCTGACCGCGCGGGCCGCGCGCAGCGAGCAGGCCGACCTCGTCCGGCTCACGGGCCAGGCGACGGTGTTCGCCGCCCAGCGGCGCACCGAGGCGCTCGGCATGGCGCAGTCAGCGGTGCGTGCTGCCGACCTGCTCTCCGCCTCCGCTGCCCAGATGGTCGATGCCGCCACCCTGAGCCCGCTGCAGGAGGCCGCGGCCGAACTCGCGGCCCTCGTGGCCGACACACCCGACACGGCAGCCGTCGTCCTCGCCTCCGCCGAGGTCGCCGAGCCCGCCGTCGAACCCCTCGCAGGTGCGGCCGCTACCGCGCCCCCTGCCCGGGCCCCCACCGAGCCGGCGGCCGACGCCCTGGCCCTGCTGGCCGAGTCCACCGAGAAGCAGTCCAGGATCGACGCGGAGGAACGGGCCGTCATGGCCGACTCCGTGCGCGAGCAGGCCGCCGCGAGCACCATCGCCGACCTCGACCTGGGCGCCTCGGCACGACTGGTCGCCGCAGCCCAGCACCTGCTGGCCCTGTCCGCAGAGGTCCAGCAGGCCGCGGACGCTGCCTACGCCGCCGCCCAAGCCGCCGCCGCCGCCCAGGCAGCGGCGGAGGAGGCGGCCCGGCGAGAGGCCGAGGCCAGGTCGGCGAGCATCGCCCAGCGCGTCGCGCGGGCCGACGCAGCACCCAACGGCGCGATCCCCCGCGAGCTGCTCTGCGACGTCGACTTCGACAGCACCGTTGCGCTGCGCTGCGACGCCGCGGCGGCGCTCGAGCGACTCGACGCCGCCTACCGCACCGAGACAGGGCGTCACCTCGCCGTCTCGAGCAGCTACCGCGACCTGGCGGAGCAAGGGGTCGTGCTGGCGGCCAAGGGCGCCGCGCTGGCTGCCGCTCCGGGCGCCTCCAACCACGGTCGCGGCGTCGCCGTCGACCTCAGCGGCGCCGGCGCCCTCGGCGACTTCGGCCAACCGCTGTACCTCTGGCTCGTCGCCCACGCCGGTGAGTTCGGCTGGCACCACCCCGAGGTGATGGACCCGGGCGGCACCGGCCCGCTGGAGCCCTGGCACTGGGAG
>Ga0105047_10008334_pt1 | contig 17273 bp, 17 predicted proteins | sample MAT04_FD_78384 | JGI IMG/M metagenome (GOLD analysis project Ga0105047, IMG submission 78384) | Freshwater microbial communities from Lake Fryxell liftoff mats and glacier meltwater in Antarctica - MAT-04 (megahit assembly) | ecosystem: Environmental > Aquatic > Freshwater > Ice > Liftoff...
GATATATTCCTGACAATGCGTCTTGATTTTCTCAATTAGCATTCCGCCTTTACTTTCCATAATTTGAAGACCAACTTTATTAAGTATGGCATCAAGCTTCTCCTTTTTAGCATCACTTAACTCCTCTTTTATTTCAACCTCACCAAGCTCAACTTTAACGGGGTGCAAATTCAATTTTGTAAGCGCGTCTTTTACAACAAGCTTACAACTTTCACAAGCCATATTACGGATATAAATCTTCATTAATTCGTGTTTTGTATAGATAGATTAAATGTAATCAAAAAATTACACTTTCGGTGCAGCAATTGCAAATAATAATTTTGTTAGTGCAAGCTTATTATTGTTTTTACAGTTCTCAAGTAATCAATTTTGCGTTTTTACAGCAATAGGAGCACAGCGTTTAGCATTTTCAAGAATCTTTTGTCCCGCTGTCCGCGCTACCTGCCTGGCTGACATCAGGCAGGGTAGCCAGCTCCCATCGGGGCTAGCGAGAACGTTTTCGTATGTAATAGGCAGTGCGTTGTAGCTTTACTAACTGCCCCCAATTAAAAACAAAAAACCAACACAAAAACCCAACCTATTTTTATATTTTTGCAGGGCTTTAAATAAAACTACATGAATTTCGATAGAAAAGAATTGTCCAATGTTCAATTGTTGGATTTATATAAAAGAGTGCTAAAACCAAGACTTATTGAAGAAAAGATGCTTATTCTTTTGCGACAAGGAAAGGTATCTAAATGGTTCTCTGGAATTGGTCAGGAAGCTATTTCAGTTGGCATAACAGCCGCATTGGACAAAGACGAATACATTCTTCCAATGCACAGAAACTTAGGTGTTTTTACAGGCAGAGATATTCCGCTAAGCCGATTATTTTCACAATGGCAAGGCAAAGCAACTGGATTCACCAAAGGTAGAGACCGAAGTTTCCACTTTGGTACACAAGAATTCAATATAATTGGAATGATTTCTCATCTTGGTCCACAAATGGGTGTAGCTGACGGAATTGCTTTGGCCAACAAATTAAAAAAGAACGGAAAAGTAACGGCGGTATTCACCGGAGAAGGCGCAACTTCTGAAGGTGATTTTCACGAGGCGTTGAATATTGCGGCTGTTTGGGAATTGCCGGTTTTGTTTATAATTGAAAATAATGGTTACGGACTTTCGACACCAACTAATGAACAATACCGTTGTGAAAACTTGGCCGATAAAGGTGTTGGTTACGGAATGGAAAGTCACATCCTAGATGGCAATAATATATTGGAAGTTTATACGAAAATAGCGGAACTAAAAGCTTCTATGGTTGACAATCCACGACCTGTTTTATTGGAATTCAAAACCTTTAGAATGCGCGGTCATGAAGAGGCGAGTGGCACCAAATATGTTCCGCAAGAATTAATGGATCTGTGGTCAATAAAAGATCCAATTTCAAATTATAAAGAATATTTGCATCAAATTAGTGTGCTTTCTGAAGAAGAAGATGCCCAAATAACCAAGAACATCAAAAAAGAAATTGATGAGCACTGGGCAATTACACAAGCAGAACCAGACATTGTTGCCACTTTAGCAGAAGAATTAGGTGATGTTTACAAACCGTATGAATTTGAAGAAGTTAACGCAGTACATAAACTAGAAAATATTAGGGTAGTTGATGCGATTTCAAATGCGTTGAGACAATCAATGGAGCGTCACGAGAACTTAGTTATTATGGGACAAGATATAGCTGAATATGGTGGTGCTTTTAAAATCACAGATGGTTTTGTAGCACAATTCGGAAAAGAACGCGTTCGCAACACGCCTATCTGTGAAAGCGCTATAGTCTCTGCCGGAATGGGATTATCTATCAACGGTTATAAAGCAGTTGTAGAAATGCAATTTGCCGATTTTGTTTCTTCAGGATTTAATCCGATTGTAAATTTATTGGCTAAACAACACTACCGCTGGAACGAAAAAGCGGATGTTGTAATTCGAATGCCTTGCGGTGGCGGAACTCAGGCAGGTCCTTTTCATTCACAAACAAATGAAGCTTGGTTTACCAAAACTCCAGGGCTGAAAGTGGTTTATCCTGCATTTCCATACGATATTAAAGGATTATTAAATACTGCAATCAACGATCCAAATCCGGTGATGTTCTTTGAACACAAACAATTGTACCGTTCGGTTTATCAAGATGTGCCTTCCGATTATTACACCATTCCTTTTGGAAAAGCATCTTTATTGAAGGAAGGAAATCAAGTAACGGTTATTTCTTTTGGAGCTGGCGTTCATTGGGCTTTAGATACATTGACAAAGCATCCCGAAATCAGTGCTGATTTATTAGATTTAAGAACCTTACAACCTTTAGATACCGAAGCTATTTTTGCGTCCGTTAAAAAAACCAACAAAGTAATCATTCTTCAGGAAGATTCCATGTTTGGTGGGATTGCGAGTGATATATCAGCTCTAATTATGGAACAATGTTTTGAGCATTTGGATGCGCCAGTAAGAAGAGTAGGAAGTTTGGAAAGTGCTATTCCATTCGTAAAAGCTTTGGAAGATCAGTATTTGCCAAAGGAACGATTTGAAAGAGACCTGTTAGAGTTGTTGAAATATTAGAAAACATATAAAAAATGGATAAAGGGCACTTTTAAAAAATGTGTTTTCTTATAAAAATAGTTATTAAAAACATTTATGGTACTATCACGTTTAAGCGCTTCGGCAAGTTTAATGTGACATTTATTGATGTAAGTGCGTTTTGCCGTAAAATCATTATTCCAAATTTTCAAAAGTTACAATTAAGTGCACCATGTCAGTCTGGGCCTGCAGAAGACCATGTTTTTAAAACCTTATTTATTTTTTATTCAAATGTTTTTCCAGTCGTTCTTGAATAATCTGTAATGGCGCAGCAATAGCATTTACATACTGATAATTTCCATCACGTTGGTTGTTGATAGAAAGCTGTATCGGACATGCTTCACTTTGAATAGCGTTGACTTTAAATATATTAGCGTCTGAGTCATAGATGACATACGGTGCGCCAGAAGAGCCAAAGCGGAAATACCCTTTGATTAAGTACCGCAAGCCTTCAAGGTTGTAATCCCCGCCAATACGTTCCTGAAAAATAGAAAAGTGTTCGGTAAAACCATCAATTTGGGCTTTGTTCAAAAGCTTTCCAATTTCACTCGTAGGGGAACTTTGCAGGCAATAATAATTTTCTTGACTATCATCTAAAATGGAATAATTAACTTCAATACTTGGCATCGCATCAATCACATCCTTAGCCGTATTAACTATTTTATATAAAGCTATATCTTCACTATAAAAAGCTTCTACTAATTCTACTTCTACCAAAAAAGTATGACGTTTTATTTGTGGCTCTTCAAAATAAGTTGTTGGGTTAAAGTATTGCGAAAGCGCAGGATTATTGTAAAACAGACCGTCTTTGAATTGCACTACCAAATGCGGTTTTGTCATCTTATGATTCATCAAAGTCGTCCAGCGTGTATCAAAATTAATCTGTTTTAACAAATTCATGATGTTCTGAAAGTCGTTAGGATTAGTAATATTGGCATAGCGTTTTTCATTACCTAATTCTAAAGGATAGCAACTTTCAAATAGTTGTCGTTGCTCTGAATTCAAATGCGGAAAGATAGCTGTAAGATATAAGGCATTATCAATTGATTTGAAAATATTGGCTTCTACTTTCAAATTGTGCGCCACCGATAAGATAAAACCATTTCCAATGTGAAACGCACAAATGTTATTTTCAAAATGCCTTCTGTGGGGTTCGTTCTGGTTCTGAATCCACATGATGCGAAATAGAGGTGAAGTTTGTTCGCTGGTTAGTTCGAGTTGTTTTTGTAGTTTTTGGTTTGGTATCATCGATTGAATTGATTAAAATGCAAAGGCAAATTCAAATATAGAAATTTATATGTTAACCACTATATCTTTCTTCAAGCAAAGTATTTCGGACTTTAATTCACTTTGTAATTTATTCAAAAAGCTCCTATCGGTTTTTTACTGTGTCGTGCTTCGCTTTTATGCATTCAAAATAACATTAATTATTCTTTTTTTATTCTGAATTTTTCCACCAAAATAACAAGTAATATTCCAAAGGTGTAGGCAATGAGGTCAATCCACTCAAAAGATGTCCCAATTATGGTTCGAGCAATTTTAGAATGATTAAGACCTAATTTTTCGACGATATTCAAATACTGCAGCGTTTCCACCAAGAAAGCGAACAGCAAGACAAAAATGGCTGTTTGAACCACTTTTACATCCATAAAAGCTTTAACAAAACAATAAAGTAGAATGACCACCAGAACATCTCCAATATAAGGCCTAACAATTTTATCATTTATGTAAAGTGCTATTAATACTTCAATAAAGAAGATAAGTAGGGACAAAATGAAGTAGGTTTTGTTGAATTTGAACATTGGGTTAATTTTTTTTAAATTTTTCAAATAATAGATGATTAAAAGTCGTTAGTGAAGGAGTTGTAACTTGTAAAAAGCCGCGTGCTAAAATACAAATTATCCTATTTTATGAGATAAACGGTTAAACTAAAATCCCTAAATTTCAAGACCTTAAAACATCTCTTAAAAATCTCTTAAAAGCGAGCGTAAAGGCTGTGCAAATCTATTTATTTACGCTATTTTTGTCTCACTTTTTTAAAAATATTATTCCAACCCATGGAAAAGAAATTATACTCTATTTTGTTCTCTACACGATTAATGGCTCTTTTATTTCTTGGTTTTGCTGTTTCAATGGCCGTCGGCACATTAATTGAAAGCAAATACAACACTGATACAGCAAGAATTTGGGTTTACAACGCCTGGTGGTTTGAAGCAATTATGTTATTTTTTATGATTAATTTCCTCGGAAATATTAAGAGATACCAATTGTACAAAAGAGAAAAGTGGATCACGTTAGCCATGCACTTGTCTTTTATTTTAATTATTGCGGGTGCTTTTATTACACGCTATATTAGTTACGAAGGAATGATGCCAATTCGAGAAGGTGCTGCTTCCAATCAATTTTATTCTGATAAAAACCACCTGAATGTATTTGTTGACGGAATGTATGAAGGAAAAATGATGCGTCGTGTTTTTGAAAAACCATTATTGCTGTCTCCAGTTACAAACAATTATTTTTCTATTGATGAAAAGTTTGCCGACATTCCTTTTGAAGTTGAATACAAAGATTTTGCGTTAGACGCTAAAGAAACTATTAAAGCTGATGAAAATGGTGATATTTATTTAAAGTTAGTTGAATCAAGTGAAGGTACGCGGCACGAACACATGCTTAAAGAAGGAGAAATTCAAGATATACACAATATACTTTTTGCCGTAAACAAACCAACTAAAGGCGCAATTAATATCGATACTAAAAATAATACGATTACTTCTCCGTTTGATGGACAGTTTATGCGTATGGCAGATAAGTTCGAAGGAAACGTTAGTAAAGATGCGGCTCAGCCGCTAATGTATCGTTCGTTATACAATTTAGGAGGATTTCAATTCGTAATTCCAGATCAGCCCAAAAAAGGAATAAAAACATTTAAATCAAGTGGAGATTTCAAAGCCAAAAATGGTGATGATGCTATAACATTACTTATAAAAACAGGTGGTAAGGAAAAAGAAGTGGCTCTTGTTGGTTCCAAAGGAAAGCAGGGTGAACCAGTGATTGTCAAACTAGGACAATTGGAATTTACTTTGAGTTTTGGAAGTAAAGTGCATACACTTCCCTTTAGTTTGAAGCTCAATGATTTCATTGCCAATAAATATCCAGGAACGGAGAAAAGTTATTCTTCTTACGAAAGTAAAGTGACTATTCAGGATAGTAGCGGAAATAAAAATGCTCGAATTTATATGAATCACATATTGGATCACAAAGGATATCGGTTCTTTCAAGCTTCTTTTGATCCTGATGAAAAAGGAACCGTTCTTTCTGTAAGCCACGATTTTTGGGGAACAATGATAACGTATGTAGGGTACTTCATTTTATTCTTTTGCATGATGGCACTACTATTTATTAAAGGTTCACGTTTTACCGATTTACAACGTAAATTAGACAATGTCAAAAGAAAAAAAGCTAATCTTACTGCAATTCTGATTTTATTCCTATCGTTTACTGGTATGGCTCAGAATCATGGTCATACACCACCGATGCCTTCGCAAAAACAAATTGATTCGGTCATTACCAAATATAAAGTTTCCGAAAAACATGCGGCGCAATTTGGTCGATTGGTTATCCAAGATGAAGGCGGACGTATGAAGCCTATCAATACGTTTTCGTCTGAATTGTTGCGAAAAGTAAGCCACAATAATACGTATAACGGATTAAATTCTGACCAAGCGTTTATTTCGATGACACAATTTCCAACAGTGTGGTTTGAAACCCCACTGATTTACATCAAAGGCGGAAACGACAGCATTCGTAAAATTCTCGGAATTCCATCTGATGCCAAATATGCAACTTTCCGCTCCTGTTTTGATGAAAAAGGTAATTATAAATTATCACCTTATTTAGATGAAGCTTACAAAACGGCAAATCCCAATAATTTTGAGAAAGATTTCGTTGAAACAGATAAGAAAGTAAACCTGTTAAATTCGGCTTTAAGCGGAAAGATACTGCGCATCTTTCCAGTTCCGAAAGATGCAAATAACAAATGGCTTTCATTTTTAGAGATGAATCACAGAACAGGAACAGCCTTAGATTCTATCAAAAATGCTTTGCCTGCTTATCTTGATGCGGCAAGAACTGCAAGTCAAAATAATGATTATACGATGGCAAATACCTATTTGGTAGGTCTTGAAGATTATCAAAAGAAATTTGGAAAAGCAGTTCGTCCATCTGATAAAAAAATTGAGTACGAAATTTTATATAACAAATACGATGTACTGCAAAAATTGCCTTATTGGTATTTAATCGCGGGCGCTTTAATGTTCTTGTTTATCATTGTTAGTATTTTTAAAGAACGAAAATGGGTGACATTTGTAATTAACTTTTCTCATTTGAGTATCGCGCTACTGTTCGTTTTACACACTGTTGCACTTATTTTTCGTTGGTATATTTCTGGTCATGCACCGTGGAGTAATGCTTATGAAGCTATTGTTTACGTGGCGTGGTCAACAATGTTCTTTGGTTTAGCATTTGGATGGGAAAAGAGAAAACCTTCGTTTAAACCAAAGTATTTTATTGACACAATTTTCGGAATATTTTATAAAAGCACTTCAAAATTAACGGTTGCTTCGTGCTCATTTGTATCTGCAATGATCTTAGCTGCAGCGTATGCCAATTGGATTGACCCAGAAATCGCCAACTTACAACCAGTTTTAAATTCGTATTGGTTAATGATTCACGTTGCGGTAATTGTTGCTAGTTATGGTCCGTTCGCTGTAGGAATGATATTGGGTTTTGTTTCTTTGTTGTTAATGTTGTTAACGAATGAACAGAACAAAATAAAAATGGAGTTAAACATTAAAGAAATAACAATTATCAACGAAATGGCTTTAACTGTTGGATTGGTAATGCTCACAATTGGTAACTTTTTAGGAGGTCAATGGGCCAACGAAAGTTGGGGTAGATATTGGGGTTGGGATCCAAAAGAGACTTGGGCTTTAATAAGTATCATGGTGTATGCCTTCGTTATACATGCTCGTTTTGTTCCGGCAATGCGTAATAATTTCTTATTCAACCTAATGGCTATGTATGCTTTTGTCTCTATTTTATTTACGTACTACGGAGTAAATTTCCACTTAGTTGGGTTGCATTCTTATGCGAGTGGTGAAGCTAAATCATTAAGTTGGATTTGGTATTCGTTAGGAGCAATAACTTTGATCGGACTTATAGCGTACCCAAAATATAGAAAGTTTCACAAGAAGTAGTGAAAGGCACAAAAAAATCCGGAAATGAAAAAATCAGTGCAGTAAAAGGTATTTAAATAGAAAAGTCCCACTAAATTGGGACTTTTTTCATTCTATTTCTACGCAATATGATAATTTAAACTTTTCCTAATGCATATAACTGTTCCATGGTAGGGGAAGCACTTCCGCCAGCAGGTTCTAATGTTATTCCAAACGCTTCAGCTCCATTTGTTTTATCTACAGCAAACAATTTGTTTTGATTAGCTTGGTAATCGGTTAACAAGCCAATGCTTGTCGGCGTTAACTGAGGCAGCAATTTTAGAGACCAAATTTGATATACTTTACCTTTAGGTGGTTCGGGCAATCCGGTAGCATCAACATAAACTTCTTCAGTTCTTTGATTCCAATAAATTTTAGCTTTAGCAGTTGGCGCTATAGCCTGTCCACCAAGTGTAATTATAGTATTGTTTTCGTCACGAACAACATTTAAAACCGTTTGCGTTTCTTTGTTTTGCGTTTCCAAGTTCACTACAGTTTCCTGTAATTTTGATTTTTCTTTCTCTATTATTACTACCTGATTACTAGTGTCATTCAGTTTTGAATATTGGTAACCAGCACCAATTAGTAAGACAATTGAAGCTGCCCAACCTAAATAAGACGCAACATTGCTTCTAGATTTCATACTAACAACTTTACTGTGCTTTAATTCAAGTTGTGTTTTAATTTTTTCGAACTGACTATGAGAGATAAAAGGAGAGAAGCTACTTGATAAGTTTAAAATTGCTTTCTCAATTGAAAGAATCTCTGCTTTGATTTCTGGATTTTTATTCGACATAGCAGCCACTTCATCGTTTTCTGACTCACTAAGCAAGCCATAAACATAGAGTTCCAATATTCCTGATTCTAAATACTCTTTATTTTCCATTATACTTTTAAAAATTTTCGTAGGTCATTCATACACATTCGATTTTGGGTCTTAACAGTTCCTAACGGAATTTCTAATTCCTCGGAAGCTTCTTGTTGAGTGAATCCTTTAAAAAATAACAAGTCGATTATCTGTATACATTTTGGTTTAAGTTTATCTACAAATTCTCTTAATCCAATACTGTCTATTTTGTTCGTTAACTTATTACTATCATCCAACAGATGTACGAAATTATCAGAAGATAGGTTTTTTTGGCTGTTGTTAAAGCCTTTAGAACGGAGTTTATCAATGGTCGTATTGCGAGCAATATTTAGCATCCATGTATATAATCGTCCTTTACTCTGATTATAAGTCTCAATGTTTTTACATATTTTCACAAATACTTCTTGAAGTACATCTTCAGCTTCTTCGCGATCGCTTATGAGATTCGTTATAATACTAAAAAGACTTTTAGAATACATGTCGTACAATTGTGTAAATGCCCTTTCTTCCTTCCTTAAGAGTAATGGTAATAATTCTTCTTGTGTCATTTGCTAAATTTTTTTTCACTAAATTAAAGAAACTTATTGAAAACAAACTATTTTTTTTCGATACAGATTTAAAATTAGTAATTTAAAAAACCAAATTGGTTTTTTAACCGTATGTAACTTTGGGAAGAGTTCGCTATGAAAAAGTTTCTTGCTAGCTGTTGATAATAGAATGGTTTTCTGTTATTTTTGTTTAGGAAGCTCAGCGGTTATTGTAACCGCTGGGTTTTTTATTTTAATCTTAATTTTGAATACGTAAAGCTATAATTTCTTTAATAATTTTGTAATTTTATAAAAAAAAATATAATGAAAAACGCACTACTTATTTTAACAACGTCACTCTTAATGAGCTGCCATAATCAGGCACAAACCAGTACAAGCGCAATGGAAACAACACAAGAACCAACTTCAATAGAAACGATTTATCAATTTAAAGTAAAAGATTTATATGGCAAAGAATTTGATTTTGCGTCACTTAAGGGAAAAAAAATATTGATTGTTAACACCGCATCTGAGTGCGGATTAACGCCGCAATACAAAGATTTGGAATCTATCTATGAAAAATATCAGGATAAAAATTTTATAATCATTGGTTTTCCTGCGAATAATTTTGGTTCGCAAGAACCGGGTAGTAACGAACAAATTGCTAAATTTTGTGAGATGAACTACGGAGTTAAGTTCCCAATGATGAGCAAAATTTCTGTAAAAGGGGATGATATAGATCCTGTTTATAAATTTCTAACTCAAAAAAGTAAAAATGGTCTTCGAGACAGTACAGTAGAATGGAATTTTCAAAAATACCTTATTAATGAAAAAGGCGAACTTGTAAATGTATTATCTCCAAAAGTTTTACCAACAGATGATGCAATTATAGGTTGGATTAACGGTAAATAATTATTTCACTTATTAGTATACAATGTCTAAAACAGTACAATCCATAATCTACAATTTTATTAGCTTTTCGATAGTGTTTCTGCCGACTTATTATTTGATTATTAAATTCGGAGGAATGACCATAACAGGCTACTTTATTCCTTTTACAGCTTTTATAATTGCCACTTTAATAGCACCAAAATTTCAGGCTATCAAAACGAAAGATGGCGAAAAAATCTTTATGTCGTGGCTGTTAATGAAAGGCATTAAAGAAATTTAGAAGTACAGATTTTAAAATAAAGAGAAGAAGAAAAAGTTTTTTACTACTTTTTCTGCTTCTCTTTATCATTAATTTTCACTGTCGACTTGTAAAGCGGAATAAAATAGGAAACCGTATAGTTGAAGCCTACGCCAAAATCGCCATTATATGTTCGGTTGAAACCGGGAATATAAAGATTATCAAAATTATCAGGTCTTTTTTGTGAAATTAACCGATTGAGTCTAAAGCTGAATCCAATAAAGATATTTTGAAAAACCTCGGCCTTCATTCCAGCAACTACTTCAATCCACTGTGCCGATAAACCATCAAACTGCGTTCCGTCAATAATAACTGGAGAAATCCCAAAATACTGATTGGGATTATAAATTTGATAACTATTTCGTGTCTGGCTAAAACTACTTACTCCGTAGCGTAACCCAACAGAAATGATGTTTTCCATATCAAGCCAGTTTTGATACGAATTGAAATCAAAACCAACTTTTAGGTAGGTTCCTTTTGTGGTAAAATTGATTTGATCATCATCAACCGTTTTATCTTCGTTTCCAATTTCTGCTGCCAAATAGTGCTTGCGTGTCACTCTATAATCGCCAGTAAGTTCCAAACCACGATAATTTTTTTCATAAAAAGAACGCGTTAGCCTAAATAAATCAACACCAATTCGCAGACCATAGCGTTCCTTTTTTACTGGTGCAACTGTGCTGTCGTTTTTAATTTCGGTTTGTTCTTGTGCATTACCTAAAAATGAAAGTAACACAAAGCAGATACTAAAAGAGAATCTTAACATGTGCTTCATTTTCAGTTATAATTGAATAATTTTGTACGTTAATGTTATCGTTTTGTATCCAAAACGACTCGGGCGTTTCCTCATCGGTAACGATAATTGCTACGGGAGAATCTAATTGAAAGATAGTTTTATAACCACAGGCTCTCGATACAAAAACATTTTGCGAAGTATAATTAAACTGAAGAAAGTCTTCATTGGATGCCGTTACATTGGTACTATTTAGCACAAGACTATATTTTGTAGTAGTACCATCAATTTTGAGTGGTAAAGCTAATTTATTGCCATTAAAAAGGTAGCGGTTTGGATCAGTAGCAGGAAGCGCCGCGTTAAAAACAATAAAATCAGGAGCTCCGTCACCTTTAACTTTTAAATTTAAAACTGATTTTAAAGTTGACGGATTCGAAACATCATAAAATTCTAGTATCAACCGAGGGGTACTTTCATCGGCACAAATGTCGTCTTTCTCACAACTAGACAAGATTATGGTTATCAGTAAAAGGGCAAGTATCTTTTTCATAGTTTAGTTTTCAATGTTCCGTTTTTAGTGTTCAGTATTATTGAGTACTGCTCACTGATAACTGACCACTTATTTTATCTTTTCTCCAAAAGTACAACATTTTCTACATGATGTGTTTGCGGAAACATATCTACTGGTCGTACTCGCGTAACTTTATACATTTCATCAAGCGGGGCTAAATCTCTGGCTTGTGTCGCCGAGTTGCAACTTACGTACACAATCTTTTTTGCACCAATTTTCAACAATTGTTCAACAACATCTTTGTGCATTCCGTCACGAGGCGGATCAGTAATTACAACATCAGGCTGACCGTGTTGCGCAATAAAATCATCATTGAAAACGTTTTTCATATCACCCACATAAAACTCACAATTGGTAATACTATTGCGTTTTGCATTTTCTTTAGCATCAGCAATAGCTTCTGGAACGGCTTCTACACCAATCACCTTTTTAGCTTGTTTAGAAACAAATTGTGCAATAGTTCCCGTTCCGGTATACAAATCGTAAACCAGTTCATTGCCTATTAATCCTGCAAATTCTCTTGTAATTTTATATAACTCGTAGGCTTGATCCGAGTTGGTTTGGTAAAATGATTTAGCGTTGATACTAAAATGTAAACCTTCCATTTCTTCCAAGATATAATCTCTTCCTTTAAATAACTTAATGTCTTGATCGTACAGCGTGTCATTGGCTTTGCCATTAATAACATACTGGAGCGACGTTAATTGGGGAAAAGTGGCGTCAATGAAATTCAATAATAATTCACGTTGCTCTTTGTCTTCTTGAAAGAATTGAATTAACACCATGATTTCACCTGTAGATGCAGTTCTAATCATTAGCGTGCGCAACAAACCTTCGTGATTTCTTGCATTGAAGAAAGGCATATTATGTGCGACAGCAAATTCGCGTATGGTATTTCGAATTGCGTTTGATGGATCCTCTTGTAAATGGCATTTTTCGATATCTAGAATCTTATCCCACATTCTCGGAATATGGAAACCCAATGCTGGACTTTTGCTTAAGGATAGGTCTTCTGATTGGATTTCAGTTTCGTTTAACCAACGCGTATCCGAAAATCCGAACTCCATTTTATTACGGTAAAAGAATTGTTTTTGCGAACCTAGTATCGGTTCAAAATCGGGCAATTGAATTTTACCAATGCGTTTCAGGTTATTGTACACTTCCTGGTTTTTGTAGAATAACTGCTTATCGTAGTTCATATTCTGCCATTTGCATCCGCCACACGCGCCAAAATGCTGGCAAACCGGCTCAACTCTATCCACAGAATAGTTATGAAATTTTATGGCTTTTCCTTCAAAATATGACTTTCTTTTCTTTAATGTTTGCACGTCAACCAGATCGCCAGGCACGACGTTAGGTATGAATATTACTTGACCTTCTGGCGCTTTAGCAACCGATACGCCTTTGGCACCAGCATCAAGAACCGTAATGTTTTCAAATATGACTTTGTTGGTTTGTTTTCTTCCCATGGCGCAAAAATAAACTATTGGATAAAAGTGCGTGCCTATTTTATGAAATTATTTTGATGGCTACCATCTGTTGTTTCTACAAAACATAATTTTCCTTAAAAATATACTTCAGGCAACACCATTCTTTTGAAACTTTATAAAATAACTTCCAAGCAATTTTTGAAACTTTATTAATAATTCTATTTTTAAAATAGTAACAATATACATTATGAAAAAAAATACTTATGCCGAATTGACCGACGTTGAGGACCTCGGAACGGCTACTTTGGCTAAGATAAAAGTTCTTCTGAAACGTGATTTGAATTCACAGAAAAATTCCGTCGTTTCTTGAAGTGGTTATTGAAGGAAGCGGATTATGCAATTTTCTTTAATTTTTTTTCAATGTAGAAATACATTATAATAAATCCAATTCCAAAAAGGACTAAAGTGAAAATTTCCCCATCGTACTTCAAGTACTTAAAAATTAAGGATATTCCCAAAATGAGCATGTAGATGACGATCATAAAATTTGAAGCAATTCTATTTGCTGTCTGCCAATGTTCAATACTTTTTTTGGCACTACCTAATTGATAACCAAATAAATAATTCGGCTTTTTTGGAGTATGAACTCTCAGAATAATTGCAAAAATCAATAATAGTGAAACTATTAGTATCATAATTTTAAGTTTAGAATGCTCTTTTATCGCAAAAAAATTCGGGGGAATGCCATTCTTAATTAAGTTTCACATCCTGCTACTTTAATACTGAAACATTATATTTAACTTCCTTCAAATTAAATTTTCCATAAACAAATTTTCCCTCAGGGTAATGCCAAATAGCTTCGCCGTAAGTCATAATGTTTATACCATTTATATTTTTATAATTACGCACAGGCGTAGAAAACGGATACTGATTCACATCCCGATCGTTGGAAACAAAATTAATCAATTGTCCTTGTGCATTAAAATATAAAATGGCAGATATTGTAATATTATGATTTGTAAAAGTGGCTTTTGCTGAAGTACTGTTAATAGCGTCCCAAGTAATTCGTTTGTCAATTAAGGTAGCAGGAGCCATCAAACACATATCATTAAATAGGGTTACGGTTTCTGCTTTATCCATATCTTTTCCTATTTTTTTTACAACAGGGAAAAATCCAAAAAGTCTTATATCCATCAAAGCATTTGCATTGCTGTATCTGTGATAACCTGAAACGGTAAAGCCTTTCATTTTTGCTTTCATAAAAAATAATCGGGTAGGTTCGTCAAAAAAATTATATTGTTCGCAAGTAAAGGGAAAAAAGTCTTTCCCTTTTTCTCTCATTTGCCCTTCAAATACAATGTGCATATTGTTTAGTTTGGGCTTGTTTACAACTCCTGTATATCTTAGGTAGCGCTGCACAGGCTCCGGTAACAGCATTAAATCCGGTTCAGTAAGTAAATCTGTTGTCAATAGTGTAGTGCGTTGTAGATTTTCCTTTACCTCTTTTTGATAGTTTTTTTCAAAACGGTAGTTTCCATAAGTTAATAGTATAGCAACAAGAATAATGAGGTTGGCTATAGTTCCAAATTTCGCATCGTTCCATACAGTAAAAATTAATATTTGTGAAATGATTGCAGCAACTATCCCAATTATCCACCATTCTTCTTTTTTTAATAAAAATAAAATGGCTGATGTTAGGAACAGAAAAAATGCTGCCAGCCAAAGAATACCCAATGGTTTAGAAATTTCTTTGGATAGTTGAGTAACAGCTCCAATGTCAAATGCTTTTGCAAAACCCAGTAAGTGAATAAGTCCGTGAAGGCCTACTATTATAAAAAAAAGGATTCTCATAGTAATTTTTTTTTATACTTTTTAGTAAGTGTCATTTATTGTTGCCTGTAACGTTTCCAGCACTAAAAGAAGTTAGCAACCTCGGAACTGCCTACTTTGGCTAAGATAAAAGTTCTTCTCAATTGTGATTTGAATTCACAGAAAAAGTCTATCAGTTCTTGAAGTGGTTAGTAACAGCGGGCAAGACTATTTATAAACAGCATTAACTTTCCAAAAAGTTATATCTGGTGGACCAGCTAAAAATTCTTGCGAATCAACAATAAATTTTTGTAAATGATCCGTTTTCATGTGCTGATTTTTGTAATATAATTCGTCATCCCATTCCTCATACAATAAAATATTTGAATTGTCATTTTGGTCTATATGTACTCTAAGATTTACAAAGTGATCTTCTTTTTTCACTTCTTCAATCAGTTTTTTTAGTCCGGTAATTGCGTCAACACTTTTCTTTTCTTGTGTTTTATATTTTACAATAACAATTAAGTTATTTGTTGAGTCTTTCGTTTCACATGCTGCGAAAAGCGAAGTGATAACCAGGATCAGAAATAGTTTTTTCATAATATAAAAATTTTAGATTTTATTTTCTGCTAGCAAATCACCGCTTTCAGTAAAATGTTGGTGCTTTGCAGGTAGTGAACTTTGTACCAGTATATTTTTTACTAAGATACTATTTCTTGCGAAACGCAACCATGAATTTACAACAAATTCGCACTAGTGGGCAAGGTGTATTTCTAATTTTTTATTCATTTTTTGTCGCGGTTGAATGGAGCATTTCTAATTTCCACCCATTTTCTGTTAAAATTGCGGTCGCACTTTCCAACCAATGCGCTTTTCTAACAACTTTATTTTCAATAGCGAATGCAGCTTGGTTTCGGTATGCAATCCAAGCCATTCCTTTAAAGATTTTAATTTCAATAAATTCAATTGAATTCACTCGAATAGGAATTGGGTCTTTAAGTATCGCGTTGTCTAAATAATTTGTAATCGAATCATTATTCCACACTTGTCCATTTTCCAAAAGCAGAAAATCTTTTGTATAGTATTTATCAATGTTTTTAGAATTTAATTCAGACCATATTTCGTCAAAAGATTGTATAATTAATTCCTTTATCTATTATTCATCCTTTATAATTGAGCGCTGTCCAAAAGATATCGTTGTAAAACAAATCAGTAAAATTATAATCGTATATCTTTTCATTTTATCTTTAAAGTACCGTTATCTACCTCGGCAAGAAGTGATAGACTTCTTAACTACTCGTTTATTGTTAACAATACTATTTTTGTGAAAGAAAGCATCTGGTTTTCGTAATTCGCGATAGCGCAAAACGGGTATTACGTACCGTTATTATGTCTTTTTTAATTTCTCAATATCTTCTGTGATAAACAAATCATTTTCTCTAAATGACTTTTCAACTTGGTTCAAATATTTTTTACTCTTTTCAACTTGAATATTATTTTCTATTCCAACTTTGGCTAAAACATATTTTATTTCTAAATCAAAGTTACGATTAGTTCTCAATAAAATTTCAAGATTCTTGAAAGCAAGTTCTAATTTGTTTGCTGCCCTGTAAACTTTAACAAAATACTCTGCTTTAGTATATAGTATACTTTTTATGGATTCTTCTTCATTTTCATTGATAATTTTTTCATAGTATCGGATAGCCGTATTTATATCGTCAAATTCGTAATATATAACTGCTCTTGCATAAAGATTAAAGATTTTAAAATTCGGGTCTTCACATTCAAACATTTGATTTAAAACTTTCAATTTCTTTGAATTAAAGATAATTTCGGTTATAATTCCTGATTTTTCATTTTCAATATAAGGCTGAATATATTTTTCATTTTGTTGAATGAATCTTGATTTAACAGCAGCATAGTTGAATTGATTATCTGTAAAACAAGCTTCAAATAAACCAAAATCTTGGTAATCAGAAAATATAAATTGAAAAGCATCTAAAACCGAATATGCAATTAAATCTTCGTGTCCGCTTTTATAAATTTTATGTTGAAACAAAACATTTTCATTCGTTTCATTTTTAATTATATTTTCAATTTCTAAACCACTCGAATAACGCATTGCTTGGTCGTATTTTGAACTTGCAACAAAGTACTTAATGGGTTTTTTATTACTTGTTAAAAACCCACTATAACTGCTCTTAATTTTTTCAAAATCGCCATTTTCTAGGTCACTTAAATTTTCACTTATATTGATAAAAGC
>Ga0105047_10008335_pt1 | contig 17273 bp, 12 predicted proteins | sample MAT04_FD_78384 | JGI IMG/M metagenome (GOLD analysis project Ga0105047, IMG submission 78384) | Freshwater microbial communities from Lake Fryxell liftoff mats and glacier meltwater in Antarctica - MAT-04 (megahit assembly) | ecosystem: Environmental > Aquatic > Freshwater > Ice > Liftoff...
ATTCTAGCAAAGAAACAGCCCCGGAATACTTCGGTTGTTTGCTCGTCGTCCTCGGCGGACTGTCGCTGGTCGCCCGGGCCAACGATTTGATTTCGCTCTTTCTCGCACTCGAGATGATCAGCATCCCGACGTACGTCTTGCTATACTTGCCGACGAAATCGAAGGCGGGCCAAGAAGCGGCGCTGAAGTATTTCATGCTCAGCTTGCTGTCGTCGGGCGTGCTGCTGTTCGGCTTCAGCTACTTGTACGGACTCACGGGTGCGATCAACTTGCCGTTGATCGCAGAGACCCTGTCGAAGGCGTCGCAGGTCGGGCCGGTGTCGCCGATGGCGCTCATCGCCGCGGTCCTGGTGATCGCCGGGCTCGGCTTCCGCCTCGCGGCGGTGCCGTTCCACTTCTACGCCCCGGACGTGTACGAAGGGGCCCCCAACGGCGTCGTGGCCCAACTGGCGTTCATCCCCAAAGTCGCGGGGTTGGTGGCCCTCGCCCGCATCTTCGGATTGCTGACACCGGATGCCCCATTTGACGCGGCCCGCACTTTGATCCCGCTGACGCTCTGGGTCATCGCCGCCGTGACCATGACCTTCGGCAACTTGTTGGCTTTGATTCAAGACAACCTCAAACGGCTCTTCGCTTACTCCGGGATCGCCCATGCCGGGTACATGCTCATCGGTTTCCTTGTGGCCATGGAAGCCGGTTCCGGCACGCAATCCGGGTTCGATTCGGTGCTCGTTTACCTCGTCGCCTACGGCTTGATGACCGTCGGCATTTTCAGCGTGCTCGGTTACCTCACGCACTCGGGGCGGACGATCGAAACCATCGACGACCTCGCCGGGTTGGGCCGCACCAACCCCATCGCTTCGGGACTGATGGCGATCTTCTTGCTCAGCCTCATCGGCATGCCGATGACGGCCGGGTTCAACGGGAAGTTGCTGCTGTTCTTCGGTGCCTTCGAGACGCCCACGAGCACACCGTTGAAGGACCTGTACCGGATTCTCACGCTGATCGCCGCGATCAACTCCGCCGTCGCGGCGGTCTATTATTTGAAAGTGCTCGGCGTGATGTTCCTACGCACCCCACTGCAACCGGCGGCGCCGGCCAAGGGCTACGCGGCCTTCCTCGCGGCTCTCCTCTGCGCCGTTGGCACACTGGCCTTCGGCGTCTACCCGAAGCCGTTGGTCGAAGCGGCCCGCAAAGCGGCCCCAATTCCTGTGGTGCCCATTTTCGGCAGCGCGAACGCGCGGTGAACCCGTGGATGACTTCGCCAAAGTTTTGGCCAGGTACCCTCAACCGATCCGCGCTTTGAACTGGACTCGACTCGGTGATGCCGGCGGGTTCAGCGGCGCAGCACTTTGGCGCGGCGACTACAAGTCGAAACCGATCTTCTGCGCCAAACGCTACCCGACCTTGGTCGAGCTGTCCGACATCTCCCGCCGGCAATCGTGGATGCAATTCGCAACGCGTCGGGGACTGGCATTCGTCCCCAACCTCCTAACGAATATCGACGGGGAAACGCTCTCCGGTTCTTGGGAAATCCAAACGTGGATGCCCGGCGCGGCCGACTTTCACATTCGTCCATCGCGGGACAAACTCGTCGCGGCTTGCCATACGGTATCCGAACTTCACACGGTTTGGAAGTCGATCGGAGTTCGAGTGACGCCGAGCCGGGCGGTTCGCGATCGATTGGCCATCTTCGTGAGGTGGAAGAGCGAGCCGAAGCGACCGTCCGCATTTTCCCCCTCGACCGAAGCCCGCGCACGAGCCGCGATCGCCGAGCATCTCGACCGTGCCGAGTCGCAATTGTTGCCGTGGGCCGATCGGGCGTTGCCGTGTCAACCGTGCGTGCGCGATCTCCGGCGCGATCATTTTCTCTTCGATGGCGATCGACTCACGGGTCTGATCGATTACGGCGCTGCCGACTGGGATACGCCGGCGACCGATGCGGCGCGAATGCTCGGCGAACTCGCCAGCGGAGACTGCGAACTATACGAGACGGGAATCGGCGCGTTCCCCGGCTGCGACCCGGACTTGATCCGGGCGCTCGATCGGGCCGGCGTCGTCGGTTCGATCATCCACTGGCTGGTGCGCGGAATCCCGCCCGCAACTTCAGCGGCCAAGGTCGAGGCCAGGTTGTCGGACTTGATCCGACGGTTGGAACATCGAAGCTGGTGATCACGGCACCGACCCGAGTCACCAACGCAGATCCAACCCGACCGTCCAGCCTTGCAACCAGTAGGTCGTGGTGTCGTCGAGGAAGGCCGGGCGGTTCGGGAACTGGATCGTCGTGTCGATTTGATCCGCCGCGCGGCGGACGTTGGTCCAGAACAGGAACGAGTAGCCCGCGTTCAGCCGGACGCGGTCGGTGAAATCCCAACCGAGCTTGGCGGTGGCTTCGGGCATAACCGAAAAATAATTTTCGCGCGTGTTGCCGATGTTGTTCTCTCCCGTCAGCAAGCCGCCTTTGGTCGTGCCGAAGATCGAGGTCGTCCGGCCGTCGATCGACACATCGGTGATGTTCACCCCGACGGCGACGGTCGCTTTGGTCGTCAGCGTCAAGCGGCCGAAGAGGCGGTGCGTGCCGCCGAGGCCGATCTGGCCGCCGTGGAATTGGTTGAGCGTACGAAAGTGATCGGAGACCGTGAAATCGCCGATGGCCGCAGTCAACCCGCCGATGGGGTTGACTGCGAATTCGCTGCGGGTCGACACGTCGACATTGTCGCGCAGGTTCATGTAGCGGTAGCCGACGAGCACGTCGAGCCGACCGAGTTCGGAAGTCTTCCAGCCGTAGCGGAAGTTGACATCGCCGCCGATGACGGCGCTGTGGGCGCTCGCGGAGATCGATCCTGGCGCGAAGGCGCCGACGGGCACGCCGACTTGGGTCCCGAAGTTCCCGAGGAAGACCGGACGGGAGAGAACCGGCCCGGCCGGGTTAGTGGTAGCGCGGAATTCGCTCGAGACATCGCCGGTGTAGATGATCGTACCGTCGATGCCGAATCGGTAATCGTCGGTCAACCAAAGCCCCGCATTCGCGCGGAGGCCGGGCCGGAACCGATTCAGCGCCCGTTCGCCGCCGAACACGATCCGAGTCGTCGGTTCATTCAATGCCCCCGTGCCGTTCGTGGATGTGGTCACGAGCGGCGGCAAAAGTGTCCCTTGGCCGACGGAGTGATAAAAATCGCCGGCGAACCAGACCCGTTCCGGGCGGAATGGGGCGGGCGCCGGCGGTGTCAACAAATCTCCCTGTTCGGCTCCGGAACCGGGTCGCCATTTATCCATAACCGGCGCGCCGCCGGGCGGCGCGAAGAATGGTTCAGAGAAAGGGTTGCCGCTGGGCGCAGCCCCAAGGGGTTTGACATCAGGCACTTGCGGCACAGAAATCGGCGGTGGATCGCCGGCCAACACTGGGGAAGCCAGCAAACACGCGGCTGCGACTTTCGCGAAGTTGATCCACATGCCAGTATCCCCAATCTGTGAACCCGGACGCCCAATCACGAGCTTCACACCTTACAATCGACAAATTCGGAAGCCGAATGAAAGATTTCTTTTTTCGGATTGTATTTTTGTGTGGATTTGAAACGTGGCATATAGTGACTTGTCGAATCCAACGGAGTTGATAACCGCCGCGGATTCGGCTCTTGGCACGCAAGGTGCCACCCATTGATTCAGGAAGTCTGCACACCCCACTTGGAAGGATCCAACATGCTCGTCCTCACCCGCAAGATCGGCGAACAAATCATCGTCGCCGGCAATATCCGCATCTCCATTGTTGAAGTCGGCCTGGGCCGTGTCAAAATCGGTGTGGACGCCCCGCGTTCCGTTACCGTAGATCGCGGTGAAATACACGATAAAAAACAGGGCCAGGAAGCACCCGTCGGCCATATCATCGAGGTGCCCGATCTCCACGACCGCTTCGCCGAGACGCTCCTCAGCGCGGATGCGCCACGCTTGGTCGCCACCGACCCGGTGAAGCCGCTCCAGCTCGAAAACCGCCTGAAGACTCACCAGCACCGCCTCCCCCGGAAGCCCCGTTAGTCTCGCTTTATTTCCGGCCGCGCTTAAACTGCACTCTACAGTCTCGGCACGGAGCGGATCAATGCGGGTCGACGTTTACGGATTGCTGTTCGAAGCGCAGGGCCTCACCTGCCACTTGTGGTCCCCGTGGCGCTGCTCGCAGCTGGAACACCGGTTGTTCGACGCGGTCAAAAACATCGCGGATGTGGAATACGAAGCGCAGCCCGACGAATTGCAGCTGCACATCACCGAAGCCAAGGTGTCGAAGCTCGCGATTCAGACGCTCGCGCGTGTGCTGAAAGGCTGGCAAGAAGAAGCGACCGACAGCGGAACCGAAAGGCGGAGCTGGCGCTGGTTGCTCGAGGCCGACACCGATTCCAACGGCTACGACATGGATTCGGAGAAATCCGTGGTCTGGATGTACCCGCGACTCTCGCTCGACCGCGGCGGGCCGGGCGAACCGGAAAAAGGCGAAGACGTCGACCTCAGTGGCTTCGGCGTGTCGATCTGGAACGAAGCCGCGAAGTGAGTACAACCAGTCCGACTCGGGTGCGTCGGACTGACAACACCGGCCGAATCACACCTTGCTCAGCGCCGTGTGCTCGTCTAGGCAGATGCTCGTCAGCTCGCCATTATCCTTCGTGAAGTGCACCGTCGGCAGGACGATGTCGTCTTCCTTCACCCGCTCTGTGGTCACGCCGGTGCTGAGGTAATTGATCCCCCGGAAGGCGCCCGTCGCCTCCGCGGTCCAAGCTTTGTTGCCCACCTTCAACTTCTGCACGACTTTGATGCGATCCCCGGCCTTCAGCGACTTCAACAAGTCGATCAACACCTGTTCGAGCTTGCGCGTCGGCAGCAGGATCTTGTCCGGCTGGCTCATCGGTCACCGTCTTTCTTCGGCACGCCGCGGACCATGGCGATCCGGCCGGTGCGGGCGAGTTCGAGGATGCCGTAAGGCCGCATCAGCTCGATGAACGCTTCGATCTTCGCTTCGCTGCCGCTGATTTCGATCATCACGTTGTTGCTTTGGATGTCCACGACGTGCCCGCGGAACGACTCGCAAAGCTGGAAGACTTCCGAGCGCTGCGCGGCGTTGCAGGTCGTCTTCATCAGCATGAGGTCGCGCTCGACGAAGTTCTCGGCGCTGATGTCTTCGACGCGGACGATCGTGATGATTTTGTCGAGCTGCTTGCGGACTTGGTCGAGGACGTTGTCGTCGCCATGGACGACGAACGTCATGCGGGAGATATCGCTGTGCTCGGTTTCGCCGACGGCGAGGCTGTCGATGTTAAAGCCGCGCGAGGCGAGCATTCCCGAGACGTGCGCGAGCACGCCGGGCTGGTTTTGAACCAAGGCGGAGAGGACGTGTCGCATGAACCGGAACCCCGACGAGTGCGTGTGAGATCAACTTAGGGGTTCCGTTGCGAAGCGGCGAATCACTTCCGCTCTTGCAGGATCACCGAGACGCCCTTCTTATTCGACACGACGACATCCAAGAAACCGTCGCCGTTCATATCTTGCACGACGAACTGCGTACCGATGCCGCTGTCGTCGTCGATGGGCATCGGTGTGAACTTCGCCATACCGTCTTTGTCCTTGGTCACTTTGAACCAGTAGATCATCGCCGGTTTGTCCGAGCCGGGTTCGCCTTTGCCGTGGCTCCACCAGCGCTTGCCGGTGATGAGATCCTTGATGCCGTCGCCGTCGATGTCTTGGAAGTGGGCCGCGTGCGTTTCCGAGACCAAGTCTTTGAAGATCTCTTTTTTCTCGAAGCCCGATTCGCCACCATCCTTGCCGGGGCGTTGCTTGAACCACCAGATGCCGTACTTGTGGGCCGAAGTCCCGAGGACATCGGCGACGCCATCGCCGTCGGCGTCGAGGGTGTACATGTCCGAATAGCTATCGGTGAACTCGGCTTTGTGGAACTTCCACGCCGACTTGGCATCGGCTTTGGATGGCTGCTCGTACCAGCCGCCGCCTGTGATCACATCGAGTTTCTTGTCGCCGTTGATGTCGCCCAGGCCGAGGCCGTGGCTGAATCGGTTGGAGCCTGCGGCGGCGCCTTTCATCTCGGGATCGCTGATCGGGTGGGCGATCCAACTCGCGTTCGCATCTTTGGGATCGGGTGTGAAGTAGGCCATCAAACCTTCGTTCCCGTCGGTCTTTTTCCCTTTCGGTTGATAGCCCATCACGAGGACTTTCTTGCCGTCACCCAGCAAGTCTTGGTAGAGCGGCGTCTCGTTGCAGGCACTGTGCCAGATTTCGTGCTTGGCCCAGTGCGTCGCCTTTCCTTTCGGATTTTCGAGCCAGTAGCAGGGCTCACCGGGGAACGCGATTACGATCAAATCTTGGAATCCGTCCCCGTTCAGATCCTCGGCCCAGCACGCGAAGACTTTGCTGTACCCGCCGAGGCCGTCGCCGTAGTTGCCGGGCTTTTGCATTTCGTGGATTGTCCAATCCGGGGCTTCGTACCAGAACTCGCCCACCGCGACGTCCATCTTGCCGTCTTTGTTGACATCGAGGATGGCGCAACCTTCGGATCGGAACTTCTTGTCGAGGACGGTCTTCTTCCAAGTGATGGCCGCCGGGTCTTTGGCGATCGCCGCGGAACCGAGTGCGATTAAGAGGACGAACGAAACGAGGCGCATGGGATAGGCTCCGGCGGGTGAGGTAGGCCGCATTATGATGCGGAAGCGCAACCGAGGCAAGCGCGAAGGTGGCGCTGGTAACACGGTCTCGAATCGTGTTTGGCCCCGATCCTGGGTGAGGCACTGCTAGCGTCGGCTTCTCAGCCGAGGTTTTTTCCTGTTCCTCGGTGACGACCTGAGCCGGTCGCACGCGCCGGCACGTCGGCTCCGCCCGTTCAGCCCGACGGGGGACGGTCTCGGTGGCGACCATGGGACGATCCTTATGGTGTTTAGTAAATTTGCGTACAAGTGTACAACAGATTATGAGCTCCCGATTGGGGAAGTCAAACCGATTGGGATATTTTATTCAGTATTCCCCGAGCGGTGGGCGTGAGCCCTCCGAGTGTTCGAACGGCATGGCGCACCGGTCCCTCGGAGGGCTCACGCCCACCGCTCGGGTAGTGAGTCCCGGTGCGCTTGGCCGTCTCTCGCAGGGTAGAAAGGGGGGTATTCGCTTTTGTCGCGCGGATTTGGGATTTCCACGCAACCGGGTAACAGAACGGGTGGCTCTATACCAACGGCGCAACCGCCGTCGGGCGGAAGTCGATGACTTCGATCTCGACGCTGGTTCGGCCCTGCCATTCGTTCACTTTGGGCGTGAAGGCCAAACTGCACTCGCCGCCGCCGGACATCAAGTCGTCGAGGCGATCGACCATGCCGAAGGCGACGGCGCGGATCACCGATTGCCCCTGCCGCACCCGGAACGACAAGTGCCGTTCGCCGACGCCGATCTTGCGTGGCTCACCTTCGATCTTCAAACCGCTGGCGAGGAAGCGCGGTTTCGGGTTCTCGGCCCCGTAAGGTTCCAGCAGGTCGATGTCGCGCATCAGTCCGTAGGTCAACGAACCCAGCGGCACCTCGGCGTCGAGTCGCAAGCGCGGTCGCGGCAAACCTTCGGGGTAGAACTTGGCAACGTGTGCGGCGAAGCGTTCCCGGAGTTCCCCGAGTTTGGCCGCTTCGACGCGGAAGCCCGCCGCGGCGGCGTGGCCACCGTGGCCCAACAGCAGCTCGTCGCAGGCCATGAGCGCTTCGTGCAGCGGGAAGCCGACGATCGACCGACCCGAGCCGGACGACGCGGCATCGCCTTCTTTAAGCGCCGCGATTAGCGTCGGCCGGGCGTAGTACTCCGCGAGCCGACCGGCGACGATCCCGACGACACCGGGGTGCCATTCGGTGGAGCCGAGCACGATGGCCGGGGCGGCGTCGTACCCGGCGGCTTCGACCAACTCCTTCGCCTCCTTCACGATCTTCCGTTCGATAGTCTGCCGCTCGCCGTTCTGACTCTCGAGGTACGTCGCGATCTCCACGGCTTTTTTCACGCTCTTCGTCGTGAGCAGTTCGACGACGAACCCGGCGTACCCGAGCCGGCCGGCCGCGTTCAACCGAGGGGCGAGTCGGAAACTGACATCCTCGGCGCGAACCGGTTTGTCGTCGGCGAACCCGGCGGCCGTGAGCAGCGCCCGCACGCCGATGGAAGGCCGCGCGACGAGTCGCTTCAAGCCGTGTTGAACGATCACGCGGTTTTCGTCTTGAAGGGGAACGACGTCCGCCACGAGGCCGAGCGCCGTCAGGCCCAATAAATCGAGGAGCGCTTCGCGCAGTTCGGGCAGCACGCGGTCGTTGTTGCTGGCGCGCTGGGCGACGGCCCACGCCAGTTTGAAGGCGACCGCCGCGCCGGACAGCCCGGCGAACGGGTACTTCGAACCGGGCAAGCGCGGGTGAACCAACACGTCGGCATTCGGCAGAGTCGCCTTCATTTCGTGGTGATCGGTGATGATCAACTCGATGCCCACTTCTCGGGCCACTTCCGCTTCCTTCACGCTGGTGATCCCGCAATCGACGGTGATCAACAGCTGCTTGCCCTCGGCCGCGAGTTTCCGGACCGCGTCGGCGTTCAAGCCGTAGCCTTCGTCGAGCCGGTGCGGGACGTAGTAGCCCACGTCGGCGCCGACTTTTTCGAGCAGAGCCATGAGGATGGCAGTACCGGTCGTGCCGTCTACGTCGTAGTCGCCGTAAATGACGATTTTGCGGCGCGCTTGGATCGCGGCCCAGATTCGCGCGGAAGCCTCGGGCACGCCCGGCAGCAACTCCGGCGGATGGAGGGCGCTCATCGGAGAATGCAGGAATCGCCGGGCCAACTCCGGTTCGCGGACGCCGCGGTTCCAGAGCAACTGGGCCATGACGAGCGGTACCTTCGCCATCTGCGAAAGGCGTCGCAAGCCGGCGTCGTCTTGGGGAACGAGGTGCCAATCGCGGGGGGTGGGGGGCAAGCGATCCTCGCTCGTTCGTCGCCAGGCGGTAAGGTCGCGTTGTCCGGAGCGACCGTCGCATCGGGCACGGCTGATGCATCGCGCGAAACCGCACGGGCAATCCTAAGAACGCCGGACATTATTTCCAATCCACCTCGGTTGCCCCGCCGCGGAGGCCGATGACAGGATGCAAGTCTTTCCCCGCGGAAGCACCGGTACGAGCGGATGCGATTGTCCTCCGTTCACCATGACCCCACCCCAGTTTCTCGGAGGTTTCACCGTGAATGCGACGTTCTTGATTCTCAGCTCGGCTTGGCTCGCCGGTGCGGAACCCGCCCCGCCCGCTCACGCGGCACCGGTTGCCCACGCTCCCGTCGTCATGAGCGCCGCCGGTTGCGGCGGTTGCGAAGCCCCCGCAATGTCGATGTCCTGCGACTCCGGTTGCGGCCCGCGCATGGGGCTGTTCTCCCGCATCAAAGCGAAGTTGAGCTGCTCGAAGAGCTGCGCCCCGGCTTGCGCCCCCGTCGCCTGCGCTCCGGCTCCGGTCGCCTGTGCCCCGGCTTGCGCGGCCCCGGCCTGCCCGAAAGCTTGCGGTACGCCGTTGATCAGCAAGCCGCTGTACACCGGCTTCCACGCTAGCGACTGCGATCCGTGCGGTAGCAAGATGGGCCTGTTCGACCGCCTCAAGGCCCGGTTCTGCAAGTCGAGCTCGTGCGACACCTGCGCCCCGGCGGCCACGGGTTGCTCGACCGGACCAGCGATGGTGGCCCCGGTGAACCCGATGCCGGTGCCGCCGAAAGAAATGCCGAAGCCGCCAGTCGAAGTGAAGCCGAAGACGACCGCGAACGCCCCGGAAGCGATCCGCATCCCGGAAGTGGGCAGCACCGCCGGCAAGTACTGAGCAACCCCTTCGATGACGCGAAGCCCGGACGTCTCGCCGCCGAGATGTCCGGGCTTCGCGCACGTTCGCAGAGACTTCACGGAAAATCGCGTCATTCGAACTGGCGTCCGCGCGGGCCCGCTGTAGGATTGCACCGGGGTGTGCAGGAAGTACCGCTCGGAGACGACCATGACGAAGAGCGCCGGGGACGATCTCGATTTGGCGAACAAAATCGCGAGGTTGGTCGAAGAGCGGGGTTGGAATCAAGAAGACTTCGCGCGCATCTCCCAACTCAATCGGCACACCGTCCGCACCATTTTGAATTCGGACGCCAAGCGGCGACTCCGCAACGCCACGGTCAGCCAATGCTCCGAGGCCCTCGGCCTCACCGTCAACGAGTTGCGCACGCTGCCCCTCGAGCGGTTGCTCCCGCGGATGCACGGCAAACGCCCCGCCGACGAAGCGCTGCTGAAGATGCTCACCGCCAGCGCGACGCTCCCCGAATTGACGGCTTGGCTCGAGCGCAACGAAGAGCGCTCGGCCGAATTCAATGCCGGAGAAGTGGACGAGCTGCTGGAAATGCAGAAGCCGGGCGGGGCACTCGAACGCCTCGGCGTCGAGCAGTGCGTCGAAATGATCGAGCGCCGCCGCCGGCTGATGGCCCAAGTGCGCTCCATCGCCGGGACCGAATACCTCGAACTACTAGAACAGGTGGTAGAGTTGGTCCAGTGCAAATTGCACGCGGCCAAAGCCGACGCCGGCCGCCGACTGCGGTGACTCGCCGGGTGGAGACCCCACCCCGTGCACTTCTCGATTCTTTATTCTTGCTCGAGTCCCCATCTCGCTTGTAGCATTCCCCTTGTAACATTCCGCGTTTTCGCAATCGGTCGCGGGGGTTCCCTCGTCGATTGGGGTAAGGACTATGGGCAACAGCGGGACAATACCCACCGGTCGGCGAACGGCGGGCCGCCCCCCGGAGCGTGCTCCGGGTCTGCGGCCCGAGCATCCGATCGTGCTCGCATTCCACGAACTTCGCGATGAATTGATTTCGACATTGGTCTACGTCCTCGGCAACCGGGACGACGCGTTGGACGCGGCCCAAGATGCGTTCCTGAAATGCTGGCGGGCCCGCGATACCGTGGCGGAAGTCCAGAACCTCCGGGCTTGGATTTTCCGCGTCGGGCTCAATACCGCGAAGGACATGCAGCGCAGCGCTTGGAGCCGGAAGGTCAAGCCCTTGGGGGCGGAGGAAATCATGCTGGTCGCCCGAGAACCGAAAACCGGTGCCGCGATTGAGGACGAAGAGTCGCTGCGTCTGCTGCGCACGGCCATCGCCCAACTGCGGGCCGACGAGAAAGAAGTATTCCTACTCCGCCAGAACGGGAATTTGACGTACGAGCAGATCGCCGAAATCCGCCAAGCCCCCGTGGGCACCGTGAAGACCCAGATGCGATCCGCCCTGCAAAAACTGCGACGAGCCTTGAACCCGACCGACGATCCCGACAACCTCGATTCTTAACCCGAACCCCATCCGATGGCCCCGGCTGTCGGTTCTCCTTCACTTCCCCGCTTCACCAACGGGAAGGAGCTTCGATCATGCCGCCCCAAGAATTCTCCGACGCGAAATTGCTCGATTACACCTACGGTCTGCTCGACGCGAGCGAATCCGCCGCCGTGGCCGCGCACTTAGCCGCGTCGCCCGATTCGGCGAATAACGCCGCCCGGCTCGGGGGCCTGTTCCAGCGGGCCGCCGTCGGCACGTTCCCCGGCGTACGCTTCGACCCGAGCCAAACGCCCAAGCCAATGGTCGAACCGAAATCGGCGACGCCCGGACGCACTATGCAAAGCACCTGGGTGAAGTGGACCGTCGCCGCAACGGTGCTGCTCGCGGTCGCCGCGCTCGGCGGGCCATCGCTCGTGGACGCCCTCGGCTACGCCCGTTACCGTCAGCCGGTGGATCGCGAACTGGCCCAATTGCAGGATCTCGATGCCCAACGCACAAAGCTGCGCGACGACATCGCCAAGAAAAAGAAAGCCGCGGCGGATCGCGTGAACGACGGTAAGCAGAAGCAGACCGAACTGGAAACGATGTGGATCGCCGCGGAGGCGGAGGCTCTGAAGAAAGCGTCGGAGCGCCCCTTCCAAGTGCAGCTCAGCGGGCCGGGCACGGCGATTCCTGGTGCCCCGAACGAGTACCGCATCCGCGTCACCGACGGCGGCGGCAAAGCCCAGCCGGCGACAATCGAAGCCACGGTGAAGGACAGCAACGGCACGAGCCTGTTCACGAAAACCTTCCATCCGGAGAAGAACCCGGACGGTAACGTCCTCAAGCTGCCCGCCGGGATTTGGTCGAACGCCAAGGCCGAGTCGGACGTGTACCTGCACGTCTCGGTGGTCGATTCCAAAACCGGCTTGCGCTCCGACCTCACCGAAAACCTGCGGATGCTCGAGCCGGTCTACACGACCTTCCTAACGACCGACAAACCGATGTACCGCCCCGGCGAAGTCGTCTTCTTCCGCTCGCTCACACTCGACCGTTCCAAGTTCTTGCCGCCCACACAAGAAACGACCCTGCGGTTCGAAATCCTCGCCCCGTCGGGCCAAGTGCTCCCCGGTTCGGAGACCTACGGACTCGCCAAGCCCGCCACTTTGAACCCCGCCGGCCAACTGACGCCGGTCATCGGGCCGGATGGCCAACCGATCCGCGGCGTCGGCACCGGCGCTTTCGCGCTGACCCCCGACCTCGCCGGCGGCGAATACATTTTGAAGGTCTGGGACGCCACCGCACCGGTCGAAGGCCGCAAGAGCCCGACCAAGCCGCTGGCGATCCGCAAGTTCTTGGTCAACAAATACACGCCCGACCGGCTGCTCAAGAAGCTCGAGTTCGACGGCAAATCCTACGGCCCCGGCGATAAAGTCGCCGCGAAGTTCGACCTGAAAGATCAAGCACAAGCCCTCGGGGGAGCTGAACTCACAATTGAGGTGATGGTCGACGGCGAACTCGTGAAGCTGAGCACGAACCCGGCCAAGACCGACGCCGACGGCACCGCTTCGCTGCAATTCACGCTGCCGAAGAAAGACGAAATCAAAGACGCCCGCGTCAGCATCACGGCCTCGGCCAAGGGGATCACCGAGACGCTGACCCGCAAGGTGCCGCTGACGACGCGCAAACTGAACGTCGAGTTCTTCCCCGAAGGAGGCGACCTCGTGGTGGGAGTGCCGAACCGGGTCTACTTCCGTGCGACCACGACCTTCGGCAAACCCGCCGACATCCGCGGCGTGCTCACCGATGGCACCAAAGACATCGCGTCGATCGCCACGCTGACCGACGCCGACCATCCGGGGGCGAACCAAGGCTTCGGTCGGTTCGAATTCACCCCGGTGGCCGGTCAGAAATACGCCGTGCGCCTCGACAAACCGACCAGCGTGATCCAACCGAAAGACGGCTACGCCCTCCCGGCCAGCCAAGCCGCCGGAGTCGTGCTGCAAGTGACCCAAGGCGTGTTGAAGCCCGACGCCCCCATCGGCGTCAAGCTCTGGTCCGTCGGCGGCGATCGCACCGTACTCGTCGGGGCCTACTCCCGCGGCCGGCCGGTGGCCCACACGACTGTGAAGCTCGAAGCGGGCAAGGCCACCGATGCCACGCTCGCCGTCACCGATGCCAAGCTCGGCGGCGTCACGCGGATCACCGTGTTCGACCTCCCCAATGGGGAAGCCGTGGGCCGGGACGACCTCAAGCCGCTCGCCGAACGGCTGATCTACCGCGAACCGGGCGAAGCCTTGAAGCTCAGCTACGCCGCCAAGAAGCCCGGCACCGGCTCGCCGATGAAGACCTTCACCCCCGGTAGCCGGGTCGAACTCGAATTGACTTCGACCGACGAAACCGACGCCCCGAAAGCCGCGATCCTCTGGACGGCCGTGGTCAACGAGAGCGTCATCACGATGGCGGACGAAAAGACCGAGCGGCTATTGCCGACCCACTTCTTGCTGTCCGGCGAAGTGCAAAAAGGGGACGAGCTCGAACACGCCGACTTTTTGCTCACGAAGCACCCGAGGGCCGGGGAAGCGCTCGATCTCCTGCTCGGAACCCAAGGCTGGCGCCGCTTCGCCGAACAGGCCCCGAGCGAATTCCGCAAGACCGTCCCAGCCGAGGACGCCGAGAAACTGCTGCTCGTCGCCGCGACCGACGGGCCGATTCCGACCGGCTGGCGGACTTCCGTCCGTAAAGTGTTCGACGAATACTGGCCGAAGTACGAAGCGAGCCTGCTGGAACTCGAAGCCGCGGAGCGCGATCAATTCGCCATGCTGAACACCGGTAACCCCGAAGCCGACCTACAAAAGGCCGATCAACTGTACGTCGGTAAGCTCAACGACTTCGGCAAGCAAGCCGTGGAGCTCGAAGCGTACGACAACTCGTTACAGCAACGCCGCAACGCCATCTTGCTGTATCTGATCCCGATCATCGGCTTGGCCGGTGCCTTCTTCACGACGCGCACCGTGGCCTTCCGCAGCGGCGCCCCGGAACGCCGGACGCTCGGCTGGGCTTCCCTCGCCATGCTGTTGCTAGCCGGTTTCCTCGGCGGTGTCGCCGCCTGGACCGGCCGCGATAACGACGCTTGGCGTTCGATGGCCAAAGTGGCCCCGAAGCCGGAGCGCCACGCTTGGTATCAGTCAGTTGACAAACAAAACCAAATGGCGACGGCCGCAGCGATGCCGATGGCTGCCGACGAACAAAACGGCTTCTTGAACCCGCTTGAGGTTCAACCGAGAGAAGCCAAGAAAGAGATGAATGCCGATGCTCGGCCGGGCGACAAAGCGATGCAGGTTCCCGGCTTCGCGCCGCCCAATGCCCCCGGTGGCGTCGGGGGTGCCCCGCAACCGTTCGCGCCGATGATGATGTTGCCCCAAGCCGGCGGACCCGGTCGCGGCGCCGGCGGGCTTCGGGCACCCATGGCCAATGGGGGGGTCGTCTTTCAGCAAGAGAATGCCAAAGGTGAGTTTGAAGTCGGCGATCCCTTGGGGTTCAAACGCGATTCCATCGGCGCTCGCTCCAACCGGGGCGCGCAACTCCCGCCGACGGCCAATGAGCGCTTCGGCAATTTCCTCCAGAAACGTAACATCGGCCTCGCCGATGGTAAACAGAAGGCCCAAAACCAGTACGCCATCGGCATGATGGACAGCATGATCCCCCGCGTACCGTCGCTGCTCGTCCGCGAATACGCCCACACCCGCGAAGCCAACGTGAACGAAGAGGACGCCACCCGCACCGACTTCACCGAGACGCTCCTGTGGCAGCCGGTGCTCGTAACGCCCGCCAGCGGCAAGGCGACCGTCGAATTCACCCTCGGCGACGCCATCAACCCGTACCGCGTGCTCGTCGCCGGGCACACCCTCGACGGCCGCATCGGCGCCATCACCGGCACCATCGAAGTCCGCAAGTCCTTCTCGCTCGATCCGAAACTGCCGGTCGAAATCGGCTCGAGCGACAAGCTCGATGTCGTCCTGCTCGGGGCTAACAACACCGACGGCTCCCTCGAAGGAAAGATCACCGTGCTGCCGAAGGGGTTGAAGATCCTCGGCAGCGAACTCGTCACCGTCGAACTCCCCGCCAACGGCGGCGGTCGCAAGGTCGTCCGCTTGGCGCCCGATAAACTCGACGGCCCGCTCAGCCTGAAATTGGAAGGAAAAGCCGGGGCCTACCGCGATTCGGTCGAACGCAACTTCACCGTCGTGGCCGATGGCTTCCCCGCCGCAGGGTCGCACTCGGACGTCCTCGAAACCAGCGTCGGCACGAAGCTCAAACTGCCGGAGATGCTCGTGCCCGGCACGCTGCAACTCCGCGTGGCGGTCTACCCGAACACGCTCTCCGAAGTTCAAGCCGGCCTCGAAGGCCTGCTCCGCGAGCCCTACGGCTGCTTCGAACAAACCAGCACCTCGAACTACCCGAACGTGCTCGTGCTCGATTATTTGAACGAAACCAACCAGGCCAAACCGGACGTCAGCAAGCGGGCCAAGGATCTGCTCGACAAAGGCTACGCCAAGCTCACGAGCTTCGAGTGCGCCGTGCCGAGCGAGCCAGGCCGCAAAGGCTACGAATGGTTCGGCGGCACCGCCCCTCCGCACGAAGCCCTCACCGCCTACGGCCTGTTGCAATTCACCGACATGGCCCGCGTCCACCCCGTCGATGCCGCGATGGTGAAACGCACCAAGGACTATCTGCTGAGTCGCCGCGACGGCCAAGGCGGCTTCGAACGCAACGCCCGCGCCCTCGATTCCTTCGGCTACGCCCCGCAAGAAGTCACCAACGCCTACATCGTCTGGGCGCTCACGGAATCCGAACGCAAGGACGCCGTGAAGTCCGACTTGTCGAAAGAAATCGATGCGATCCTCGCGCTCGCCAAAAACGGGCCGTTCAGCAAAGATTCGTACTACCTCGGCCTCGCCGCGAACTCGCTGATCAACTCCGGCAAGAAGGCCGAGGGAATCGCGATCCTCAAAACGCTGGCGAAGGCCCAAGCCAAAGACGGTAGCGTCCCCGGCGCCGCGACGAGCATCACGAAGTCGTCCGGCCAAGCCCTGCTGATCGAAACCACCGGCCTCGCGATGCTGGGCTGGATCAAGGTCAATGAGACCGGCGAGTTCCGCATCAACCTGGACGCTTCCAGCAAATGGCTCGGTAGTCAGAAGAACGGCTTCGGCGCCTACGGTTCGACGCAATCGACGATCCTGACGTTGAAGGCCCTGATCGAATACGCCCGCACGCAGAAGCGTTCCACCGAGAGCGGCGAAATCCGCGTCGTCATCGACGGGGCCGTCGTCGCCCGCAAAAACTTCAGCACCGAAAGCGTCGGGCCGATCGCCATCGAAGTGCCGGATGCCGAGAAGTACCACGCCAAGGGGATCGTCGATATCCGCGTCGAAACCGACGCGAAGCAATCGTACCCGTGCACGTTCTCGTGGGAGGCCCGCGCCCGCAAGCCGCAAAGCTCGGCCGAGTGCCAACTGACCATGACGACGGCACTCGACAAAGCCGCCGTGGCCGAAGGCGAGACGCTGCGGCTCTCGGCGAAGATCACGAACAAGGCCGACAAGGAACAGGGCATGGTCACGGCGATCATCGGCATCCCGGCCGGGCTGAAAATCCCCGAGGATTTGAAACAGCTCAAGGCCCTCACCGAGCGGCCCGAGGGGGGCAAGGAGACGGTGAGCTACTTCGAAATCCGCGGCCGCGAACTCGTGCTCTACTGGCGCGGGATGGCGCCGAAGCAAACCGTGGACGTGGCCATCGACCTCATCGCCGACTTCCCCGGCGAATTCCGCGGGCCGGCCAGCCGGGTCTACCTCTACTACGGGGCCGAACATAAGCAGTGGGTCGACCCGGTCGATATCAAAGTCATAGCGAAGTAACGATTTGGGGCAATCCGGCGAAACCGATTTGCATTCGCC
>Ga0105047_10008338_pt1 | contig 17260 bp, 17 predicted proteins | sample MAT04_FD_78384 | JGI IMG/M metagenome (GOLD analysis project Ga0105047, IMG submission 78384) | Freshwater microbial communities from Lake Fryxell liftoff mats and glacier meltwater in Antarctica - MAT-04 (megahit assembly) | ecosystem: Environmental > Aquatic > Freshwater > Ice > Liftoff...
AGCAGGAACTTCAGCGCGACGCGCATGCGGGTTCAGCCCTCGCTCAGGGCGCGCAGCGCGGCGCGGGCGGCGGCAAGGCTCTCGGCCTCGCCGATCCAGCCGAGCAGGGCCTGGCGATGGCCTTCCGGCAGGCGGCCCAGATGACCCAACGCGCCGTCCAGGTCGCCGGCATCGAGGGCGCGGCGGGCGCGCTCGATCTGCGCTTCCGAGGCGTCGCCCCAGACCACCTCGTCGCCGCGGCGGATGGTGAGCAGCGCATTGAGGCGCGGGCGCACGCCTTCGGCCTGTGCGGTGCGGGCCGTGCGGATGGCCTCCTCGAAGGCGAGGCGCAGCGCCGGTTCGGTGGGTGGCGAGGTGGAGGCGAAGCGCGCCAGCGGGGGGGGCGGGGCTGCGCCGAGGCGAGGCAGGGCAGCGCCGAGCGGGCGTCCCGCATCCAGCAGGCTTCGCAGCGCCTCGATCGTGGTCAGTCGTTCTGTGCGCGCCTCGGCCGCGGCCAGGCGGCGCAGCGCCTGTTCAAGCGGGGCCAGGCGCTGCGTGAGGCCCTCTTCCAAGCCGGTCAGGCGCTGGCCGAGCGCGGCTTCCAGCGTGCTCATGCGCTGCGTCAGGTTCTGCTCGCCGGCGCTGCGCGCTTGTTCGGTGGAGGTCATGCGGTTGCCCAGCGCCCGCTCGGCGGCGGCGAGGCGCTGCAGCAGCGCCTGCTCCGTGGCTGCGGCCTGCTCGGCCACCTCCCGCGCGGTGGTGGCGATGCGGCCGGAGAGCGCCTCCTCGGCCGCATTGCGCGCCTGGCTGTCCCGCGCCATGCGCCCGGCGAGCGCCGCCTCGACCGTCGTGATGCGCGCGGCCAGTTCCTGCTCGGTGGCGGCGCCGGTCTCGGCGATGCGGCGGTCCAGGGTGGCCAGGGCCTCGGGGTCGCCGGGCGGGCGGCCCGAAAGGTCGGCCAGCGCGGCCTCGGTCGCGATGATGCGGGCGCCGGCGGCCTCAAGGCGTTCGGCGAGCAGCTCCATCGGGCTCGGCGCCGCGGGCACCGGGGCCGTCGCGGTCTGGGGCAGAGGGGCGGCCGGCGCGGGGCGAGGGCGCTCGGCGCCCACCAGCCAGGAGAGGGTGAGCAGCAGGACGACCGCGGCCACGGCCAGGGCGATCCAGGCCGGATCCAGCGGGAATTTCCGGCTATGGGTGGGGGTGGGTGTCATGGCGCGCCGAGCAACTCCAGGATGTGGTCATGGTCGGGACGTGCTGCGACTCGGATCCGTCGCCAGGGCATCGCAGCCAGCACGGCGGCAACCCGGGGGCTGATCGCGATGGCATCGACACTCCTCAGCGCCTCCGCAAGTCCGGCGGCGTCGAGCATATTCAGGCTACACCTGGCGCTGCGTGGGGAGAAGAAGATCGCGTTGGACACTTGTGCAGCTTGCACGGAATGCAACGCGGCTGCAGGCAGCGTGGTTGCCTCGCACGCGGCATAGACGACGCGGCGGATGACGGAGAAGCCCGCCGCTCGCAATCCCGCAGCCAGGTCCAGCGAATAGCCTTCGCCAACCGCGAGAAGCAGCGGTCCCGCGGCGGGTTGCAGCGTGGCGCGGCAAAGGGCGGTGAGAGCCGCCGCATCGCCCTCGGCGGCGCGTATGTCGGCGAAACCGCGCTTGCGGGCGGCCTCGGCTGTGCCGGCGCCCACGGCCAGCACGGGGATCGGCCATGGCGTCAGCGCCCGCGCGGCGGCGCGGCTGGGCAGCAGCAGCGCCTGGGCGCGGGGCGGCCGGATGAAGGGGCGGGGCGACAGGACCAGCGCCGGCGCCAGGATGGGCTTCCAGCCCAGCGCCTCGATGCGGGAGGCGGTTTCCGCGGCACCTGGTTCGGGTCGGGTGACGAGGACGCCGCGCGGCGCTGCGTCAGGCAAAGATGTCGGCCGGGCTGTCGGCGCGAAGCTCGTTGCCGAGTGTGGTGCCCAGGCGCACCGCGTCAATGGCGGGACCATGGGTTGTGCGCTTGAGCAGGAAGCTGCCATCGGCGCGGGCGACCAGGCCCGTCAGGTGCAGCGTGCCGTCCGGCAACAGGCGCGCATGTCCGCCGATCGGCGTGCGACAGGAGCCATCCAGTGCGGCGAGCAGCGCGCGCTCGGCGCTGGAGACGGCCGCGGCCTCGCGGTCCTCGATGCCGGCGAGGAGTTCCAGCAACTCGACATCATCCGCGCGGGCGGTGATGCCGATGATGCCTTGGCCGGCGGAGGGCACCATCGCCTCGGGGTCGAGGGCGAAGGCCGCCTCCGATTCGAGGCCGAGGCGCTTGAGGCCGGCCATGGCCAGCAGGGTCGCCGCCACCTCGCCATCGGCGACGCGGCCGAGGCGCTTCTGCACGTTGCCGCGCACGGGGACGACCTGCAGGTCGGGGCGGGCGGCCAGGAGTTGCGACTGGCGCCGCAGCGAGGAGGATCCGACGACGGCGTGGGCCGGCAGGCAGGCGTAGGGGTCGGACGCATCCGGCACGGCGCAGCCCGGGCCCAGGATCAGCGCATCGCGCGCATCCTCGCGCCGCAGGGTGCAGGCGAGCACGATGCCGGGCGGCATCTCGGTTTCGAGGTCCTTCAGGGAGTGCACCGCGAAATCGACCCGGCCATCGACCAGCGCCTCGTGGATTTCCTTGGCGAATAGGCCCTTGCCGCCGATGTCGGCGAGGCGGCGATTCTGGATCAGATCGCCCGTCGTGCGGATCGCGTGCTCCTCGAAGGCGTTCACGCCGCGCAGCACCGGGCAGAAGCTGGTGATGATCTGGAGGAAATGCCGCGTTTGCCACAGCGCCAGTGGAGAGGCGCGGGTGCCCACGCGAAGGGGCAGGGCGCGCATGTGGGCATGCTTGGTGTGAACGGGCGTGGCGGAAGACATCGTCGCGTCATATAGGGCGGAAGTCATGAGTGAAACCCGAGCATTTGCAGATCAGACGCGCCCTATCCTGGGGATTGAAACCAGCTGCGACGAGACGGCGGCCGCAGTTCTCGATGCGTCCGGACGAATCCTGGCCGAGGCAGTCTTCACCCAATTGGCGGAGCATGCGCGTTTCGGCGGCATCGTCCCCGAGATCGCGGCGCGGGCGCATCTGCAGCGCCTGGGCGGGATCGTGCGCGGCGTGCTGGCGGAAGCGGGCCTTGGCGTCGGGGACCTGGGCGGTGTGGCGGCTACGGCGGGGCCGGGGCTGATCGGCGGGCTGATCGTCGGCGCCAGCTTCGGCAAGGGCCTGGCGCTGGGGGCGGGGCTGCCCTTCATCGCCGTGAACCACCTGGAGGCGCACGCGCTGACGGCCAGGCTGCCTGGACTTTTCCCTCATCCGCCGGCCTATCCCTACCTGCTGATGCTGCTCTCCGGCGGGCATTGCCAATGCGTTGCCGTCGAGGGGCTGGGCCGCTACCGGCGCCTCGGCACCACGCTGGATGACGCGGTGGGCGAGGCCTTCGACAAGGCGGCCAAGCTGATGGGCCTGCCGTGGCCGGGCGGCGCACATTTGGAGCGGCTGGCGGCCACAGGCAATGCCTTGGCGGTGAAGCTGCCGCGCCCGCTGCTGGGCCGGGCGGGGTGCGATTTTTCCTTCAGCGGCCTCAAGACGGCGGTCGCCCAGGCGGTCGGCAAGGGTTTTACCCCGGCCGACATCGCGGCGAGCTTCCAGGCCAGCGTGGCCGCCGTCCTGGCGGACCGCGCGCGCCATGCGGCGGCGATGCTGCCGGGCGCAACGGCGCTGGTGGTGGCGGGTGGCGTCGCGGCCAATCAGGCGGTGCGATCCGCGCTGGCCGCGGCCACCGCGCTGCCGCTCCTCGCCCCGCCGCTGCGGCTTTGCACGGACAACGCCGTGATGGTGGCCTGGGCCGGGCTGGAACGGCTGCGCGCGGGCCAGCGCGATCCCATGGGCTTCGCGCCGCGCCCGCGCTGGCCGCTGGATGAGCTGGGCGTGCCCATGAACTCCTGGTAAGTCCCATCGCTTCGCATTGACGCGCCTTCGCCCTGCGCTCAGCTTGGGCCGATGAGCGAAGCCATCCTGACGCCCAAGCGTGACGCGCAGATCTGCGCCCTCATCGGCACCGGACATTTCCTCAGCCACTTCTACGTGCTCTGCCTGCCGCCGCTCTTTCTCGTGTGGCGCGACGAGTTCGGCGTCTCCTTCGCCATGCTGGGCTTGGCCGTCGCGCTGATGAGCGGGACGACGGCGCTGCTGCAGACACCCGTGGGCTTCCTCGTGGACAAGCACGGCGCGCGGCGCTTCCTGGTGGGCGGCACGCTGCTGATGGCGCTCTCGATCAGCGCCATGGCTTTCGTGCACGACTACCGGCTCATCCTGGTGCTGGCCGTGCTTTCGGGCGTCGGCAATTCGGTGATCCATCCGGCCGACTACGCGATCCTCGCGGGCTCCATCCGCAAGGAGTTCATCGGCCGTGCCTTCGCTCTGCACACCTTCACCGGCAATCTCGGCTTCGCGCTCGCGCCGCCGGCCATCGCGCTGCTGTTGCTGGTGATGGACTGGCGCGGGGCGCTGCTGCTGGTCGGCCTGCTCGGCGTGCCCGTCGTGGGCCTGATCCTCTGGCAGTCCCGCATCCTGAGCGACCAGCCGAAGGTCCGCGCCGCCCCCCGCGAAAGCGGCGCGCGCCTGCTGACCAGCAAGCCCATCCTCGCCTTCTTCGCCTTCTTCCTGCTCTCGGCCATGGCCGGTTCGGGGATGACGGCCTTCCTCATCACCGTGCTCGGCGTGCTTTGGGGCACGCCCATCGCGATCGCCTCGATGGCGCTGACGGGCTACATGGCCGGCGCCACGGGCGGCACGCTGGTCGGCGGCTGGTGGGCGGACAAGAGGGGCGGCAACCTGCTCGGCTTCGTCACCGTGCTGACGCTCTGCGCCATGGGGCTGATCCTCTCGCTCGGCCTGGTCCCCTATCCGGATCTGGTCCTGCCCGCGGTTGCGCTGGTGGCTGGCCTCTGCCTCGGCTCCTCGCGCACGCCGCGCGACGTGATGCTGAAGGAGGCCTGCCCGCCCGGCGAGATCGGCAAGGTGTTCGGCTTCGTCAGCGCCGGCCTGCCGCTCGGCTCGGCCCTGATGCCGGTGCCGATGGGCCTGCTGATCGATTTCGGGATGGCCTGGATGGTGCTGCCGGTCGTGGCGCTCCTGCTCGGCCTTTCGCTGCTCTGCGCCGGCGGGGCACGCAGCCTGGCCGCCATGCCCCGCCCCGCCCTGCAAGCCGCCGAATAGGCGCGTGCTGTTCGATACCTGGGTCTATTGGCTCGACCACGTGGCGATCGCGGTCTTCGCCATCTCGGGCGCGCTGGTGGCGTCCCGCAAGCAGATGGACGCGGTGGGCTTCGTGCTCATCGCCGTCATCACGGGCTTTGGCGGCGGGACCGTGCGGGACCTGCTGCTGGGACGCACGCCGGTTTTCTGGCTGCGGGCGCCGGAGTTGGTGGGCGTCGCCGTCCTGGCCGGATTGCTGGTCTTCTTCGTCGCGCACCGCTTCGAGAATCGCTTCCGCGCCCTGCTCTGGGCCGATGCGGTGGGCCTCGCCCTCTACGCCGTGCTCGGGGCCGAGATCGCGCTGCTGGCAGGCGCCCATGCCTGGGCGGCGGTGATCCTTGGCGTCGTCACCGCGACCTTCGGCGGGATCGTGCGCGATGTGGTCTGCAACGAGGTCCCGCTGATCCTGCGGCGGGAGATCTACGCGACGGCGGCGGCGGCGGGGGCCACGGTTTTCGTCGTGCTGCGGATGGTTGGCGTCTGGCGCGAGCCGGCCTTCCTGGCTGGGGCGCTGGTCTGCTTCCTGATCCGGGCGGCGGCGATCCTGCGCGGCTGGAGCCTGCCGGCCTATCGCGGCCGGCCGGGGCGGGACTATCCGGACAGTTGAGGGCGAGGTCCGTTCATCTGCAGCATCACGAAATTGAGCCATCCGGCGAAGGTGACCCAGGAGATGTAGGGGATCATCAGCGCCATGGCCCAGGCGCTGATGGGCGCGAAGGCGAAGATGCAGGCGAGTATGACGAACCACATGGCGATCAGGTCGTAAAGCGCGTAATCGGGGCGCCGCATCCCGAAGAAGAAGGCTGACCACAGGAAGTTCAGCACGAGTTGCAGGCCATAGAGCAGGATGGCCGTGCCGAAGCCCACCTCGCGCCAGACGAGCCAGCCGCTGATCGCGATCATGATGAACAGCACGGCCCAGGCCGGCCCGAAGAGCCAGTTGGGCGGGCGCCACCAGGGCTTGCGCAACCCCTCATACCAGGCGCCGGGCGTGAAGATCGCGCCCGAGAGCGCGGTGGCGAAGCAGGCGCCGAAGAAGGCGAGGAGGGGCAACCAGTCGCTCATCCAGGGGGCACTCCTCTTTGTCGGTCGCTGTCAGACGTCCTCGAAGCCGGCGGCCAGGGCCTCGGTCATTTTCAGTGCCTGAACCGTTTCTGCAACGTCATGGACGCGCAGGATATGGGCACCCAGCGCCGCCGCCGCCAGCCCCACCGCGATGCTGCCGGGCACGCGCCGCCCTGCATCCTCGACGCCCGTGATGCGGCCGATGAAGCCCTTGCGCGAGGCGCCCACCAGAATGGTGCAGCCGAGATTGGCCAGCAGCGGCAGCCGCGCCACCAGCGCCAGATTGTCCTCGATGCGCTTGCCGAAACCGATGCCCGGATCGACGGCGATGCGGCTGCGCGGGATGCCCAGCGCCTCCAGCGTCGCAACCCGCCCCTCCAGGAAGCGCGCGACTTCCAGCGCCGCGTCCTCGTAATGGATGTCCCGCTGCATGGTGCGGGGATCGACCGTGCGCGCATGCATGAGGATGACCGGGCAGCGCGCCTGGGCGATGACGCGCAACGCCTGGCCGTCATGGCGCAGCGCGCTCACGTCGTTGATGATTTCCGCCCCCGCTTCCAGCGCCGCCTCCATGGTGCGCGCGTGGCGCGTGTCGACGCTGACCGGGGCGGATTTCGCGAGTTCGCGGATGACGGGGAGGATGCGCGCCTGCTCCTCCTCCGGCGTCACCGGGGCGGCGTTGGGGCGGGTGCTCTCGCCGCCGATGTCCAGCAGGTCGGCACCGGCTTCGAGCATGGCGATGCCCTGCGCGATCGCTGCGGCGTGGCTGGCTGAGATGCCGTCGCCGGAAAAGCTGTCGGGGGTGCAGTTCACGATGCCCATGACCAGGGGGCGGGCGGCGTGGCGGTCGATGCCGGCAAACGGCTGGATCGGCCGGCTGAGGCGGTCCAGGGCCGGGTGATCCTCGGGCGGGGGCATGATGGTGCCGGCGGGTTCGCGCACGAGGGTGAACGCAAAAGGCCCGCCTTGCAGTGGCAAGGCGAGCCCGTCGCGCATCGCGGCAAATGCCGCTGGACCGTTCAGCAGGCCCAGCGGTTCAAGCCAATCCGGCGAAGTCACCCAGCCGGCTGCGGGTTCAGGCCACCACCCGTATCCGGCCGCGGATTGCGGCCCGAGCTCGGCACGCTGCCACGACCCGCCGAAGTCGGCTCGTCGGGACGGTTACGGACGATGCGCTCGCCGCGCAGCACCATGCGGATCTCGTCGCCCGAGAGGGTCTCGTATTCGAGCAGGCCATTGGCCAGCCGCTCCAGTTCCTCGCGGTTGTCCGTGAGAAGCTGTGTGGCGCGGGCATAGGCGCTGTCGATGATGCTGCGGATCTCGCTGTCGATGATTCGCGCCGTCTCCTCCGAGAGGTTCTTCGACTGCGTGACGGAATGGCCGAGGAAAACCTCCTGGCTGTTCTCGCCATACGCGACCATGCCGATCTTGTCGGACATGCCCCACTCGGTGACCATCATGCGGGCCATGTTCGTGGCCATCTTGATGTCGCCCGAGGCGCCGTTGCTGACCTTGTCGGAGCCGAAGACGACCTCCTCCGCGACCCGGCCGCCCATCGCCATGGCGAGTTCGGCCTTCATCTTGGACTTGTGCTTGGAGTAGCGGTCGCCGGCCGGCAGGGACATCACCAAGCCCAGCGCACGGCCGCGCGGGATGATGGTTGCCTTGTGGACAGGGTCGCACTCTTCCTCATGCATCGCGACCAGCGCGTGACCGGCCTCGTGATAGGCCGTCATGCGCTTCTCGTCCTCGGACATGACGAGGCTGCGGCGCTCCGCACCCATCATCACCTTGTCCTTGGCGGCCTCGAACTCAGCCATGCCGACGGTGCGGCGGCCCGTGCGCGCGGCCAGCAGGGCGGCTTCGTTCACAAGGTTGGCGAGGTCCGCGCCGGAGAAGCCGGGCGTGCCGCGTGCGATCGTCTTCGGATCGACGTCGGAGGCTAGCGGAACCTTGCGCATGTGCACGCGCAGGATCTTGTCGCGCCCATTCACGTCGGGGTTCGGCACCACCACCTGGCGGTCGAACCGGCCGGGCCGCAGCAGCGCGGGGTCGAGCACGTCGGGCCTGTTGGTGGCCGCGATGATGATGACGCCCTCGTTGCTCTCGAAGCCGTCCATCTCGACCAGCATCTGGTTGAGCGTCTGCTCGCGCTCGTCATTGCCGCCGCCGAGACCGGCGCCGCGATGGCGACCCACCGCGTCGATCTCGTCGATGAAGATCAAGCACGGCGCGTTCTTCTTGCCCTGCTCGAACATGTCGCGCACGCGAGAAGCACCCACGCCCACGAACATCTCGACGAAGTCGGAGCCCGAGATGGTGAAGAAGGGCACGTTAGCCTCACCGGCGATGGAACGCGCCAGGAGCGTCTTGCCGGTGCCCGGCGGGCCGACGAGCAGAACGCCCTTGGGGATCTTGCCGCCGAGCTTCTGGAACTTGCCGGGGTCGCGCAGGAAGTCGACGATTTCTTCCAGTTCGGCCTTGGCCTCGTCGATGCCGGCCACATCCTCGAAGGTCACGCGGCCGTGCTTCTCGGTCAGCAGCTTCGCCTTGGACTTGCCGAAGCCCATGGCTCGGCCGCCGCCGCCCTGCATCTGGCGCATGAAGAAGATCCAGACGCCGATGAGCAGCAGCATCGGGAACCACGAAATCAGGATCTGGAACAGCGGGTTGACCTCGCTCTCCTCAGGGCGGGCGACGACGCGCACACCCTTGTCCGTCAGCTTGGAGATCATCGCCGGGTCTTGCGGCGTGAAGGTGCTGAAGCTCCGACCGTCGGTGAGCTGGCCCGAGACCGTGCGGCCCTGGATCACCACGTCACGGACATGTCCGGCATTCACCTCGTTCAGGAAGTCACTGTAGGCCACCTGCGTCTGGGCGCGGCTGCTCTGGCCCGAAGGCTGGAACAGGTTGAACAGCGCCACCAGAAGCAGCGCTACAATCACCCACAAGGCCAGGTTGCGGCCGAAATTGCTCACGTCGCGCGTTCCCTTTCGCCTGCCATCGCGGCCGGCATGACATAAACATAGTGCGTCTGTCGCTCAGGAGAATGCCCCGCCATGTCAAAGAAATTCACATCGAGGCATGACATTCAGTGAGCGGGCCACTCAGCGGCGCGAAGATCAGCGGGAATTGTTCCGCCATATCCGGATGACGATAGGCCAAGTGCGGCACCAGGACCAGCGTTCCGTCCGCCACGCGCCTGAGCGCGGGTAGCGCGGCCAGCGCAGCGGCGGGCAGATGCCGCGCCCGCCCACGAAACCGCCCCGCATCGACGCCGAGCGCGCTCAACGCCATTCCCTCGGGCAGGGGGACAATCGCGCGGAAGCGGCCATCCCAGGGCATGGAACCATCCCGGATCGCCGCCGCCTCGCGCACCAGCCAGCGCCCCCCACGGAGCCACGCAGCACCGCCGAGTGTGCCCGAACCACGCGCCAGCAGGCCGGCCACGGCCACCTGGGGCGGGGCGTGCCCAACACCGGACACAGTGCGGATCAGCGCGGCCATCACCCGCCGCGCCACCGCATCCTGACCAAGCGCCGCTGGGTCGATTGCGGCGCAGCCCTCCGGCAGCAGGCGGATGGCGGCGATGACGCGGGCGGTGTCCTCCGCAGCCATGCGGGCGCGGCGGCGGGCGAAGGCCGGCACCGCCGGCGCCGTGGTGGCTTCCGCCTGCGTCTCGGCGGCCCGCAACCTGGCGCGGGCGAAGCGCGGATCGACGTTAGAGGGGTCGAGCAGGGGGGCGATGCTCCAGCCGCGCAGCGTCGCGGCCAGGCGCGCCCGCGGCATGCCGAGCAGCGGGCGCAGGATGAGGGCGTCGGCCGCCACGCTCAGCGGTGCCATGCCGGCGAGGCCGCGCGGGCCGCTGCCACGAAGCGCGCGGAACAGCACCGTCTCGGCTTGGTCCTCGGCATGGTGGCCGAGCAGCAAGTGCAGTGCCCCCGCCTCGCGGCAGGCGGCGAGCAGGGCAGCGCGGCGGGCCGTGCGGGCTCGCTCCTGCAAGGCGGGGCCGGGCGCCAGCGCGAGGCGCAGGATGCGCGATACGATGCCCGCCCGGGCCAGCCCTTCGCCGAGAACCCGCGCTTCGGCGGCACTTTCCAGGCGCAGGCCGTGCTCGACGATCAACGCCAGAACAGCCCCGCCGCGCGTGCGGGCCCAGGCATCGACGAGGCGTGTGAGGGCGAGGGAGTCGGGCCCGCCGGAACAGCCGACGGCGATCAGCGGCGGATAGGGGCCGAAGGGAAGCATCAGCGCCGCGAACTCCGCAGCGCCGATCGGCGTCACCTCAACGGCATTGGGCACGCTGGCGCGCCGCGGCCGCCTGGTCGCGCAGGGGGCCGGCCAGGTTGGGGAACTGGCTGCGAAGGTCGTTCAGCGTGTCGCAGGCCTCGCGACGGTTGCCGAGGCCCTGGAAGGCGCCCGCGAGCCCGATCAGCGCCTCGCTGGCGCGCGGGCCGGTCCGGGCGCGGGTAAAGGCCTCGTTGTAGGAAATTGCGGCGTTGCCGTAGTCGCGCTTGCCGGTCAGCGCATCGCCCAGCAACAATTGCCCGGCGACGACGGGTGCGCTGCGTGCGGCCAGCGCCTCACGCGCGGCGGCTTCGGCGCCGGCGTAATCGCGCCGGCCAAGCGCGGCCTGGCCTTCGGCAAGGGCACGATCAGGCGTTCGCGGGGCCGCGGCGCCCGTGCTGGTCGTGGGCGGCGGGCCTGCGGTGCGCGGCGGGGGAGCCGCGGCGGCCGTGCTGCCACCACTGCTGCTGCCTTGCCCGAGACGGAATTCCATGTCGCCCTGGAACTTTTCCAGATCCTCGCGAAGGCGGCGGTTCTGGTTCTCCAGCACTTCGACGCGGCCGCGCTGGCGGCGCACCTCCTCCTCCAGCGTGTTCACACGGTCGAGCATGGTGGAGAGCAACTCCCCACCGCCCACCGGCGCGCGGCCGGGGGCGACGGGCGGGGCGATGCCCCCGCGCGACCGCAACTGCTCCAGCTCCTGCCGCAGTTGCAGGATCTGGTTCTGCAGCGCGATGCCCTCACGGCTGTCCATTTGCGCCGCGGCGGGCGCCGCGAGCAGGATCAGGCCAAGCAGGAGGGCGCCACGCCGCATCGTCGATCAGCGAACGACGGTGACGGCGCGGCGGTTGCGCGCCCAGGATTCCTCGTTGGAACCCAGCGCGTCGGGGCGATCCTTGCCGTAGCTGATCGTCTGGATTCGGCTGCCGGCCACGCCGCTCGCCACGAGCAGGTCGCGCGCCGAATTGGCGCGGCGCTGGGCGAGGGCCAGGTTGTACTCACGCGTGCCGCGCTCGTCGGCATGGCCTTCGACCACCACCTGGACCTGGGCGTTCTGGCCCATCCAGCGCGCCTGGCGCTCCAGCACCGGGCGCTGGTCTGCACCGACGGTGCTGCGGTCGGTGTCGAAGAGCACGCGGTCACCGATGTTGGCGACCAGATCCTCCTGCGAACCGGAGCGGATGCCGCTGCCCGCGCCTGCGGTCGTGGCGGCCGGCTCTGGATCGGACGCGCAGGCGACCAGGAGGCCGGCAGCCGCGAGGGCGGAAAGAAGTGTCTTCGTGGCGGCCATGGGTATCTCCTCGGCTGGCAGAACGGATTCGGACAAGTTTGGGGGCGCCGCCTGCCGGAGCTTCGCAGATGCAGCATACGGAGTTGAACGAGTAGACCGCTGACACGGCGCAAGCAAGGCGTAAGCTGTGCATTTGGCGCAGGGGCACCATTCGTTACAATCTTGTGCGATTTCGTCAACCTGGCAAAGGCGACCAGCTCGGGTCGGTCGCGTCGGTGGGCGTCACGATCTGCCGTTCATTGAACCCCGCGATGTCGATCGAGGAAAGCCGCGCCGAATAGCCCGAACCGCGCTGATCGCGGGACGGCGTCTCGCGGTAGAACATCAGCACGCGCCCATTGGGCGCGAAGGTCGGGCCTTCCATGCCCCAGCCCTCCGTCAGGATGCGCTCGCCCGAGCCGTCGGGACGCATGACTCCGATGGCGAACTGCCCGCGCGAGATGCGGGTGAAGGCGATGAGGTCACCCCGCGGCGACCAGACGGGCGTGGCGTAGCGTCCATTGCCGAAGCTGATCCGCCGCCCACCGCCGCCGCCCGCGCCCATCACGTAGAGCTGCTGGTCCCCGCCGCGGTCGGAGTTGAAGACGATCTGCTGTCCGTCCGGCGAGAAGCAGGGCGAGACGTCGAGGCCGGCGGAACTGGTCAGTTGCCGCTCCCGCCGCGAGGCCAAGTCCACCAGGAAGATGTTGGCATCGCCGCCGCGGATGGCCGAGAGCACCACCGAACGACCATCCGGCGAGAAGCGCGGCGAGAACGTCATGCCGCCGAAGTTGCCCAGCACCTCCTGCCGCCCGCTCTCCAGGTTGAAGAGGTAAACGCGCGGCTCGTTGCGCTGGTAGGACATGAAGGCGACGCGCGTCGCGTCCGGGTGCCAGCGCGGCGTGAGCGCCTGGAACTGGCCATCGGTCAGGAAGCGGTTGTTCTCGCCGTCCTGGTCCATGATGGCGAGGCGCCGCGTCCGCCGGTCGCGCGGGCCGGTTTCGGCGATGTACGCGATGCGGGTGTTGAAGTAGCCAGTCTCGCCCAGCATCCGCTTGTAGATGTCGTCCGAGATGATGTGCGCGACCTGTCGCCAGTTGCTGACCGTCCCGTTGTAGGCGGTGCCGATCGCCTGCTGCTCGGGCAGGATGTCCCAGAGGCGGAACTCCACGCGCAGCCGGTCGCCGCTCGCGTCCACGCGGCCGGTGACGAGTGCCGCGGCGCCGATCAACCGCCAGTCCTGGAAGCGGGGGGCGGCGGCGGCGGCCTCGGCCGTCTGGATGAAGGCCGCGCGCTCCACCGGCCGGAACAGCCCGGAGCTTCGCAGGTTGTTGGTGATCACCGTCGCCATCTGCTGGCCGAGGCGCGCACCTTCGCTGCCCGTGCCGGCCATGTTGGGAATGGCGATGGGGATGGGCTCGGTCCGGGCGCGGGTGATGTCCACGATCGTCGGCTGGTTGCCGCCGGCTGCCCCTTGGGCGGCGGCGGGAAGCGGCGTCGTCCACACGCCGGGCGCAACAAGCGCAGCGGCGCCTCCGGCCAACAGCGTGCGGCGGTTCAGAATGGGCGAGGTCACGATGCGTATTCTCCGGTCACCCGGAATATGCCCGCTTCTGCCGTGCTGGGGCGGAAACTGGAGTCATCATTCCGGTAAATTGCCCATAGGCCCTCCAACTGGGCCGGTGGGCGTGAGGGTTCAAGGGTGAGGCGACCCCTCAGCGCAGGCCGAGGTCACGCGGGTTGAAGCGGAATACCGTGTTGCGGAGCGCTTCCAGCCGCTCGCGGGGCAGCGGGAGCGGGTTGCAGCGCGGATCGAGCAGGGCGCGGCGTGCCGCCTCGAAAACCATCCGCGCACGCGGATCGGCCGGAAGGCTGCCGTTCGGGCGCACCACGCGAACCGTGCCGCCGGCATCCACCTCGACCCGCATCTCGACGATGATGCTCTGGATGTTGGGTGCGCCGGCATCGACCGCCCAGCATTCCGAGATCTTGTCGGCCAGGCCCGCGCGCTCGCCGGCGGTGAGGTTGGCGGTGCCCTGCGGTGCGCCGCCGCCCTGTTGTGGCGCGCCTCGCTGCGGGTTGGCGCGCGCGGTGGGCGGTTGCTGCTGTTGCTGCTGCTGGCGCAAGCGCTCGAGCGTGTTCAGGACCGATTGGCTGCGCTCCTCCGGCCGGGCGACGGGCGGCGTTTGCCCGGTCCCGGGGGTGCGCGCGGGCTCGGGCGGCGGCGGCGTGGGTGGCGGGGGCAGCGGCAGCGGCGGCGTGGGGCGCGGCGGCGTCGGTGGGGCCGCGGCCGGCGTGGGCGGTGCGGGCGCCTGGGCCTGCTGCGGCGGCCGCGGCGGGACCGGCACGGGCGAGGGCGCGGGCTCGGGCGGCGGCGCGGGGGCCGTCACGCGCGGCGCCTGGCTCGGCGGGGTCGGCGCGGGCGCGGGCGCCGGGGGTGGCGGTGGCGGCGGCGGCGGCGGCGCGGGCGGCGCTGGACGGGGCGGCTCGGGCGCCGGCGGCTCGGGTGTGGGCGGCGCGGGCACGGGCGTCGGCGGGCCGGGGCGTGGTGCCGGCGTATCGCCCTGCGCCAGTTCGGCGGGCGCGAACTCGACCGCGAAGGATTGCTCCTCCGGCTCCGGCAGGCGGCGTGGATCGAGGTCGAGCAGGATCAGCACCAGCACCGCGAGGTGCAGCGCGAAGGATAACCCGACCCAGAGGCGAAAGCGCCGCTCGTCCATGGTCAGCGCGGCGCGGCGCCTCTCACGGGGGGATTTGGGGCTGGAGTGGCGGGGCGGGGGCCCGGGTTGGCCTGTTCGGCGAGAAGTGCAACGCGCGTAAAGCCGCCGGCGCTGATGGTGCCCATCACCTCCATGACGCGGCCATAGCTGATCGAACGGTCGCCGCGGACGAAGATGCGGCGCTCGGGCGCGCCGGCCTGCTGGTTCCGCGCGATGGCCTGGAGCTGGGCGACGAGGTTCTCGATCTGCACCTCCGTCTCCTGCAGAAAGAGGCGGCCCTGCGGATCGACGGTGATGGTCAGGGGCTCCTGCTCCTGGTTGAGGGGCTGGGCCGTGGTGCGGGGCAGGTCCACCGGGACGCCGGAGGTCATCATGGGGGCCGCCACCATGAAGATGATCAGCAGCACCAGCATGACGTCCACGAAGGGCGTCACGTTGATCTCCGACATCGGCTTGTAGCGCGCGCGACCGCTGCGCTTCATGAGGGGGCCTGCCATGGGATTACTCCGCTGCGCCCATGGGTGCGGCGGCGCGAGGCGCATCCGCTGCCGCCTCGGTCTGCCGCGCCAGGATCGCGCCGAATTCGGAGGCGAAACCCTCCAGGCGGCCGGCGTAGCGCCCGAATTTCGAGGCCAGCATGTTGTAGAGCAGCACCGCCGGAATTGCCGCCACCAAGCCGATCGCGGTGGCGAAAAGCGCCTCGGCGATGCCGGGGGCTACCACGGCCAGGTTGGTATTCTGCATGCCGGCGATGGCGGTGAAGCTGTTCATGATGCCCCAGACCGTGCCGAACAGCCCCACGAAGGGTGCCGCCGAACCGGTGGAGGCGAGGAAGGTCATGCGCTTCTCCATCCGCTCCATCTCGCGCTGGATGGTGACGGACATGGCGCGCTCCACCCGCTCGCGCGTGCCGGCGACCATCATGGCGCCCGCGCCGGCCGCCGTGCTCGCGTGCCATTCCCGCATGCCGACCACGAAGACGGCGGCCATCGGGTGGGCCGGGTGTTCGCCCTGGGCGCGGAACAGGTCATCGAGGTTGCCGCCCCGCCAGAAGCGGTCCTCGAACTCATCCGCCTCGCGCTGGGCGCGGCGGAGGGAGGCGAACTTCTCGATCGCGATGGCCCAGACGTAGATGCTCGCCATCAGCAGCGCGATCATCACGGCCTTCACCACCCAGTCGGCCTGCATGAAGAGGCCGAGGAGCGAGAGGTCGTGGGCGGCCGCGGCGAGCGGCGCAGAGGTGACGGGGTTCAAGGTGCCAGGCCTCCAGGGCTATGGGTGGATTCGAGCGGGATGGTCCGGGCACGCAGCGCGCCGAGCCAGGGTTCAGGCAGGCGGCGCGGCGTGAGGTTCGCCGCATCCACGCAGGCGAGCGTCACGTCGAGCCAGGCCAAACGGTCCTCCCCCCGCCACACCTCCTGCAGGAGCAGAAGGCTGGCGGATGCGCGCCGGATGCGGGTGATCACAACCACCTCGTCATCGAGCCGCGCGGGCCGTGCATACTCCACGGCGGCGCGTCGCACCACCAGGAAGCAACCATGCAGGCGCTGCATGTCTGAATGGGGCAGGCCGATGTCGCGCAGGGCCTCGGTGCGGGCGCGCTCGGCCCAGCGGAGGTAATTCGCGTGATAGACGACGCCACCTGCATCCGTGTCCTCGAAATAGACGCGGATGGCATGGCGATGGGCATAGGGCGGGCTCATGCGGGGTCCAGCAGGTCGGGCTGGAGGCTGGTGCCGGCCGGGGGTGTCATTCCCAGGTGCCGCCAGCCCGGCTCGCCCAGCATCCGCCCGCGCGGCGTGCGCAGCACGAGACCCTCCTGGATCAGGAAGGGTTCCACCACATCCTCAAGCGTATCGCGGCTTTCCGAGAGGGCGGCGGCCAGCGTCTCCACGCCGACCGGCCCGCCATTGTGGTGCTCGGCGATGCGGCGGAGGTAGCGGCGGTCCATCGCATCGAGGCCCTTCGCGTCCACCTCCAGGCGATCGAGGGCGATGTTCGCCATGGTCCGGTCGGCGACGCGGCCTTCCACCACGGCGAAGTCGCGCACGCGGCGCAGCAGGCGGCCGGCGATGCGCGGTGTCCCGCGGGAGCGGTTGGCGATCTCCCGCGCGCCCTCCTCGGAGAGGCCGAAGGCGAGTTTCTCGGCCCCGCGCCTTACAATTCGATACAGTTCTTCCGGCGTGTAGAGGTTCAGCCGCAGCGGAATCCCGAAACGGTCGCGCAGCGGCGTGCTCAGGAGCCCGGAGCGCGTCGTCGCCCCGACAAGCGTGAAGGGCGGCAGGTCGATGCGGACGGTGCGCGCGGCCGGGCCCTCGCCGATGATGAGGTCGAGCTGGAAATCCTCCATCGCCGGGTAGAGCGTCTCCTCGATCGCCGGCTGGAGGCGGTGGATCTCGTCCACAAACAGCACGTCGCGCGGCTGGAGGTTGGTGAGGATGGCGGCCAGGTCCCCCGCGCGTTGCAGCACGGGGCCGGAGGTGGCGCGGAAGCCCACCCCCATCTCGCGCGCCACGATCTGCGCCAGCGTCGTCTTGCCGAGGCCGGGCGGGCCGTGCAGCAGCACGTGGTCCAGCGCCTCGCCGCGCGCGGAGGCGGCCTGGATGAAGATGGCGAGGTTCTCGCGCAGCAGCTTCTGGCCGGTGAAGTCGCTGAGGAG
>Ga0105047_10008339_pt1 | contig 17259 bp, 15 predicted proteins | sample MAT04_FD_78384 | JGI IMG/M metagenome (GOLD analysis project Ga0105047, IMG submission 78384) | Freshwater microbial communities from Lake Fryxell liftoff mats and glacier meltwater in Antarctica - MAT-04 (megahit assembly) | ecosystem: Environmental > Aquatic > Freshwater > Ice > Liftoff...
CGAGCCCCGCCCCGCACCCTTCGCCGGCGTGAGGCGACCCTAGAGCGCACTGATACTGAAACCCGATCGCTCGCCCCCGCCTGAAAGTCCTCGGCATTCCGGCTCAACACCGCCGGTGCCCGATCGCGCAACGAGCCCTACCCTCACGCCCGTCCCGGTGGACCCCCCGGGGTGGCGGCATCCGTTCGATGCTGTCTTCACGCGCAAAGTCGCAGGAAGAAGCCGAGTGAAGGAGTCCACGATGGCCAACAGCTATACGTCGCCCGGTGTGTACGTGAAGGAGATCGACGCGGCGACACGCCCCATCGAGGGTGTCGGAACAGCGGTGGCGGCGTTCATCGGCATGGCTCCGAAGGGCCCCGAGAACTCCCCCACTCTCGTCTCGAACTGGACCCAGTTCGTGGACAATTTCGGTGGCCTGTATCCAGGGGCGTATCTCGCGTACTCGGTGTACGGATATTTCCTGAACGGCGGTGGCAATTGCTACATCGTCCGCGTCGGCGCGAACTCGGACGGCCCCGGGACCAGCGGTGGGAAAGCCGGCTCCAAGCGCGCTCCGAAGCAGTTGTCGGCGGCACCGCAGACGGCAACCATCGGGAACTTCGTCTTCACCGCCAAGAATGCGTCGCCCAGCGCCAAGCCGATTTCTGTCGAGATCGGCGAGCCCGGCGGCGAGGACCCCGAGGACGGAGCATTCAAGGTCGTGGTGACCGCTGAGGGCCGATCACCGGAGGAGTGGGAACAGGTTTCCCCCCTGCCCAGCAGCCCCTCCTACGTCGTGACGAAGATCTCCGCCGAATCGAAGCTCGTCACCGTCGAGGAAGTCGACGCCGCGGTCGCCGGAACGGCACCGCGTCCGACGACGGTCGCACTGGCGGTACCAGAGCCTGACGAGCTGCCCATCGTTCTCACGGGCATCAGCGCCGCGAGCTACATCGGCGACTCCGCCGACCGGACGGGTTTCAGCGGACTCGAGGAGGTCGAGGACGTCACCATGGTGGCGGTGCCCGACCTCATGGCCGCGTACGAGCAGGGCGCGATCACCCTCGACACGGTGAAGGGTGTCCAGCTCGCTGTCATCGCCCACTGCGAGCTCATGGGCGACCGCATGGCGATCCTCGATCCTCCTCCGGAGCTCTCCCCGCAGGCGATCAAGGAATGGCGGCGGACCGGTGCCGGGTACGATTCCAAGTTCGCCGCGCTCTACTATCCATGGTTCACCGTGCTCGACCCGGCCACCGGTGCGAACCGGTTTGTGCCGCCGTCCGGTCACATCGCGGGTATCTGGGCGCGCAATGACAGCGAGCGAGGCGTCCACAAGGCACCGGCGAACGAGATCGTCCGGGGCGCCGTGGGCCTGCAAACCAACCTCACCCGCACCGAGCAGGAGCTGCTCAACCCGATCGGCGTGAACGCGATCCGGGCCTTCCCCGGCCGTGGCATCCGCGTCTGGGGCGCGCGCACACTCTCCAGCGACTCCGCCTGGCGATACGTCAACGTGCGTCGCTTGTTCAACTATCTGGAGAAGTCGATCCTCGGCGCGACACAGTTCGCCGTGTTCGAGCCGAACGATCAAGCGCTATGGGGCAAACTGCGCCGGTCCATCTCCGCCTTCCTCGTCAACGAGTGGCGCAGTGGGGCCCTCTTTGGCAGCACAGCCGACCAGGCATTCTTCGTCAAGTGCGACGAGGAGACCAACCCCGCCGACGTGATCGACAACGGCATGGTGCGCTGCCAAATCGGAGTCGCCCCGGTGAAGCCCGCGGAATTCGTGGTGTTCGAGGTGTCGCAGTTCTCCGGCGGTACGAGCCTCGTGACGGAATGACGCAGACGACAGCGAACCCACCTCAAGCTAGGAGACAGACATGGCACTCGCGGATGCGTTCGACTCCTCCCCGGCCTACGCCTTCAAGGTCACCATCGACGGCATCGAGCTGCCCAAGGTGACCGAAGTAAGCGGGCTCAAGAGCGAGGTCGACAAGATCGAGCTGAAACAGCAGCTTGCCGACGGCAAGTACGTGGCCCGTCAGCTCATCGGCCGAGCGAAGACCGGCGAGTTCACCGTCACCCGCGGACTCACCGACTCGAGCACGGTGACCGATTGGCTCAATGTCGTCATGAAGGGCGACGTGGCTGGGGCGCGCAAGACGGCCGCGATCGAGTTGCTCGACTACCAGGGCGGCGTCATCAAGAAATACGAGTTCCGTAACTGCTGGGTTCGATCGGTCGAGGTCAACTCGCTCAAGGCGGGAGCGACCGAGCAGGCCACAGAGAAGTTCACCGTCTGCTTCGACGAGTCCGAGGTCAACTGATGCAGCGCGTCTTCGCCACAAGAGCGTCCGAGTCAGGGCACGCCACGGCCGACTCGGACGACTCGGTCATGCGGACAGAGTTCGCGTTCGAACTCCCGCGCGGCTACGTCGGATCGGATGGCACGGTCCACCGCCGCGGAGTCATGCGCCTCGCCACGGCCCGTGACGAATTGCTGCCTCTCTACGACGCACGGGTGCAGGAGAACCCGGCGTACACGACGGTGGTGCTCCTCGGGCGCGTCATCTCGTCGCTGGGGTCGCTCGGCACGGTCGACGCATCGGTCGTGGAGAACATGTTCGCGTCGGATGTCGCCTTCCTCCAGGACTTCTACCGTCGAGTGAACGCCGAGGGTCATACTCGAATCGCGGTGACGTGCCCAGAGTGCTCCCACCGCTTCACCGCGGACCTGACAGGTGGTCGCCTGGGGGAATCATGACGTACTCGGCCGGCCGCATCCATGAGGAGGTCGCGTACGTCGCCTACCACTTCCACTGGTCGCTGAACGACATACTCGACATGGAGCACACGGAGCGGATCCGCTACGTGCGCGAGATCGCCGCGATCAACACCAGGCTCGCGGAGGCACGCTGATGTTGTGGCCATGGCAGCGCCGTTCGTCTCCTGTGACGGTCGATCGCCCACGCGCTTCGCCGGCCGGGTGGGCGTTCCTGCCACCGCTGCAGCGTCAGGTCTCCGACGAGCCACCCCTGATGCTGGCTCCCACGTTCGAATCGTGGCTGCCGACGCGCGCCGCCCCGCAGCGCATGGGTTCGATGGGGCACCTCGTGGCCCCTGGAGCGCCCGCCGGCACGATCGCCGGAACGACGGCTCAATTGGGCGCCCCCGTGCAGCGCGCCATTGCCGCGGACCTGACCCTGCGCCCGCCGTCCTGGAATCGTCCACGCCCCAGGTCCACGACGCCGACGACGACCGCAGACGTCGCCCTTGGCGCGGCTGCGCCCGTCGACTCCGAGACAAACGCGGTCCTGCCGCAGCCGACGGAGGATCGGATGCCGCTGGCCGCCGTCTCCGACGAATCCACCGCCGAGCGGCCGCCGGATGCGGCGGACACCGATCTGGGCGCGGACATGCAGTTCGCCGACCCGATGGCCGAAGACGCATCAGGTTCCGAAGCCAATCTTCTGACCGAGCTCACCCCAGCCGGCACGCCGGAGTCATTACAGCGGGAACCGGAGCCCCTTTCGCAGCCTCGCGAAGCCACAGCGCCGCCAGTGCCCTTGATGCTGGCGCGGCGACTCGGTCTGGGTGCACCCGTGAAGCCTCCGGTGCTGCCGGCCATGCCGATCGTGCAGCGGGCCGACACGTCGATCCCCACCGCGACCGTCTCGAGCGCCGCGGCACAGCCGCACACGAGCTCGTCGCCGTCCGGCGCCGCTGGAACCACGTCGACGTCCGAGCCGCGAGGACATGGGCCCGTCGATGACCCGACATCCGAGACGACCGTCGAAACGATCGCATCGATGCCTGCGCCCGAAGGTCTCCTGGGTGCGACATTGGACACGGCGACCGACGCGCGGGAGCCACATCCTGAGGTCGCAGCGCACGGAGGCACGCCGCTCCCGCTGCCCTCTGTGCAGAGGCGGAGCGAGAACGATATCGACAAGGGCTCGGCACGGGCGAACCCAACCGGCGAGAGCCCGACCGGCGAAGGCCTTGCCACCGACGACGCGATGAGCCAGCCCGCGCACGCGCTGCCCCTTTCCGGGCGCGAACCGCGCGAAACGGTTGTGGGCGACGCGAGCGACATCGGGCATCGGTTCGAGCCCGGCGCCGACCGTGCGGGGGCCCAGACGATCGGTGCCCAAACCGTGCCTCTCATCGCCCAGCGCGCTCTTGCGCCGATGCTCTCCCCCGTCACGACCAGGAGGCCGGCCGAACATCTACGTCCGCGCGCCACCGTCCTCATGGACACCGACGGACGCCCGGCCGCCCTCACCACCACCTCGGATCCGTCCGGACGCACCGCGGTCACGGACACGGACACATCGGCATCCCCCCGCGACTCGAACCCCGCGTCCCGCGGCGTCGTCACCTGGCTTCAGAGGCTGGTCGGGTCGGGCGCGATCGAATCGCCGGACACGGCCTTCGCCACCCCGCGATCAGCTCGAGCCCATGCCCCGAGCGACGGCTACACCGGACCGGGCGCCGACGTCGGTCGCACGAGTTCGATGCCCGCGATACAACGTGCGGTCGTGGACGCACGGATCTCCGCTCGCGTATCGAACGACACTTCACGTGGCGGCCTACTCCCCTGGCTTCACAGGCTGGTCGCGTCGGGCGAGCCCGAATCACCGGACACGGCGTCCGCCACACCCGGTGCGGGCACATCCGCGAGCGCTTCAGCCTCGAGCGGGACACGCCTCGCCTCTGTCCTGCCATCGCCCGCGCCCCGGCAATCAGCTCGAGCCCACGGCCCCAGCGACGGCTACACCGGACCGGGCGCCGACGCCGGTTGGACGAGTTCGACGCCCGCGATGCAGCGGGCACTCTCATCCGCGTTCCCAGCATCGACGCGACCGCCGCTACTCAGCGGCGCCCCGCTGGGCCCGGCTCCGGCTCGGATCGACGTCGAAACGGTTGCGACTCAAGCCGCCGATAGAACTCCGATGCCCGTCGCTGGCGCGACGCGAGACTGGGTGGCGCAGCGCTACGAAAGCCCTGACCCCGCTGAACCGCCCACGCCCCCCGCGTCGACGCCACCGCCGCAGACCGATTCCGTTCAACGAGTCGACGTCCCCGAACCCGCGGCGGCGCCGCCAGCGTCCGCGGCGACATCCATCGGTCCGTTCGCGGCGCCACCGCTGGGGTCACCCTCGTCCATCGAAACGCTCGCCGGACAGCTGTACGGCCCGATCGTGCGCCGACTTAAGACCGAACTTCTGCTCGACCGCGAGCGCCGCGGCTTCCGAATCGACGGGGTCTAGACGAAGGGTGTGACGATGATCGACGAGACGCGCATCGCCGTCGGGGTCTCCTACCTGGTGAAGATCGACGGGCAGTCCCTCGGCGAGTTCACCTCGTGCGATGGGCTGGGTGTCGAGGTCGTACTGGAGTCGCGCGAGGAAGGCGGGAACAACAGCTTCGTCTGGCAGTTCCCGACCCGGCTCAAGTACTCGAATGTGAAGCTCACTCGCCCCATCGGCGAGGGAACCTCCGGGCGCATTCTGGATTGGATCGCGCAAGCGCCGCAGGTGGCGCCGACCGATGGCCACATCGAGGTGAAGAACGCCCACGGCGACAAGATCACCGGATGGACCCTGAAACAGGTGCTTCCGGTGCGCTGGAGCGGACCCGGATTGAACCCAGACCAGCCAAAAGTACTGACCGAGACGCTCGAGATCACGCACCGCGGCATCGCGGCGGACTGAATCAGAGGGACACAGGATGCCAGAGACCAAGACCGACAACTTCGGTGCGAGCCTTGCCCACGCCGAGATCGAGTTGCTTCAGCCGGGCAAGACCCCGGGAGTGCCCGGGGCGCCCATCGGATCGATCGCATTCCAGCTGAACCCGAAAGAGCTTACGATGACGAAGACCGCGAGCTGGAAGCCGGAGAAGCAGAAGAAGGCGTCGTCTGCGCCGCCCGCGAGCTACCAGGGTCCGGAAGCTCAGAAGCTCTCGGTCGAGATGTTCTTTGACGACACGCAGAATGCGAAAGGGGACTCGGTCGTCACCCGCGTCGAGAAACTCTTTTCCGCCTGTGTGCCCACGGATGAGTCACGTCAGGGCGAGCACCCGTCCCCGCCCTGGGTGCGTTTCAAGTGGGGAGTCCTCACTGGGTTCGTCGGGTATGTGAAATCGGTATCGGCGAAGTACACGCTGTTCTCGTCGACTGGTACGCCACTGCGAGCGGTGTGCACCGTTGTGCTGGATGAGATCGCAGCGGAGCCCGGCAAGCAGAACCCCTCCTCCGGTGGACTGCGACCGCGTCGGGTACACACGGTTCGAGAGGGCGACACGTTGGCGGCGATCGCCTACCGTGAGTACGGCAATCCGGCGATGTGGCGCCAGGTCGCCGAAGTCAACGGCATCGACGATCCGATGCGCCTCATCCGGGGGCGGTCGGTCTTCCTCCCGGCGGCTAATGAGCTCACGGAACGGCCACTGCGCGCCGCCGTCCGCGCCGAGGTGTCCCGTGTCGTCCCTTGACACCTACACGAGCCTTCTGCTCATTACGGTCGACGGCATTCCGCTGCCGGCGACGGCCGCCAACCTGCTCGTCACAGGTCAGATCATCGACTCCGCGAACCTCCCCGACTCGTTCGAACTGGAGTTCACCGACTCGGCGGGCGCGGTGCTGGTCGACGGAGGCTTCCACATCGGCGCACCCGTCGAGCTGGTCGTCTCCGAGAACGGTCCGCAAGGACCTGTCAGGCTTCTCGATGGCGAAGTGACGGCCATCGACCGCGAGGATGTGGCGGGAGTGCTGCGCACTCGCGTACGAGGGCTGGATCGATCCCACCGCCTCTTCCGCGGACGCCGCGTCGCCGCGTACATCGATCGGACCCCGGCAGACATCGTGCGAGAGGTCGCCGAACGAGCCCACGTGCCCGTCAAGGAGATCACCGTGAAGGGCAGTGTGATCCCCCACGCAACGCAGGACAATGTCAGCGACTGGGTGTTCCTGAAGCGGCTCGCCGATGCGACGGGATCGACGTTCTCGGTCGTCGAGGGAGGCCTCGTGTTCGGGCCACCGACCGAGGCCTCCGCTGCGCCAGGCGGAGCCGAGTCCGCACGCGACGACCCGGTGGTGATCGAGCACGGCATGAACACCCTCTCTCTCCTCGCAACGATCACGTCCGCGAGCCAGGTCCTCGAGGTCGAGGTCCGCGGATGGGATGTTGAGAGGAAGGAGGCGGTCGTGTCGACCGCTCCGCCTCGCACCCACGCGGTGGAGTTATCAACCCTCGATCCCGAATCGGTCGCCGGCACATTTCCCAGTCCCACGCACGTCAGCCCGAACGGCGACGGCCGACCCGCCGAGCAGGACCGGATGGCGGCCTCCGTCGCCGATCGCATCGCGGGTGGATTCGCCGAGGTCGAGGCTCGTATCCGAGGCAACTCCCGCATCCGATCAGGAACCGCGGTGACCCTGCGCGGATTCGGTGCGCCGTTCGACGGTCGCTACACCGCCACCGAGACCGTGCATGAGTTTGCGGCCGACACGGGCTACACGACCGTCGTCGTGGTCAGCAACGCGTCCGACCGCTCCCTCCTCGGCGTCGCGACGGGCGGCATGGATCCCGCGGCCGGACCCGCATCGACTCGCATGCCCGGCGTCATCCCGGCCGTCGTGAGTGACATCGACGACCCGCAGGGGCGGGGGCGGGTGCGGCTGACCTTCCCGCAGCTCTCGGCAGACTACGTCAGCGGCTGGGCACGGACGGTTCAAGCCGGAGCCGGTGCGAACCGGGGCGGGGTCGTGATGCCCGAGGTGGGAGACGAGGTGCTCGTCACGTTCGACACGGGACGATTCGACAGGCCGTATGTGCTGGGCGGCCTCTTCAACGGTGTCGACGAACCCTCCGGTGGCTGGGCAGCTTCGGTGAAGAGCGGCGAGGTCCGACGACGGTCCTTCACCTCGCGCACCGGCATGAATTTCGTTTTCGTCGAAGAGCCCGGCGCCGAGCGGGTCGAAATCTCGACATCCGAGGGCCAGCAGCGCCTGACGCTCACGCAGACGGGGCAGCAGGGTATCGAAATCCTCTCGGAAGGGCCGGTCGCCGTCACGGCCAAATCGGACGCGACGATCTCCGCAGATCAGGGGAAGCTCACGATTTCCGCCGCCTCCCTCGACATCACGGCGTCGGGCGCCGTGAACATCGAGGGTGCGTCGGTGACGGTGAAGGGTTCCGGCCCGGTCGCCGTTGAGGGGGCGACAGTAGCCGTCAAGGGCCAAGCGGCCGCCGAGCTGTCCGCCAGCGGCGTGACAACCGTCCGCGGGACCATCGTGAAGATCAACTGAGGAGGACTGATGGCACGCGAATTCGTCGGCAGGGGATGGTCGTACCCGGTGCACGCCGACGCCACCGGACGCATCGCACTGTCTTCGGACGAACGCGAGATCCAGGAGAGCGTGCGCCTCATCCTCGCGACGGCCCCGGGTGAGCGCCCGATGCGCCCGGAATTCGGCTGCGCCATCTCGGACTACGTATTCGCTCCCGCGGACGCCGAAACCGCGGGCGGCATCGGTGCCGCGGTCCGGGCGGCCCTCCGGTTCTGGGAGCCCCGCATCCGGGTCGGCGACGTCACCGTGTCACTCCAGAATGCGGATGAGGGAGTGCTACTGATCGACGTCGGATACACCATCCTCGGCACCAACGATCCTCGGAACTTGGTCTTCCCGTTCTACGTCATCCCACAGGTCGCAGAGGCACGCCCATGAATCTTCCCGTCCCGAATCTCGACGACCGCCGCTTCCAGGACCTGGTGGATGACGCGAAGCGGTTCATCGCCCTGCGATGCCCGGAGTGGTCCGATCACAACGTGTCGGACCCCGGCGTCACGTTGATCGAGGCATTCGCGTTCATGACCGATGAGCTGCTGTACCGGCTCAACCGGGTGCCGGACAAGCTCTACGTCGCATTCCTCGATCTGCTCGGCGTGACTCTGTTCCCGCCGACCAACGCCACTGCGGATGTCGTGTTCTGGCTCTCTGCCCCGCGCGAAGAGCCGGTCGTGGTCCCCGCACGCACCGAGGTCGGGACGCCGCGGACCGAACTCTCAGAACCGATCGTGTTTTCGACGGTCGAGCAGCTGGAGATCCCGCCACGGACGCTCAGTCGCCTCGGATCCGCCAGACACGATGCGGACACGTGGGTCCGTGCCGCACGTCTCGGTGCTGAGACCATCGACGCCTTCGCCAAGAGTCCCGCGCCGGGTGACGCACTGCTCCTCGGCCTCGATCGGCCCGCCGGCAACCTTGCAATCTCGCTGCGCCTGGACTGCGCGGTCCGCGGCGTGGGGGTGGACCCTCGCAATCCGCCGCTCAGGTGGGAGGCATGGACCGGCCATGGCTGGACCGCATGCGACGTCGTCTCAGACGGCACGGGCGGCCTCAACCGCGCCGGAGACGTGGTGCTCATCGTCCCCCGCGACCATGCCGCGTCGGTGGAGGCAAATGAGCGCGCCAGCTGGCTCCGCGCCCGACTCATCGAAGCACCACCCGGCGTGCCCAGCTACACGGCGTCTCCCCAAATCCGCTCCGCCGCGGCCCGCACGGTCGGAGGGGTCACGGGCGGGATCCACGCCGAGACCGTGGAGGACGAGATACTCGGTCTCTCCGAGGGGGTTCCAGGACAGCAATTCGCGCTGGCACGGCGACCCGTGGTCGATGACGGGGACCTCTTCGAGGTCGAGGTCGGACGCGGCGGGAGCTGGGAGACCTGGACGGAGGTGCGCCACGGCTTCGCTGACCAGCCTGAGACGGCGACCGTGGTGCACGTCGATCGCAGCAGCGGCACCGTGCACTTCCCTCCCGCGGTGCGTGAGCCGGACGCATCATTCCGACGCTACGGAGCAGTGCCTCCAAAGGGAGCACCGTTGCGGGTTCTGCGGTATCGAGTCGGCGGCGGTGCGCGCGGGAACGTCGCGCCGGGCGCACTCTCGATGCTCCGGACCACCATTCCTTTCGTGCGAGGCTGTGTCAACCGTTCCGCGGCGCGCGGCGGTGTCGACGGCGAGGCCGTCGACGAGGCCAAGGTCCGGGGACCCTTGACCCTGCGCGCGCTGGACCGCGCCGTCACGCTCGATGACTACGAGCAGCTCGCAAAGCGGGCGGCACCCGGCATCGCCCGGGTGCAGGCTGTCGCCGCGGTCGGTGCGGGCGCAGACCACGGCGTGCGCGTGCTCGTAGTGCCGACGACGGCGGCGGGTGCCGACGGACGCGTCGCCTTCCAGGACCTGATCCCCACACCGGACGTCCTTCGGCTCATCGCCGAGGATCTGGAGGCTCGGCGCACCGTGGGCGCACGGATCTCGGTGGAGCGCCCCTCGTACAAAGGCGTGACGATCATCGCAAAGCTGGTCGCGCGCCCCCGGACAGCCGTCAGACCGCTTCGCGACGAAGCTCTGGCCGCGCTGTACCGATGGTTCGACCCTGCACGAGGCGGGTCCGACGGCCACGGATGGCCCATGGGCCGACCGGTGCTTTCCGGCGAGGTGTATTCGGTCCTCCAATCACTGCCGGGAACGGAGATCGTCGAGGACGTCCTCCTCTTCCACGCCGATCTGGAAACCGCACGGCGCGGGGACCCGGTTCAGCGCATCGACTTGCAGCCCGACGAGCTCGTCTTCGGATTCGAGCACTACATCCGTGTGACGGCAGGAACGTGACATGCGTGGAATCATCGACGACCTCGACACCCCGGTCCCCGTCCTCCCCCGGCTGCCCGGCATCCTTCAGGAGGACGAGTTCCTTGCCCGCTGGCTGGAGGCCTTCGACACGTCGCTGGCGCCAGTGTTCGCCGTGCTCGACAACCTCGACGCGTACATACGACCGGAGACCGCGCCACCGGACTTCCTGGCGTGGCTGGCGGGATGGGTCGAGGCCCGGCTGGATGATGCGTGGCCGCTCGAACAGGCGAGGCAGGTCGTCGCGGAAGCTGCGGGCCTTCTTCGGCGAACCGGCACCGCAGGAGGCATCCGCGACGCAATGAGCGTCTCGGCCGGGCCGGGCAGTCAGGTCCGGGTCGACGACACGGGGGGCACGACCTGGTCGACCGAACCGCGCGCCGCCCTCCCCGGCCGGTCGCCGGCCGAGGTTCATATCGCCGTCACCCTGCGCGGCGGCGATCAAACGGAACAGCAGCGACGGCTCGAGCGCGCTGCACGTCAGTTCGTGCCGGCCCATTTGCGGTGCGTCATCACAGTTTCGGTCGACGCACCTTAGCGCGCGGTGCGGCGAGGGCCCTAGTCGACGCCGAGGGCCTGGCGCATCCTGCGATAGCCGTCCTCCGCACGCCGGACCTCGATGACGTCCCCGGCTCGAGAATGCATCGCGATGAGCGTTCGCCACGAAGCGTCGATCCATGGATCGATCTCGACCGCCCGCCGCGCCACGAGCACAGCCTCGCCGACGTCTCCGAGACGAGCGTGGAGGTGAGCGAGCGAGTTCGCCGCCTCGGCCGCACGCAGGCGGTACCGCTCGCGAGTCCCGACGACCCACTCGGCCGGTCCATCCTCCGGCAGGATGTCGCCGACATACCGGTCGAGTGCGCCCGCGAGTCCGTCCCTCGCGGCGACCGCGTTCCCACTGCGCTTCGCGTTCGCCGCATCGGCCAGCCGGTCATCGAAGGAGGCGAGATCGCAGTCCTCACGGCTCGCGATGGCGATCCGGTAGGTCTCGCCCACCCGCTCGACGATCACCCCGCCCGCCGAACCGCCCGGGATCATCCGTCGAATGCTCGAGACGCTGACGTGCAGCGCGTGCAAGGCGGAAGCTCCGCCGAGATTTCCCCAGACCAAATCTGCCAGCAGCTCGCGGTGGAGCGGGGCCCCGGCTGCAAGCGACAGCATCCGCAACACCTCCCGCGCCTGCGGACGTACTCCGCGAAGGTCCGCGTCGGCACCATCCACCCGCATGCGGAATCGGCCGAAACACATCACCTCCAGTCGGGGAGTCCGCTCCGTGACCAGGAGGCGAGGCGCATGGAGACTCCGCAGCGGCGCAGGGACCCTCGGGAGGCCGGTCTCGAGCGCCCGGCGCCGAGCGTCCGCGAGGCGGCGCTCTCTTCCCGGCGACGGCGTGGCCAGCGCAGCCGCCGTCTCCACCAGCACGTGTGGACCTGCCAAACCCGCATCCGCGGCCGCGGTTCGCGCGGCAAAGATGAGCGCATCGGTCATCGGGGCTGCCGATACGGCCGCCGCCAATGCGGCAGCAGCACGCGCCCAGGCCGCGACTTCCATCTCCCCCAAAGACTCAGCAAGCTCGGCGACCGAGAGCGCCTCGATCGGCCCGAGATCGCCGCGGCGTGCGTGTGCCAGCATGTCCAGGGATCTCACGAGCAGCACGCCACGCGAATCCGCCCGCGCTTCCAACTCCTCGATGACCGAATGCACCGCTCGACGGTCATACCCGGGGCACGTCGCCGCGATCGCCCCACGCACGACCCGAGCGAGCCCCTCGAGAGCCTCGTCGAGTGCATCGTTCTCGAGTGCCGTCAGAATACCGACCGTCGCGCCCTCGGGTGCAACCGGTGCGCGGATCACGGCCAGGGCAAGACGCGCGAGGATGCGGACGGCCGGCGTCGGAGCAGCAAGCAAGCACCGGCGATACATGCGCACCGCCGATGCGGCGTCGCCTTGCTGAGCGTGCATGGTGGCAATCGAGAATGAGTCCCGCTGCTCGACGGGGAAGACCTCGGCGTCGCGTGGGGGCAGGAGCGAGAGCGAGCGTCGATCATCTCGGCATGCGCGCTGCGCGACCGCGGCGATCGCGGGCCACGACCGGACCACACCGGAGGGAACGCCGTCGACCCAGTGCAGTGCTCGCACGGACGACTCAGGGGCGCCCTCGAGGAGTCGGGAGAGCTCAGCCCACAACTCGCCCGCCGCGAGCGAGTCCGCTGCAGCCGCCCAATCCCCCGCTCTGCCGAGCACCGTTGCCGCCTCTGAAGCCATTTCACGACGACGCTCCTGATCCATCCGCTCGAGCAGATGTCTTCGCAGGACAGGCGGGAGCGCGCGGCGTCCCGACGCCGTCCGCGCGTGCATCACGAGCCCGTTGTCGAGTGCGGATATCAGCGATGCGGCCCGCGACGCACCGAGCAGCCGAGCGGCGCGCGGAAGATCTATCTCCGGCAGCGCCGCAGCGCCTTCCAGGGCGCCGACGAGAGGCTCGCCCAAGGGTCGCAGAAACTCTTCGAACCACGCCGCGGCGAAGTCACTCGCGAAATTCCACCCCCTGAAGTGCGGCGAAGACTCGTCCGGCGGGGCCGGCGCGACCGCGAGACGCCGAACGAGTTCGGGCCAGCCCGCCGTCGCATGACGCACTCGAGACGCCATCTCGAGGTCGATGTGCGGAGCGCCGCATTCGGTGAACAGCCTGACGACATCGGTGAGGCTCAGCGCGAGATCAGGGACGGTGATCATCGCGGCCGGATGCGCATTGAATCTCGGAAGCACACGGGTGACGATGAGGAGCCGTTCCACTCGCGGCTCGACGGAAAGCGACTCGAGGATGCCTTCCGCCTCGGTTCCGATGAGGTGGTGGGCATCGTCGATCGCCAGCATCGCGGGGTTGCCGTCACAAGCCTGCTCGATCCGCGACCGGGCCTGGTCCAATCCGGCCCATTCAGACGTTGCCTGCACGATCCGACCGCCGACCGCCCGCACGCACCGCCGCGCAAAAGTGGACTTGCCCCCACCGGCCGCGCCTACGACGAGCGCCGTCCGCGCACTCGTCGACCAGGGGATGCGCAGCGACCGTCCCGCGAACTGGGCGTCATCCCCCGGCCCGCAAATTTCTCCATCGGATGCCGCTGCCATCGCTCATGATGATGTTCTGAGCAAGTGGGTGTCAACGGTCACTATGGTTCGCAGGTCGATGTTCATCGGGAGGGGTATCCCGCTAACAAGAAGCCACCTGCGCGTGCCGTCAAGATCCAACTTTGTCCGAGTGAATCCGGCTTGACTAGCGCGATCCCAATAACCGGAACGTCACCTTCGATCCACACCTTTGCCCAAAAGGGCCGCTGTACGCACCGGCACTAGACGCACCCCGTTGGCTTGACCGAAGATTTAGGCGTCGAGAAGGCACTGGAGGTCTCTGGTGATGTTCTATTCAGGGCGGAGTCTCCCCGTTCAGCCGCGCCAGACCTCAGCGCGGACGACCGGTCCGTTGCAGGCCCGCAGCCAAGGCGGACCGCCACCGCTGCATTTTCTTGGCCTTCAGCGTGCGGCAGGAAATCGTGCGGCCACCGACCTCATCCGCGGAGGTCGGGCCTCGCTCGCCGGTCCCATTCGTCGGGTAGGGACGGACGGATCATTCGGTCAGCGTTGCGGTCCGGTGCCCAGCGAGTGCAGCCGTGAACACGAAAACGCGGAATCCGATGAACATTCCTATCATTTCAGCAGCGTCGTCCAGCGCGATCTCGACCCGACGACGACAACACTCACGACCTTGGCCGCAGAAGCCATGAGTGACGAAGCCCTCGCTGCCGCCATGACTCGCGTCCGCCTGCCAGCGGCGGCGGGAGATGTCGGCGCTCGCGAAAACTTGGCCACGATGCTGGAAGCACAGGCCCAGCGGTCATTGCGCTATTTGGCCTCTCAGGGTGAAGAATTTTCATCTGCCGACCGACAGGTGAGGAAGTACTGCTCGGCCCTTCAGGAGATGGCATTCATAGGCCATGCGTCAGCCCAGCCGCCGCCCCAGGTCGTCGTCATCCCCGCTGACCAGTTGCTCGGCGTGAGCGAGGACGGCCAGGTGCAGTTGACATCACCAAGTGATGTCGTGCAGCTCGACGCGGACCTAATCGCCGCCATGGACATGATCGCAGAAAAGGCCGCGGGCGGCGGTGACCCGGGATCCGGCGGGGCCCTGGGACAAGCATTGATCTGGGAAGATGGTCGCGCGATAGTAACGCCGCCCACGACAGCGGACTTCGCGACGCTCGTGACCACCGGCACCCCGGATTCGCACTCCGGAGCTCATCAGCTCACTCATGTGGAGCGCCCATGGCAACGAGCTCAGCAGGCTGCCGTGTCGGGCGTCTGGCGCTCCGGCATATTTCAACTCGGGACCTTTCCGATCAGCCAATTTAGCGGTACGAGTTTGCCCTCCGGAAGCCGGGTTCGTTTTGCCGATCCAGCTTTCGGAGCCCAATGGCGTTTTCGGTCTGGGATGCCCGCCGATACCCGGTTCATGACGATCTACAGCACGACGAACAAGAGGTTCTATTCGTGGGACGCGCACGCACCGGTCGGCTCCACTCCGCACGATTTCTACCACGTCAATCAGAAAGGTATGCACGGGCTCTTCGGCCATAGTGACCACGCCCCAATTCCTGCGAGCCAGTTGAGCGCGGCCCGTGGGATGAGGTGGGTGCGGATCGGGGGTCGGGTCTTTCTGGTTCTCGGCGTGGCCGTCGACGCCGCGCTGCTCACCCGATCGGCCGTGCAAAGCGTGGAACAGGGCAGTGGTCGTCCGCTCGCTGCTCAGGCACTGCGGACAATTGGCAGTTGGGGAGGGGCCTGGGCAGGGGCGAAGCTGCTGTGTGTCGGCGGGGCAGCCGCCACGATCGAGACCGGTCCGGGTGCCGTCCTCGGCTGTGTTGCGGGAGGTGTTATCGGCGGCTTCGCCGGATACTTTGGCGCCGACTGGATCGCCGACATGATTAGCCCCGACTGAGAGTGCCGGCGCTGCCTGCCTCAGCCCCAGCTATGACCGTTTGAAGGCTTGCTGCATTGGGTCGGAACGTTGGTAACAGTCGGGGTTGAAGGAGGGGAGACCTTGCGGTACTCGTGAAAATGTTTGGTAAGCCAATCGCCGGGAAGTTCTCTTGTCGCAGAGAGCGCCCGATTGGCCGTTCGGGACAGGGCCCCTCTGATCTCTGATCGAACGGGTGTTTGAGGATCGTCGCCCGGTTGCTCAAGTCGCCAAAGAACTCGGTATGTCCGGTCAATGCCGGTCGCCCCGCCGCTACTCGATTGCATCGAAGTGCGCCCTGAGGTCAGTCGCGAACAATTCCAGTTCCTCCCACGCTCCGGAGTGGCCCCGCGAGGCTGATTGGTCCACCGCACAACATCGAAGAAACGCTCCGCAAACTCGGGCGGTGCGGGCGGGATGTTCCTTGGGTGAATTGAGAAAGCGGTCGGCACAGTCACTCGGGCGCTCGGGTCGCCGACGGAGAGAGAAGCGTTGCGGTAATATCGGACCGCTGACCCAGCCGTCCGCGTCACCCAGTAGATCATGTGCACGACGACCTTGCTAGTGCCTTTCGCTGCACCAAAGATCGCCTCAACCGCGGCGTGGTGGTCTGCATCGGCCGCATTCACAACAGCATCCGCGTTGCGCGTACCGCGTACCGCGTACCGCGTACCGCGAGCGAGGATGCCGGCGTCGTCGAGTGCCCCGACTACCGCGTCGATCCCGGCTTCAGAGAGAGCCGGGACCTTCGCCGGATCCCGAGTCAAACTCCGGACCTGATGTCCGTCGGCAACCAGCCTCACGGCGACGCTCCCGCCCATGTATCCGGTCGCTCCCGTAACGAAGACATTCATTTGGTCAACCTTGCGTTGAACTCGATCACCGGGGCACGACCACGAGCTTGCCGCCGGCGGCGCCGCTCTCCATGTCGGTGTGCGCCTGAATGACCTCATCCATCCGGTAGACCCGACCAGTCGGCACCCGGGCCCGTCCCTCCGCTACAGCATCAAGGAAGCTCTGCAGTTCGGGCGATGTCAGGTCCGCGGCCTCGCCGGAGTAGGTGGTGAGTCGCACGCCGTTCGGGAGCCAATCCATTCCACGCACCCCGGCCCCGAGCCGCGACGACGAGACGCAATGCGTCGGGACTGCGTCGTCAGTAGGAGACTCGACCGCAAGAGCAGGATATTGGCTGGTATCGCCCACAATGCCCGCGTCGAGGGTGTCAGATTGTTTGTGTAAGGGGTTCACGGGTCAGTTTCGAAGGAGTTAGAACTGATGTCTATGACAGAGAAGAAATCGGGGTCGGGTAAGTCGTCGTCGGAGCAGTTCGAGGAGCTGATGAGCTCGGGCGTTTTGGATGAGATGTTCGCCCAGATCGATGCGGGCCAGCTGCAGTTGAGCGGGAAGGACGGCTTCGTTCGGAACCTGATCAAGGCCGCGCTGGAGCGTGGTTTGAAGGCGGAGCTGACCGATCATCTCGGCTACGAGAAGGGCGACCCGGAAGCGGGCCTGTATCCGAACTCGCGCAACGGTGTCAGCGAGAAGACGGTGGCCTC
>Ga0105047_10008341_pt1 | contig 17258 bp, 17 predicted proteins | sample MAT04_FD_78384 | JGI IMG/M metagenome (GOLD analysis project Ga0105047, IMG submission 78384) | Freshwater microbial communities from Lake Fryxell liftoff mats and glacier meltwater in Antarctica - MAT-04 (megahit assembly) | ecosystem: Environmental > Aquatic > Freshwater > Ice > Liftoff...
ATCTTCTCGCCGGTCTGCTTCGACGCGCGGATCTCGGTGATGGTGCGCTTCTTGCGTTCCACGGGCGCGGCGGGGGTCGGGGTGGCGGCCATGTCGGTCTCCTGAAGGGATGAACGGAAGGGATCAGTCGGCCACGGGCGGCGCAGGCGACGGGTTGCGGCCGAACACGGCGGTGCCGGCGAAGCGCGCGCGCGCGCCCAGGCGGTCCTCGATGCGCAGCGCCGCGTTCCACTTGGCCATGCGTTCGCCGCGCGCGAAGGCGCCGACCTTGAGCTGGCCGGTGTTCCAGGCGATCGCGAGGTCGACGATCGTGGTGTCCTCGGTCTCGCCCGAGCGCGCCGAGACGATGCCGGCGTAACCGAGCGCCCGCGCCGCGTCCCAGGCCGCGCGCGTCTCGGTCAGCGTGCCGCGCTGGTTGGGCTTGAGCAGCACGGTGTTGGCCGCGCCCGCGGCTGCCGCGTCGTGCACCAGCGGCGCGTGCGAGACCAGCAGGTCGTCGCCGACCACCTGCACGCGGTGGCCCACGGCCTGCGTGAAGCGGGCGAAACCGGCGAGGTCGTCCTCGGCCAGCGGGTCTTCGATCGAGACGATCGGAAAGCGGTCGATCCAGCGCATCAGCAACTCGCTCAGGCCATCGGCATCGAGCTCGCGCGATTCGAGGCCCAGGGTGTAGCGGCCGGCGCGGCCGAATTCGGACGCCGCGATGTCGAGCGCGATCGCCACCTCGCTGCCCGGCACGAAGCCGGCGCGTTCGATCGCCGCCAGCAGGGTCTCCAGCGCCTCTTCGTTGGTCACGAAGTCGGGCCACCAGCCGCCTTCGTCGGCCACGCCGCGGCGCGGGCCGCGCTGGTCCATCAGTTCACCGGCGCAGCGGTAGACCTCGGCGGTGTGTTCCAGCGCCTCGGCGAAACACGTGGCGCCGGGGCACACGACCATGAAGTCCTGGATATCGACGCGCCGGCCCGCGTGAGCGCCGCCGCCGAAGATCTGGATCTGCGGCATCGGCAACAGCGTGGCCTCGGCGCCGCCGATCGATTCGTACAACGGCATGCCGCGCGCCGCGGCCACCGCCTGGGCGGCGGCCATCGAGACCGCCAGCGTCGCGTTGGCGCCGAGCCGCGACTTGGCGGGCGTGCCGTCGAGCTCGATCAGGCAGCGGTCCAGCGCCGCCTGGTCGTCGGCGTCCCGGCCACGCAGCGCGGCGGCGATCTCGCCGTCGACATGGGCGACCGCCTGCCGCACGTCGAGCCCGCCGAAGCGCGGCCCGCCATCGCGCAACTCCAGCGCCTCGCGCGTGCCCTTCGACGCACCCGCCGGCACGATGGCCCGGCCCACCGCACCACCGGCCAGCACCACCTCGGCCTCGACGGTGGGCCGGCCGCGGCTGTCCCAGACGCGGCGGCCATGAACACGTTCGATCTGCATCCCGTTCATCCGGCAAGCTCCTCTCGCCAGGCGGCGGCGACCTGCGACACGCAATCGACCGGTTGCCGCAGCAAAGGTGCCGCCACGCGGCGCACCACCTCGTGGTCGGCGGTGCGGGTGAGGTATTCGACCGGCGACTTGCCGTCCACCCGCGCCAGCAGCAGGCCCGGCAGCAACGCTGCAGCGCGCTGTTCGAGTGCGGCCGGCGCTTCCCAGTCGACCGCCTGCAGATAGGCCGCCGCCAGCGTGTCGAACGCAGCCAGGAAGGCCTCACGCGCAGCCGGTGTCCACAGGCACTTCAGCAGCAGGTGGTTCAGGCAGAACGCGAGGTCGAAGGCCGGGTCGCCCCAGACGGCACATTCGGCGTCGAGCAGCACCGGTCCTTGCGGCCCGGTGAGGATGTTCTTCGGGCTCACGTCGCCGTGTACCAGCGTGCGGCCGTTCGCCTGCGTGACCTCGACCAGCCGCTGCAACGCCGGCGCAAGGCCGGGATGGCGCTGCGCGGTGGCGAGCAGGTAGGGCTCGAGCCGGATGTCGAAGAAGATGGCCTGGCTGTCGAAGCCGGCCGCGAGGCCGGGCCGCGCAGCGGCGTGGGCATGGATGCGGCCGAGCAAGCGGCCGACGTCGCGGGCGGTCGCGAGGTCCACACGCCCGTCGCGCAAGGCGGCTTTCCACAGGCCGTGGTCCGACGGCGCCAGGTACTCCATCACCAGCACGCCCAGCGCCGCATGCTGGCCGAGCAGGCGCGGCACATGCCCCGGCGCCGCCTGGCTCGCCACCTCCATCCAGTGCGCCTCGTAGCGGTTGCGTTCGATCGGCGCACGCCAGTCGGCCGCCACACGCAGCTTGGCGAGCGCACGCTTGGCGCAGACCGGGCCGCGGTCGGTGTCGATGCGCCAGATGTCGGACGAGACCCCGCCGGTCAGGGCCTCGCCCCGCAGCGGCGCGGCGCCGGCCAGGCCCAGCGCACGCAGGGCTTCGGTGAATTCGGCCGGAACGGGCTCGCTCACGGCGCGCTCACGGGTGCGGCCTGGCGCTCATTGCGCCAGAGGCCTGGCCGGCTTCGACCAGCTTGACCAGCGCGTGCAAGGCCTGGTTGACCGGCGTCGGCACGCCCAGTTCGCAGCCGCGCCGGGCGACGAAGCCGTTCAGGTGGTCGATCTCGCTCGGCCGGTGGCGCGCCATGTCCTGTGCCGTCGACGAATACTGGCCGGGCATCGTGGTGGCGATGCGGGTCATGGCCTGCAGCGAGGCCTCGAGCGGCAGGTCCACACCCTCGGCCCGCGCCAGCGCCACCACCTCGCGCACCACCGCCTGCTGCAGCTCCACCACCGCGGGCAGCGCCGCCAGTTGCGCATACGGGGCCTGGGCCAGGCCCGACACGGCGTTGTAGGCGCAGTTGACCATCAGCTTGGACCACAGCTCGGCCATCACGTCGGCCGAGATGCGCACCGGCACGCCGGCGGTGGCGAAGAGCTGCACCAGTTGCTGCAGGCGGGTGGAGACGCCCTCGTCCTGCACCGCCGCGGCACCGAAGGCGCCGATGACCAGGTCGCCCCGGCCATGGTGGGCCACGGTGCCGGGTGCGGGCAGCGCGGTGGCAACGTAGACCACCGCGGGCACCACCGTCTGCGTGACATGGCGCGTGACATGGCGCGCGAGGGTCGCGGCGTTCTCCACGCCGTTCTGCAGGCTCAGCACCAGGGCCGCGGGCGCCAGCAGCGGCGCCAGCTCCCGGGCGACCGCCTCGGTGTCGGTGGACTTGACGCAGAACAGCACCAGGTCGGCACCACGCACGGCCTCGATCGCGGTGTCGGCGCGCAGGCGGACGGTCTCGGTGCGGCCTGCCATCTGCAGCTGCAGGCCGTCGCGCCGGATGGCCTCGACGTGGGCGGCGCGGCCGATCAGCGTGACGGGGTGGCCGGCGCGTGCAAGCATCGCGCCGAAAAAGCTGCCGACCGCACCGGCCCCGACGACGGCGATGGTCACGATGGGCGGGTTCACGACTGCACCACCGTCAGCGCGCCACCTGCGGCACGGCCTCTTCCTGCTGCAGCGCGAAGATCGAGCTGTAGCCCTTCGACCAGTCGGGCGGGATCAGGCAGGGCCGCGGGTCGTGGTGGGCAAACCGCGCCCGCTGGCCGCGCAGGATGGTCTGGTCGTGTTTCGGCTTGATCGGGTTCACGGTGTAGGGGAAGGCATCGGCCGAGGTCAGCGTGTTCAGCAGCAGCGGGCGGCCGAGGTCGGAGTTGTTGCGCGCCGAGTAGTGCAGCGTGCGGCAGTTGTGCAAGGTCAGCGAGCCGGCCGGGCCGGGCATGTAGACCGCCTTCGCCAGGTCGAGTCTCGCGCAGTCGGCCTCGGACAGGCAACCGGTCCAGTTCCCCTTCGCGTCGTACTGCGACAGCATCGGGTCGATCAGGTGGCTGCGCGGCAGCACCGCGAGCGGGCCCTGGTCCATGCCGCAGTCGTACAGGTAGGTGCCCACCGTCAGCGGCGAGTAGTTGGTGTGGGGCCAGAAGCTGATGTCGTAGTGCCACTTGACCTCCTCGCCGCCGTTCGCCCACTTGAAGTTGAGCTTGGAATGGTGGAACTTCACATCGGGGCCGACCAGGTCGGACACGATGTCGGGCATCACCGAGTTCAGGCAGTAGTCCCAGAACGCCGGGTGCTGCTCGACCGGGTTCGACACCCGGCGCAGCGCCGGTGTGCTGGCGCTGTGGCGCGGCTCGAGGTCGAACACCGCATCGGCCAGGGTGATGGCGCGGCTGCGCTCGATCAGTTCGTCGGTGGCGGCGCGCAGCTTCGCGAGCCAGGCGTCGTCGATTGCACGCTCGACCAGCAGGTAGCCCTCGGTGAAATAGAACTCGCGCTGCGGTTGGGTCAGCAGCTTCGGGGGAATGTCGAGGATCTGTTCAGGGGTCATGGCAGGCGCTCCGGTGAGGGGTTGGCAGGTGCGGCGATGGCGGCGCGGGGTGAAGGATCGGGCAGGGGGCGCGGTCTCAGACCATGCCCCACTTGCCGGCGGGCAGGCGCGACAGCAGCACCGCGATGGCCAGGCGCCCCTGTTCGGTCGGCGACAGCAGGTGGCGGGCCAGCGGCACCAGCACCTCGTCCTCGAACTGCGCATGGCGGCCGTACAGCGCGGCCAGCTCGCCGAGTGCGCCTGCGGGCAGGTCGGTGGGCCGCCCGCGCGCCAGGCTGGCCAGCGGCGGCAGCAGGGCCGCCCAGCGCGACTCGAGTTCGACGTGTTCGTGCTGCAGGCGCGCCGCCGCCTCGACAAAACGTGCGTGCTCGCCGGGATCGCTGCGCGCGCGGCTGGCCAGCGGCCAGAACTCGCGCTCTTCCTCGCGGTGGTGGGGCAGCACGACGCTGTCGAAGCAGCTCAGCAGCTGCTCGGCCATGGCGCGTTGTTCGACCGTGGGCGTCAGGTGGTCGCCGGCCTCTGCGAGGCCGTGCATCGTGGCCAGCGCCGCGCGGATCTGCGTGTGCGACCCCATGAACAGGTCGAAGGGGTCGCGCTGGTGACTGCCGGCGGGCGGGGTGGAGGACGGGTCGGTGGGCATGGTGTGGACTCCGGCGGACGCGGGGCTGCGGTCAGAGTGACAGCGGCGGGAAACGCCCACCGGCGCCGAAAGCGGCATTGAACTGGGCCAGCGAGGGCGCTTGGCGGGCATGGTCGAAGCGGCCGGTGGCGAGGATGCCTGTGGCGCCGCGCAGCAGCTCGGCATAGGCCGCGCGGGCGAGCGACGAGCCGACGCTGATGCGGCGCACCCCCAGCGTGGCGAGGGTGGGCAGGTCGAGCGGCGAGCCGGCCAGGCCCATCAGCACGTTCACCGGCGCCGGCGCCACCGCCTGCACCACGCGGGCCACCTCGTCGGCGGTCTTCAGGCCCGGCGCGTACACCACGTCGGCGCCGGCCTCGGCAAAGGCCTGCAGGCGACGCACGATGTCGTCGAGGTCCGGGCGGCCCCACAGCAGGTTCTCGGCGCGCGCAGTCAGCACAAACGGGAAGGGCAGCGCACGCACCGCGGCGACTGCAGCGCGCACCCGCGCCACCGCGTGGTCGAAGGGGTAGATCGGCCCGTCGGCGCGGCCGGTGGCGTCCTCGATCGACCCGCCGACGACACCGAGTGCGGCCACCGCGCGCAGCGTGTCGGCACAGGCCTCGGGGGCATCCCCGAAACCGTTCTCGAGGTCCGCGCTCAGCGGCAGCGACGTGGCCCCGACCAGGTCCTGCAGGTGCGCCAGTGTCTCGGCCCGACCGAGCGCCCCGTCGGGCAGGCCGCGGCTGTAGGCATGGCCGGCGCTGCTGCTGGCCAGGGCCGCAAAGCCCAGACCCGCGAGCAGCATCGCCGAGCCGCGGTCCCAGGGGTTCGGGATCACGAAGCAGCCTGCGCGGTGCAACTCGACGAATCGTTCGGCGCGTTCGGCGGTGTTCATGGCGGTCTCCCGATGGATCTCATTCGTCGAGCCGCGCACCCTGGCGGTTCAGGGCGCGCCGCACTTCCTCGCCCGGCAGCTGGCGCGGCATCAGCCGCTCGCGGGCGGCCAGCGTGGCGGCCACGCCGAGCGCCTGGCCGTAGGAAAAACATTGCGCCGTGACGCGCGCCGAGGCCACCGCCTCGTGTTCCGCCGAAAGGCAGCGCCCGCCGAACAACAGGCCCTCGCCGCGCTCGGGGACGAAGCAGCCGTAAGGCACCTCGTAGTGGTCGTCGAGCAGCCACTCGACGCGCGGCTTCTGGCCGACGTGCAGCTCGATCGGCCAGGGCGAACGTGCGACGCCGTCGACACACTTGCGGCCCGCCACCACGTCGGCGTTGCGCAGCACGCTCACGCCGGCCCCCTGGCGCGTCTGGCGCACACCCACCTGCACACCGGTGTCGTTGACCCAGCTGGCTTCGCAGCCGGGCAGCTGCTCGCGGAAGAACCGGGCGTAGGCGCGCACCTGCCGGCGGCCCTGCACCTCGGCCTCGCTGAAGTCCTGGGCGATCACCGCGTTCAGCTCGCGGCCGTCGGCGCCGCGGATGCGGGTGCAGTTGCACAGCAGCTCGCCGGGGCGGGTGGTGGTGAAGAGCCAGATCTTGCTGCGCGGCAGGTCCTCGCCACGCTGCTGCGCCTCGACGATGCGCGCGCCCACCGCTGCCGGCATGATGGTGTCGTCGCCGTGGGCGGCCAGGAAGCGCGCCGTGTCCACCCCTTGCAAGCGGAAGATCATGGTCGGGTTCTGCACCGTGCCGTCGGCACCGCACCAGGTGCGCAGGCCGGCCATCGCCAGCAGGTCGGCGTCGCCGCTGGTGTCGATGGTCAGCGCCGCGCGCACGTCGAGCACACCGGCCTTGGTCCAGACGAGGGCGCCGCCGATCAGGTCGCCGTCGCGGTGCACACCGGTGCACAGTGCGTGGTACAGCACCCGCACGCCGGCCGAGGCGAGCAGCGCGTCGGCGCTGTCCCGCCAGGCCAGCGGCTCGTGCACACGGGTCCAGGTCTTGCCGTAGCGCAGCGGTGCGGTCAAACCGCCGCGCGCCTCCATCGCAGTGATGAACTCGTCTACGAAGCCGTGCACCACCTGCCGCGGCACGCGCGGGTCGTCTTCCGCGGCGTAGAGGCCGCAGATCGTTCCCGACAGGCCCGCCACCGCACCGCCGCCGCAAAAGCCGTAGCGTTCGACCAGCAGCACATGCAAGCCCGCGCGCGCCGCGGTGCAGGCCGTGGCCAAGCCGGTGGCACCGCCGCCGACGACCAGCACGTCGACTTCGATGCGTTCGATCGGGCGCGCGTCCAAGTCCTGCCTCCGTCAGCGCAACTGCAGGGCCACGCTCGGCAGCCAGGTGACGAGCTGAGGCCAGTAGATGGTCATCACCAGCACCAGCACCTGCAGCGCGATGAAGGGCACCATGCCGGCATACATGTGCCGCATCGTGATCTCCGGCGGCGCCACCGCACGCAGGTAGAAGATGGCCGGCGCCATCGGCGGCGTGATGTAGCTGGTCTGGATCATGATCAGGAACAGGATGCAGAACCAGACCGGATCGAAGCCGGCGGCCGTGACCAGCGGTGTGAAGATCGGCAGGAAGATCAGCACGATCGAGATCCAGTCGAGGAAGAAGCCGGCGATGAACAGGATGAACAGCAGCGTGGCGAGCAGCTCCCAGGGCGTGAGCTGCATCGCCGCGATCACCGAGCTGGCGAGGTTGATGCCGCCACCACCGATGAACACGCCGGTGAACAAGGTGCCGCCCAGCAGCACGGCCATGATCATCGCGGTGACGCGCACGGTCTTCAGCAGCGAGTCGTAAAGGCCGCGCAGCGAGAACCGGCGGTAGATCACTGTCAACAGCACGGCACAGACACAGCCGATCGCCGCCGCTTCGGTGGGCGAGGCCAGGCCGCCGAGGATGGAGCCGAGCACCGCCACGATCATGCCCAGCGGCGGCACCAGGTTTCGCAGCGTGATGCCCAGCTTCTGCACGAAGCTGGGCTCGTCGGCGTCGCGCGGGATGCGCGGCCCGTACTCGGGTTTCACGATGCACAGCACCAGGATGTAGACCAGGTAAAGCCCGGCCATCAGGAAGCCGGGGAAGACCATGCCGTACATCAGGTCGCCGACCGACACGTTGGCCAGCGGGCCCATCACCACCACCACCACCGACGGCGGGATGATGGTGCCGAGCGAACCGCCGGCGCAGATGACGCCGCTGATCAGCGACTTGTTGTAGCCGTAGCGCAGCATGATCGGGATCGTCAGCAGGCCGACCACCGACTCGGTGGCGCCGATCACGCCGCTGGAGGCCGCGAACACCACACACATCAGCACGGTGGCGATGGCCAGGCCGCCGGGCAGGCGGCGGGTCCAGATGTGGATGGCCTCGAACAGGCGGTCGGCGATGCCGGACTTCTCGAGCACCGCACCGATGAAGACGAAGAGCGGGATCGCGGCGAGTACGAAGTTCGACGCCAGGTCGTCGATCTTCTCGACGAACTGGTGCACTACTGCCGGACCGAAGATCACCAGGCCGAAGCCCGTGGCGGTGAGCAGCATCGCGAAGGTGACCTGCACGCCGAGGAACATCAGGCCGAAGGCCACCGGCAACATCAGGAAGGGCAGGTACTCGGTCATGGTCGTCGGCCAGCAGAGCCGGGCGGCAGCAGGGATTTGGCGAGCTCACACAGCACCTGCAGCGCAAAGGTCGCGAAGGCAAGGGTGAAGGCGGCGCGGAAAGGCCATACCGGCAGGTTCAGGGCCGACTGGCCGGAGGTCTCGCCGCGGGCAAACCCGCTCAGGGCATAGGCGCCGAGCGTCCAGGTGATCCACACCAGGATCGGCAGCACGGCGGCATAGGCCAACGCGTCGATGGCGCGCCGCACCGCGGACGACATCGCAGCACTGAACACGTCGATGCGGATGTGTTCCCCCTGGCGCAGCGTGTAGGCCAACGCGAGAAGGAAATGGGCCCCGGTGAGCGAGTAGCCCACTTCGTAGGCCCAGATGGTGGGTGCACCGAAGGCGTACCGCGCGAGCACTTCCCAGGTGGTGGCCAGCACCAGCGGCACCAGCAGCATGGCCGCGAGCACACCGATCCCCACGACCCACCGTTCGGCCAGGCCGATCAGACTTCTCAAGGACTCGTCCCCCGTCTCGGGCGGACCGGCGCCGGTCCGCGGAACACGCGCACCGGGTGCCGGTGCGCGAGGGCATGCATCAGGTGCGCTTGACCTTCACCTTGCGCCAGTCGTCGGCATCACGCCATGCGAGGTCGAAGTCGGTCTGGCTCTTGTGCACCCGGGCGAACCACTTCGACTTGCCTTCCTTGACTGTCTTGTTGGCCCAGTCGAGGCCGATCTTGCGGGCGGCGTACTGCACCTCGTCGTCGAGCTCGGTCATGATGACGCCCTGCTTCTTGTAGAAGTCGAAGGCCTTCGCGTCCTCGGCGCCGATGCGCAGCCAGCTCTCGAAGGTGACGAGCTTGGCCACCACCTCGACGAGCTTCTGGTCGTTGGCCGGCATCTTGGCCCAGACGTCCTTGTTGATGACCAGCTCGAACGGCGCGCAGGGCTGGTGCACGCCGGGGTAGCTGAGGTACTTGGCCACCTTGTAGAAGCCGGGCGAGACGTTCTCCCACAGGGTGCCCCATTCGGTGGCGTCGATCGCGCCGCGCTCGAGCATCGGGAACACGTCGCCGCCGGCGGTGGTGACCGGGGCGGCGCCCAGGTCCTTCGCCATCTCGAGCCAGGCGCCGGCCGTGCGCAGCTTCAGGCCTTTCAGATCGGCCAGCGACTTGACCTGTTTGCGCGAGTGCAGGAAGACCTCGGCGGTGCGCATGAACAGCGGCACCGAGACGACACCGTCGGTCTCGTCGCGGAACTGGCGCTGCAGTTCGGCGCCGCCACCCTCGTAGATCCAGTGCAGCATGCGTTCGGCGTCGAAGCTGCCGGCATAACCGCCGAACAGCGCAGTCGTCGTGTCCTTGCCCCAGTCGTAGCCCATCCAGGTGTGGCCACATTCAGCGAGACCGTTTTTCACCGTCTCGGGCACCTTCAGCGCATTGCCGAGGCCGCCGCCGGGGAAGGTCTGGATCTTGAAACGGCCCCCCGAGAGCATCTCCATGCGTTCGGCGAAGGCCTTGGCGCCGATGTCCATCAGCGGGCCGCCGGCCCAGCCGGTGGCCATCTTCCAGTTGTAGATGGGGCCGGTCTGCGCGTTGGCGACGGCGGGGGCGAGCAGACTTGCACCGGCAATACCGGTACCGACGAACTGACGACGTTTCACGGGGTTGTCTCCTTGGGGTGGTCGACCGGTCTTGCACCGGTGTCTGCGGTGACTCAGGCGAGCGCCTGGTTCTCTTCGGGGGTGAGCAGCGGGCCGTCGAGCGTGACCCGCTTCTCCTGCGTCTCGCTGCGGCGGAAGCGCGCGATGATGGGTTTCAGCTCGGGCTTGATGTGGGTCTCGTCGTAGCCGTTGAACAGGTGGCCGAGCAGGCCACGGTTCAGGTCGGAGGTGCCCATGAACCAGTCCGCGACCGGGAACGTCAGGTTCATGTTCTTGTGCATCATGATCCCCTGGTTGTGGTGGGCGGTGTGGTGGCGCCGGATCGTGTTGACGAAGGGCATGTTGCGCACGAAGGCGTTCTCGTGCACGTGGCAACAGTAGTGGAAGGTTTCGTACACCAGGTAATGGCCGACCATCGTCAGGTACAGGATGTAGCCGGCATTCGGGTTGACGAGTTGCGACGCCGTCCAGCCGAGCGCGCCGCCGAACAGGCCCAGCACGATCAGCACCCGCCACGGGAAGAACACGATGCGAAACTCGCGCACGGTGTCGATCGTGACGTCGTTGTCGGTGAAATACTGGTGGTGCTCGCGGGTGTGGCGCTCGTAGATGGCGCGCAGCGCGAAGACGTCGATGCGGCGGTGCATCACGTACTTGTGCATGCCCCACTCGATCAGGTTGCCGGCAAGGAACACCGGCAGCATCAGCGCCCATTCCCAGGTGGCACCCTCGATGTGTCGCAGGCAGTAGGCGATGGCGACGATGCCAGCCGTGTACATCACCCCGATGTGCACCAGGCCGTTGTAGAAGGGGCTGATGCGGCCCTGGTACTGCTCGCGGAACAACCGCTGGCGTTCGGTCATCATCTGGCCAACCCTCGTCTCGGAAGCTCGTGCGATTGCACTAATATGTCAGTTCGATCGTAGGAGTGGTGTTACTCCCTGTCAACTCAGGACAATACGCATGCCAGCACCTGCGGGAGACCCCCATCGATGACAGCCACGTCGGCCAGCAGCAGGAAAACGGCGCGGCGCCCTACCCCACCCCGCACCGAGCCGCAGACCCCGCCGGCGTACAGCGCCGGCGAACGCCCGCGCAGCCTGACGGCGCAGGCCTACGAACAGGTCGAGGAGATGATCGTCAAGCTCGAGCTGGCGCCGGGCAGCGTGATCAGCGAGGCCGAGATGTCGGCCACGCTCGGCATCGGCCGCACGCCGGTGCGGGAGGCGCTGCAGCGGCTGGCGCGCGAGCACCTGGTGGTGATCCTGCCGCAGCGCGGCGTGCTGGTGTCGGAGATCGACGTGAAGCGCCAACTGCGGCTGCTGGAGACACGAAGGGAGGTGGAGCGGCTGGTGGCCAGGTCGGCCGCGCGGCGGGCGAGCGAGGCGGAGAACAAACGCTTCGCGGTGCTGGCGAAAGAGTTCGCCGCGGCGGCCAGGACGGGGGACCAGATCCGCTTCATGCGCGCCGACAAGGAGTTCAACGACCTGTCGCTGCGCGCTTGTCGCAACGAGTTCGCCGCCGGCGCGATGGGGCTGATGCACGGGCTGTCACGGCGGTTCTGGTTCATGCACCATCGACAGGCGGATGACACCGACGTGATGGCGACCTTGCACGGGAACCTGGCGCGGGCGATCGCGGAACGGGACGAAGGGGCAGCGCAGACGGCGCTGGACGCCCTGATCGACCACACGGAGGCTTTCACGAAGGTGACGGTGAGCACAGACTATTGAGGCCGCCGTGGTGGAACAAACACTCGGAAATCTCACCGCGTGCCCGTGGACGAGTGGTCTCCGTTTGAACGCTCACTGGAACAACAGCAGCGACGTGGTGTTGTTGGGCCTCCCCAATCCAACCACGGTACCGAGCAGGTTGGACAGGTCGGTGTTCGCCAGCGCCGGCTGGCCGTCGGCCGCAGCGGCGGCCACCAGGTCGTCGATGCGCAGCATGCCGTCGACCACCGAGTACTCGGTGTCGGTGCGCAGGTGGACGAAGGCGGATGGCGTCGCGGTCACCCGAGAATTCGTGGCTGCGGCCGTATGCAGGCGTGGCACGCGAGTCGAGCGCGCGCTCGGCAGCCCGCGCAGCGCCTGACGTTCCGCGGCACACCCGGCGCCGGGGCGAGACGATGCACGCTGGCCCAGGTCACCCGCCCAAGCCTGACACGACCCAGCTGCTGCATCGCCGCGCCACGGGCCAGGCCGTTCGCGGCGGCGGACTTGTCGGCCCACCCCCCCCCAATCTGCGGCCTTCGCTTCGGTCTCGCGTGACGCTCGCGTGATGCCATCGCTTCTACGTTAGTGCTCATCGGACCCGGAACGCGGTCCGGAAGGGGCGATTCATGAACAAGCGAAGCGCGAGCAGGTGGGTGGTCTGGTGCGCCTGGGCCGCGCTGGCCCTGGTCGGTTGCGGGGGCGGCGACGGCACGCCCGATGCCCCCCCCGCCCACCGAAGGCAGCGCCACCCTCGGCGCGGCCGGCGGCACGGTGCCCGGACCCGACGGTGTGCAACTCTGGGTGCCCGCCGACGCGCTGGGCGGCCCGGTGACCTTTCGGATTGCCCGGGACGCCTCCGGCGCGCCGCCGTTGGAAGGCATCGACGCGCTGTCGCCGGTGTATGCGGCCACGCCGCATGGGCAGACGTTCGGCGCCAGCGCGCTGCTGTCGATCCCGCTGTCGGCAGCGCAGATCCCGGCGGGCACCACACCCATCCTGCTCAAGGCCGAACCCGGTGGCAAGTGGCGGGTGATGCCCAACGGCAGTACCGATCCGGCGCGGCTGGCAGCCGACGTTGGCGACCTGTCGTTCTTCGTCATCGGGGCATGCTCGGACGGCTCCGGCAGCACCGGCTGGATCATCGGCGCCGTCAATTGCCCGAGCAACCACGAGCTGCGCATGACCATGTTCGAGGGCCAGAACGCAGTGCAAATCCTGCGCGGCCCGAATGGCGTGCAGCTGCCGTTGTGGACCGTGGTCGACACCGTGCAGACCCGCACTTTCACGGTCACCTGGACCCGCCCACCCGGCACCACCCGCACCGATTCCATCGGCATCGTGGGTTTGCCCTCCGAAGCCTCGGTGAACCCGCGGCCGCCCGACGTCCAGGGCACGTCGACCAACTTCTCGACCACGTTCACCATGACCATCGACCCTTCGCGGATCGCCGGCGCCAGCCTGCCAAACGGGCGCCTCTTCCGTCCGCGCGCCACGGCCTCCTACACCACGACGGCTCTCCTGGTGGGCAGCGGCAACATTCCGACCGGCTTCGTGTTCGACGTCGACATTCCGATCCTCGTCCGCTTCACCGGCACCCAGCCGCTGATCACACAGCAGCCCGCCGACGCCGTCTCGGTGGTCGAGAACAACAGCTTCTCGCTCAGCACGGTGGCCACGGGGCCGAACATCAGCACCCAGTGGCGTTACTACCAGAACGCCAACGACACGGCCGTGCGCCCGGCCGAAGCCACCAACGACCAGGCCGCCTGTACCAGCCCGCCGGCGCCGCTCGGCTACAACGGCCGCCTGTACTACGCCCACATCTGCAGCAACGCGAGCTGCCGCGCGAGTTCCACGCCAGCGTCCGCGAGGCCGTGCCCGCACACCGGGAATTGCTGGCGGGGTGATGTTGCCCCATTCGCCAGCTGCGCATTGCAGAAGAGCAGTTCGTCTTTCTGCTCCACCGCGGCGGGGCCGGCAAGACCACCCCGCGTCTGAACCTCTACGACAACCATTCCCACGAACGGTCTTCGCCTCAGCCCAGCCGGCAGAACATCACACGGCTGGGGCAGGTCCTTCGCGATGCAGGGCTGCCGTGAGCAGCCTGAGCCGTGGCGACGGTCAGGCATCCGGGACACTGTTGCCGCTCAGTGGCTTGTCAAGGCAGAGTTGGCGCAGTTTCGACCACTCACGGCCCCGCGCCGCGAGTTGAACGCCGGGCGACGCCAACAGCGCGTCGACGAACGCCACGGCATCGTCGATCGGCGTCGACACTTGGAAGACCTTCGGGCTGGTGACCCGCCGCAGAAAGCTGGCCAGCACCCTCGGCATCAGCGCGAAGGCCGCACCTGCCCCGGCGGCGTTGATCGCTTCTTCGAGCCAGGCGCGCGCGGCGGCGTGATGGGGATGATCGGTGCGCGAAGCAGCAACCGGCACGTTGAAATCAGGTGTCATCTCCCAGGGCCTCTCGCAAGGCTTTGTAGCTCGGCGGATCCACACCCGTCACCAAACCGCCGCGGCCCTTGAGTACCGGCAAGCGAACCACCCCCTGCTTTGCGGAAGCGACCTTCGCGCGGAGTTGCAGCGGCAGCCCTTCATCGATCAAGCGCGTCGGGCTCGTGCGTTGCTGGGCCTAAAGCGCCTTGGCATCGATACTCCACCCACATCATCAGTCGAATCAGCCGGCAGGCTTGTCGTGAATCACGCGCAGCAAAGAGACATGGACATCGAAACGCCATCCGCCCGACTGGCCGCCCGCTGGCAATGCTGCTGCCGACTCGCCCGCGTCCAGCAATGTTGATCTGGCTCGACCGCTTGCCGTGGATCTGGTTGCTGCTGTTGGCGGGCTGGATGGTCATTGCGCCGATCACACCCGAGCCTCATCTGATCGAGAAACTGGGCCTTCTGGTCCGGGGTGCATTGGTACGGCCGCTCGATGTCTTCGACTTGTCCATGCATGCGGCGCCGTTGTTGGTGGTGGCCCTCAAACTGTGGCGACAGTGGCGCGCGCCTCGGCGCTGACGCGCCGGGTGTTCGGTGTAGGTCGCCGCCATTCATGCAGCCCCGAACCGATGGTTGATCATGGCCGCGATGACGGCTGCTCCTGATTCGCGACGACGATGAGTTTCAGCTGACCCTGAAGCGGCCGGCCGTGGATGACGGGAAGTGACCGATGACCGCAATTTCCCGGCCGAGGGCTTTGTTGCCCTTACCTGTCTTGCGCGGCTCATTGCCAGCGACCTTGCTTTGGCGTCAGCGCATGGCCCACCGAGGAAGGAGGCGGCAGGATTGGGCGCAAAACAGCGTCGATCCCGGGCTGGAACTGTGGGCAGGTTCGATCGGAGTGCGCAAGCGGCGCGCCTCCATTCCCAGAGGCGCACAGTGGCAGTCTCTGCTGGCCACCTGAGACAGATGACCTCGTGCGCCGCCCCCGCGGACTGAAGCCTGCACCGGCAGCCACGTGGCGTCCCCAGCCCAACCCCGATTGACAGCGCGCATGCGGCCGAATACCGTCATGTAATCGTTTCCACGGTGAGTTACGTAATGCACCTCTACCCTCGGTGGCCGGCGTGAGCGCGCACTGCCCCTCCGAAACGCTCATCCCGGCACGAGCAGTGCGAAGGGCCGCGCAGTGACCTCGGCTTTCCCGCCCCGCTTCCTTTGGGGCTGCGCCACCTCGGCCTATCAGATCGAAGGCTCGCCGCTGGCCGACGGCGCCGGCCCCAGCATCTGGCAGCGCTTTGCGCGCACGCCAGGCCGCATCGCCGGTGGCGACACTGGCGACATCGCCTGCGACCACTACCGCCGCATGCACGAGGACGTGGCGCTGATGAAGTCGCTGGGCCTCACGGCCTACCGCTTCAGCATCAACTGGGCCCGCGTGCTGCCCGCCGGCCGCGGCGCGGTGAACGCCGCCGGACTGGGCTTCTACGAACGGCTGGTCGACGCCCTGCTGGCCGCCGGCATCACGCCGATGGCCACGCTCTACCACTGGGACTTGCCGCAGGCGCTGGACGACAGCGGCGGCTGGCTCAACCCCGACATCGGCAACTGGTTCGCCGACTACGCGCAGGTGATGTACCGCGCCCTGGACGACCGCGTGCCGCTGTGGGCCACCATCAACGAACCCTGGGTGGTGGCCGACGGCGGCTACATGCACGGCGTGCTGGCCCCCGGCCACCGCTGCGCGCACGAGGCCGCCGTGGCCGCACACCGCCAGCTGCAGGCCCACGCCGCGGCCGTGCGCGCCTACCGCGCGGTGGGCAGACACCGCATCGGGCTCGTCGTCAACGTCGAGCCCAAGCATCTGGCCCCCGGCGCCAGCGCGGCCGACCGCCACGCCGCCGCCCTGGCCGACGCCTACATGAACCGCCAGTACCTCGACCCCACGCTGCTGGGCCGCTACCCTGATGAACTGCGCGAGGTCTTCGGCGCCAGCTGGCCCGACTGGCCCGATGCCGAGGTCGAGGCGCTGAAGACGCCCGTCGACTGGCTGGGCCTGAACTACTACACCCGCGCCGTGGTGCAGGCCGACCCGGCCGGCTGGCCGGTGAAGGCCGCAGCGGTGCGCCAACCTGGCGCCATTTACACCGAGACCGGCTGGGAACTGCACCCGCAGAGCCTGACCGAGACGCTGCTGTGGCTGCACCGGCGTTACGGCGGCCTGCCGCTGTACGTGACGGAAAACGGCGCCGCCTTCTACGACCCGCCGTCGCCGGTGGACGGCCGCATCGACGACCCGCTGCGTGTGCACTACCTGCGCACGCACCTGGCGGCGGTGCAGGCGGCAATCGCCCAGGGCGCCGACGTGCGCGGCTACTGCGCCTGGTCGCTGCTCGACAACCTGGAATGGGCGCATGGTTTTGCCAAGCGCTTCGGGCTCGTGCACGTCGACTTCCAGACGCTGCAGCGCACACCCAAGGCCAGCGCGAAGTGGTACGCGCAGTTCATCGCGCGCCACGGCGCGGGCCCGGCCGACCCGCCGCAGCCTGGCTGAATGGGCACTGTGGCCGCCGAGCAACGCTGATCAGTGAAAACGATTACATCGCCGATCTCACGCTCATATCCAATCATGAAAACCTTTACATGGGATCCATGGCAATGTTGTCGAACAGCTTTTCGCAGCATGGCGCGCCGGCCGGCGGCTGAGCATGCCCGCCACCATCCGTGACGTCGCACGCGCCGCCGGGGTCTCCGTGGCCACCGTCTCGCGCGCCCTCAACGGTGCTGCAAACGTGCTGCCCGAAACGCGCCAGCGCATCGAGGACGCCGCGCGTGCGCTGCGTTTCACGCCCTCGGGCGCGGCACGCAGCCTGATCACGCGGCGCACCGACACCATCGGCGCGCTGCTG
>Ga0105047_10008342_pt1 | contig 17257 bp, 20 predicted proteins | sample MAT04_FD_78384 | JGI IMG/M metagenome (GOLD analysis project Ga0105047, IMG submission 78384) | Freshwater microbial communities from Lake Fryxell liftoff mats and glacier meltwater in Antarctica - MAT-04 (megahit assembly) | ecosystem: Environmental > Aquatic > Freshwater > Ice > Liftoff...
CCGGCTCTCATGTTCTCGACGCCTGGCTCGACCGTGGTTTCATCAAGTATCACGTCGACCCCGACCGCTTCGCCGATAACCTCGGCAAGATTCCGCACGAATACATGGGCGTCGACACCGTCATCACGCTGTTCCCCAACGACGAGTAGTCAGGTCTCTTTCCCAGCGACACTGCCACCATCTCGCCGTAGCGACACACCAACCCCAAAGTCAAAACTACCATGTGCCTCAGCAATAACCGTGACCGTGCGGTCACCTTCAGCAACACCATCCTGCTTGCCGCCGAAGTTTCCATCAATGGCCAACTGCGCCATCTCTGCGGCTACCACAACAAGGTCACCGGCAGCAAGGCCAGTGCACCCAAGTCGCTCTGGGTCGAAGCTGCTTCTCGCGTAACTCGCAGCACCGGCGTCGACTTCGGATACGATCAGCCTGCCAAGCCTGCCAAAGGCAAGGTCAAGACCAATAAGCCGGCGGCGAAGGTCAAACCGACCGCGGTCGCCCTCGGCAACGCCATGCTGATTGCCATTCCGGCCAAGCCTGGCACCGTCCATGGTGACAACCTGATCCCCGTCGGCGACTTTCCCTCGTTCATGACCGACTACGCCAAGGCGCTGATTCCACAGCGGCCGAAGTCACGTGGCGGCATGCGAAGCAGGGGTTCCGATAGCATGAAGGGCGTCGAAATCGTCTCCAACTTCGACAATGGCACCTATGACGTCATCATCGCCGACAGCGCGAAGAAGATCGTCAAGGCCATCGACGCGGTTGCAGAAGCGAAACGGCCCCAGGTCAACGCCGCGCTCTATGCGCAGCTCGACAAGCTCTACCCGAAGTGGACGTTCTTGCTGTTCTGCTTCTCAGAGGACACCGCTGGCAAGGCCGGTTCTGCCCTGGTCAGCTACGAGCCCATGGCTGAGTTCGAGCACGTGCTCTATCTGCCGGGCCTCGATGGTCACAGCGGCATGATCGAGCAAGGCAATGTGGAACTCAACCACACCATCGTGCTCAGTTCGCATCGCATGGTGGACAACGGTGCACTGAAGACGGTGAACTTCACCGAGCGCGCCATCGAACAGAAACTGCCCTTCCTGCCCAAGCAAGTGATTGGCCATGTCATCCCTCAAGGCACAATGGTGCCCCAGGGCGACTTCCTCTTCAGTTGCGAAGAAGTAACGGCCGGCACGTTCCGCGCACTGCGGGCGAAGCCACCCGGCTGGTTAAAGGTTTTCGGCGAGCAGTCGTCCACACCGTTCTACATCGGTAAGGACTGATTGTTCGGCATTAAATACCGCGGTCTTCCCCAAGACTCGCGGTATTTTTTGCCATATTAATTAGTAGACCGGTCTAATAATCACCGCAAACCGTTTAGAATAAGGCAAAATAAGAGGCCCATTCCTCGGCCACGCCGCTAGATTTCTCTGTGAAAAAGTTTACCGTTCGTTCTCTAATTTTATTGGCCAGTCTGCTGACCATAGTTTCGCTGGCCGGTTTTTGCGGGCAGCTGAATATGCCATGCGAATTGATCAGCCATTTGCGGCTTGTCTTGGTCACTATGGCATTGCTAATTTTGCTTCTGGCAATTCCTACCAAAAACAAAATAGCGCTAAGCATCAGCGCTCTGGCAGTGCTTTTAAATGCGGTACCGATTGCAGCTTTGTATTTGCCAGCCGCAAAAACCGTCACCAATGACACTGATAAACAGCCTATTCACACAGTGAAAATATTACAGCTCAATTTATGGGGTGGGAAAAATAAAGAGTATGTGGCAGTAGTTAAGACCATTGTCGAATCAAATCCGGACGTGATCGGATTTTCAGAGATCACCCCGCAGTGGTTGAAACTGATGAAAGTTGGTCTCAAGGGCTACCCATATGTAGTTGTTGACACTAATTATGGTGGCATAGCAATTTTCAGTAGACTGCCTATTGCACACAGTGAAATTAAGCACTATGGCGAGTGGCACCGCCCACGCGCCATTGCTAAAATTCAAATCGGTAGCGGACATTTTACAGTTATTTGCGCTCACCCATCAGTTCCAAATATTCGTCCAGAGCTGCGTAATGGCGAATTCTCGCTACTTGCTGAGGAGGCTCGGATGCTGGCAAAAGCAAATCCTACGATTTTGGCTGGCGATTTGAATTCCACGCCCTGGTCATACTATTTCACTAAGTTATTGCAAGATAGCGATTTGAACGATACAGAACAGGGCTTCGGCTGCCAACCGACCTGGAGCGCTTTTTTTCCCGTGCCGCTGGTCACCATTGATCATTGCCTGGTCAGCAAAGACATTCACACTGTGGCCAGGCTCACCGGGCCCAAAGTCGGAAGCGATCATCTGCCCGTCATGGTCACTCTTGAAGTACGTCCCAGAACTGTTGCAACGCCCTGATATTGGAGAACAAATATGATTGCTTACAACCAGGTCGCAGTTCCAGCCATGATGTACGGCACAGCCTGGAAAAAAGAAACTACTACTAAATTGGTTGAAAGTGCTATTGAATGCGGATTTCGCGCTATTGATACTGCCAACCAGCTCAAGCACTACGATGAAGAACGTGTCGGTGCAGGATTAAAGACCGCATACAGCAAAGGCGTGAAACGCGACGAGTTATTTTTGCAAACCAAATTTACGTCAATCGATGGCCAGGATAAACGACTACCTTACGACCCAGCGGCGCCGCTGACAAAGCAAGTGCAGCAATCAATTGACAGCTCACTGTTGCATCTTGGCACAGACTATCTCGACTCATATGTTTTGCACGGGCCTTATTCACGCGGTGAGTTGGGAGCAAAAGACCAAGAAGTTTGGGCCGAAATTGAAGCACAATATCAAAAAGGCAAAGCGCGCGTAATCGGCATCAGTAACGTCACAGCGGCTCAACTGGAGCAACTCTGCCAGGAAGCCACTGTCAAGCCGATGATGGTGCAAAATAGATGCTACGCCGATCGCGGCTGGGATAAAAAAGTGCGCGATATTTGCAGTGAGCACAACATCATTTATCAAGGCTTTTCATTGCTCACAGCCAATCCTCAAATAGTTACTCACCCTGCTGTTTGGGCTATGGCTGAGCGTCTGGAAGTAGGTGGCGCCCAAATTGTTTTTCGCTTTGCCATGCAAATTGGCATGTTGCCGCTCACGGGCACCACCGATGTACAACACATGAAAGAAGATCTGGCAGCGCAAAATATTGAGCTGACTGCTGAAGAGATGGGTCTGATTGAAACGGTGGCGGTTGGATAGGAACGAAGAGTTACGGTATGCGCCCCTAAAACGCCAACAATGACCAGTTATCCTTTCAACAAATCAGATCAAATGGCTGCGCGTTGAATTAATTTTCAATGCGTATTTTAGTATACTTACGCCACTACCCGTGGTGGCGCCGCGCTAACTGTATCAGCGCAAAAAAATACAGCCACTTTAGATCACAGAATTTTGACTTTGTAAGATTGAACTGCAACCTCGCACGATCACGCGAGGCCCAACAAACACAGGCTCTCACTGGCTTTAACAATCACGTCTCGCGAGCTGCACAATCTAAATGCGCACACTGCAGAAGGCTCGCAGTGGGGAAACTACTGCCGATTGCAAAAGCAATGGGCTTTTTACTACTTTAATTTATCACTCTAAATCTCCTCTCAAGAATCTCTCAACCTAACTAAAACTAAAAACCACTACGCACCGCCGACTCATTCGTTCAACAGATCTCTGTTGAGCTGAGCTGCGGCCATTTCCCACAACTTCTCAAACACAACATGAACTTCTCGCTCTTACCCTTCGCCATCTCGCTCGTGGGCAGCTTCATTGTGCTCGCAGCCCTGATTTTCGTCATGGTCGCCTTCGGCGCCGTCGGCGGCGGCTCTGCTAGCGCACATCGCGGCCGCAACATCACCATTCTCGTCATCGCCGTGGCTGTTTTGATCGTCGGTCCCGCTTTGATCAGCGGTGTCTCTGCGATGCTTGGTTCCATCCTCGGCATTGCCCTTCTCGCCTCCTGGCTCGTGCCGCGCGTATTCAAACGCTGACAAATCAACAAACCGCTCAAACCCTCAAGGATATCCCTCGGATGCAGTCAGATGACTACATCACTGGGATGCTCTTCAATCGCACCAAATCTGGTGCCTCAACTCTGGAATCTCATGAAAAACTTCAACTGGTATGCATTCATCGTCAATGCCTTCTTCTCCATCGGCGGCCTCGCTGTCGTCTCCATCCCCAACGGCCTCGTTGGCATCGCCCTTTTCACCATCGCCGGATACTTCACAAGTTCCTACATGACTGCGGCACTGATGAGCGGCCTGGGAGGCATGGTCTGGGCATACGTGTTCTTCAACATGATCATGCCAATCTTCAAATTGCCCCCGCAACCTTTCAAGCTCATGCTCGGCTGGTACATCGCTTACGGCCTCGGCTTCAGCGTTGGCCCTTTCGCCGCTCAATTTCTGCACCAAACCGTCAATTTGCCTTGGCCGGCTTTCTTCACGCTGCTTTGCTGCGGTGGTCTGCCTCTGCTGATTGCCAGCTGCCTGACGCCGCTGGGCATCGTCGGTTTCCCCAACCGCAAGTTCGACAACTGAGTCGAGTACGTGACAGCGAGCCGACCAGTCCATCGGTCGGCTCATTTACCAAGGAAACATAATGAAATTTGTTTTTGGTCGCACATGGTTCGAATCTTTCTCCAATGCTTGGCGCGAATTTAGCGCTAACAGAAAAGCAAGGCGCATTGCTGCGTTGCAACAGCAACTGTCGACGGTGTGCCAGAGCAGTGAGGTCGTCATCAACCAGGCCGAAGCAGCAAGGGCACTTTTGCAACTGCCTGGCTTCAGCGAAATAAGCACTCCGCGCGAGCGCCTGCGCAACCTGAAGGCTTTGAAAAGTTATGCCAAGAAATCGGCGGACCGGGCGACAAAAGTGTTCGAAGCACTGGCAGTGAACCGCATGGACCTTTGTCAATTCGGCATTCCCGAGCTGTGTCGCGTGGAAGAGGCCATGATGAAAGCGTACAAGGCCCAGGTGATCTACTGCGGCTTGATCAAGCAAACCCTGGGCCCTCTGGCAAACGACAAAATTGACGCAGAAATTGATGCGCTGCACAAGCAAATCAAGCGCACGATGACCAGTCTGGTCATGTTGCAGAGAAGTCGGCGCGAAACCCTCACCAACCAATAAGTTCACCGTCATAGGCTTTAAAAAATACCGCCCGCCTCACCAGCAGCGGTATTTTTTTGTCCAATCTTTAGTAGACCAGTCTATTAATTACCCATAACCAATGAGAATGAGGGAAGATAAAGCTCTCCCGCCATCGCGACCACAATTTCTCCGTGAAAAAATTCGTCGCTTCGCCATGCAAATTGGCATGCTGCCTCTGACGGGCACCACTGACGTGCAGCACATGAAAGAAGATTTGGCAGCGCAGAATATCGAGCTAAGTGTGGAAGAAGTGAAACTAATCGAAACCCTGGCGATGAGATAGTTTAAGGAAGTTTTGTTGTGGCTGAAGAAAGCAAAAAAAGCGACGCGGTTATCGATTTCACCGAGGTAGGGAAGACAGAAACTCTCGCTGGTATTGCGATGAAAATCTTGGACAGGCTTGAAATTGAGAGAGCAGAAGGAATGTCCGAGTGGACGGCTGTCGCTGAGAGAATGGATTCAATGGTTAGCCAGAAACAGGAAAGCGATTTAAGAGCCGAAGAAAGTAGTAGCGAATCTAGCAATACATGCAAGTCAGAGTTGGAAGAAGCCTTTAATCAACTGGAAAAGCAAGCAGTTAAAATGCGGCAATCAATTGCGTGGGCTATCGGTGCTGAAAAACAGCTTGAGCAATCTGTAGAAAAAAATAAGGTACAAATAGAGACTTGGCGCGGCCGTGTTGTCCAGGCAGAACACCTTAACAACTCAGACTTGGCTTCTCAAGCTCGCGATCGAGCAGAGACTTATCAGCTTGCATTGGTCGAATTGGAAAACACTCTACAAGAGCAAAAGGTTGCGATATCTGCGTTAAGAAGAACTCTTACAGAAACGGAGATTGCGGTGCAAAAGGCATACGTGACAAAGACGGTATTGCACGCTCGCGAACAACTTGCTATTGCAAGGGCACGTGCTAAAGAAGTCATCAACTTCTTTGATTCAGAAGCGGTGTCCGTATATCAGAAATCTGAAAAACTTGTGCAAGAAAAGGAAGCTCAAGCTGCATCCATCGAGTTCACATTGCCGATCTTAGACGAAGCAATGCTATCTAGCCCACTTGCACAAGCTATACAGAGCCTGGAAACCACCCTCGAAACACTAAAAACATTGGGCGCAGAGCATGCTGAGAAACAAAACACTCCAGACGAAAACACATAACTCCCCACGAGCAACTATGCCCAACTACCGCAATTCCATACTTTGCCTTCTCACAGCTCTCTCACTTAGTTCCGGTATTGGCGCGATGGCCGAACAAGCCACAGCGCTTAAGGGCGAAGCAGTTTTCGGACGCATCACAAAGAAGGCCAAAGACAACAATTGGAACAAGTTACCCATCAGCGAGCTGATGGGCAAGATTGCTCAAGAATTGGTGGCCACCCCATATGTGGCATCCACTCTAGAACTATCCAGCAGCGACGAAATCTGCTCAGCCAATTTAGAAGGTCTTGATTGCGTCACCTTTTTTGAAAGCACTCTGGATCTTGCTCGCATGATCAAGAAAGGGAAGACAAAACCGACTGACTTGCTTGCAGAAATAAGACGCACGCGCTACCGGGAAGGGCGCCCAGGCGACTACAGCTCGCGTTTGCATTACACCACCGATTGGTTTGTAGATAATCAAGAAAAGGGCGTGGTGAAAATCCTTTCTGATTTGCCAGGTTCTGAAGACTTTAAGCAAAGAGTCGGCTTTATGTCAGAGCATCCGCAAAGCTATCCGCAACTGGCTGCCAACGCCGCTTTAACCAATGAAATAAAACAGTTCGAAGTGGCGATCAACAAGCGACATCTAAAATTTGTGCCAATAGCAAAAGTAGCGGCGATTGAACCACTGCTTAAAACTGGAGATATAGTGGGCGTCTGCACCAACATAGACGGCCTAGATATTGTGCATACCGGCCTCATTTTGCGCACCGAAGATGGTGTCGCTCATTTTATGGATGCATCGTCAAAGAAAAGCAATATGAAAGTGACCATCGAGCCTGGGCCAATCAGTCAGTCGATTAAATGGTCCCAAAATAATACTGGGGCCATGTTCGCACGCCCATTGGAACCATAAGTTGTACGTAGCTAAGGCAATTATTTTTACTTTGGCAGTCGGCACTCTGTGTCTCGTCTTCGCCGGTCTTGTCAGAGGCGCGCTTGTTTGCGATTTACTCAGTCAGTTCAGGATAATTTACTGCATGATCTTGCTTGCGTGCACGGTGGCTTTAGCCGTGGCACCAGCTCCGAAGCTATCTAGTCTAAGTTTTGTTTTTCTCCTCATTACGGCTTTTCCTGTTCTGACTCTATGCGTACCGCGCACATGCCCGGCTGAAGAACAAGAGTTAATCAGCATCCTCAATTTTAATACCGAATTCCAACACAATGATCATTACGATCTTTTTGATCAAGTGGTGATCAAAAGGCAGCCTGATGTAATTGCGCTAGTAGAGATCAACAAAAAGTGGATTGATAATATTGAAAAAACCACCAAACCATACGTATATAACAAAATCGTGCTCAAGGGGCCTGGCATGGCACTTTTTAGTAAATATCCAATTGAAAAATGTGATGTTAGATTTTTTGGTAAAAGTCACCACCCGCGAATTCTTGCCACCCTTCTCGTAAAAGGCAAACGCCTCGACATGGTAATCGTGCATCCCACCACACCGCAAAGTGAGGCCGGCTACCGAGAGCGCAATCAGGAATTTGAGCTAATCGGCAGCGAATTAGATAAATTACCAAACACAAAAATTTTAATGGGCGACTTAAATTGCGGGCCCTGGTCACCTGAGTTCAAAGCTCTTCTGTCTCATGGCTTGAACGATTCGCAAAAAGGCTTTGGACCGCAGCCTTCGTGGCCAGCCCGATTCGGCCGAATCGCTGGGCTACCAATACCGCCCCTGATACCAATTGATCATGTGCTCATAAGTGAAGATCTCTGCGCAACTGAACGCAGCGTCGGCCCCGCGATGCAATCAGATCACCTGCCCGTCTTCGTGCAGCTGCGCATGGCGAAAGAAAAGCCTGTTGAGAACAACTAAAACAACTTGCCTTTTGCGTTATAGACGTCATTGTAGACTCCACCATGCATTTTGCTCAGCACCTGCATATCAGCTTTTGCCAGGCCCGGCTTTTTTATTCTTGCGTATAAATCGGCTCGTGCTTGATATAGTTCGCTCAGATGCCTGTTGAAATGCTGTCTTTTAACTTTCTCCGATTCGTACCGGGCTATTCCAGCGCTGTAGGCCTCGAGCTCCTGCTCAGGCTTGTGCAACAGGCGGTAGGCCTTGCCCAAAATGACATACTTTCCATAATGGCAAAGCTCATCTTTTTCGCAGGCTTTGATGTCTTCAATGGCCAAAAGTGGCTTGCCTATAGCTATGTACATGTCCGCTCGTGCTTCATGTAAACCAAAACGGTCCCTCTGGCCCACGCCCAGCCCTTTGCTCTCGAGCAGTTTGCCGTAATATTCAGGAGTTTCTGAGTACCTCTTTAACGATTTCAGCAAGGTAATTTTATTCTTGTAAGCGTCTGCCAGGGCAGAGGTATCTTTTGAAGCAATGACCTCATCAACATCTGCCAGAGCCAGCAAATGGCGCCCCTCCATTTCATAAGCCTGACTTCTGCCCACCAGTGCTCGAGCCGTTTTAGGAGCCAGTTTTAAGCACCTGTTATAGTCGGCAATAGCAAGATCGCACTCACCGGCTGAAAGATAAGCCTGGCCTCTTTCGCGGTAAGCATAAGCGTCATTTGCATTTTTGGCGATGCGAGCGTCTAGCTCTCTCATCGAAAATTCTGACGCTTTGATATTATGGGCACCGTCTTCAAAACTGAGACCCGGCGCAACAGATAAGGTCAAGCTAAAAATCAAACCTATAGCTGCCACTCTTGTGTTCACTTGAAAATCAGTCTCCAAATTCGATTCTAGTGGGCAGCTTCGGATTTTTAAATTGTGCAGTGCGCACATCTTCGTCGGCAAGACCCTTCATACCTTGTTTAGCGTAGCAGAAAGCACGAGCAAGGCGGTAGTGCTCATTGTTAGGGTCGTCCACGAGTACGCCCGTCAACTCTTGCATGGCCTTGCCGTATTTGCCCATTTGAATTAGCAGCCTGGCCTTTCGGTAATACAAATCTGAGTTGTTAAAATTGGCTCGTGAAGCCTCGCAAGCCGATTGATAAGCTTTTTGTGGATTTGGATCAGAGCTGAAAAATGCGCGAGTAAGCACCAGTTTCTTATCGCTATTTTCAACAGCCGCACCGTCTTCTGCATAATTAGGCGCGTAAGCACCTGTGTTTGAGCGAGATCCGACACCGGCATTGTAGGGGGCTGCAGACTTTGTGGCAGCAACAGAATTAAAATCCAGCGCAGAATTGGCCACCGCCGGCACCGGCGCTTTCACAACTGCAGGAACAGGCTGAGCTGTGCCGTTTGCCACACTGGTGCTGTCTAATTCTAATTCTTGAAAAACGGTGGGCGGAATGCGCTCGGGAGCATTCGGCTTAACTGCAATAAGCAGTTCGTTACCGGTCCATTTGCTATGCATAACCGGTGTTTGCCTGGCGCCAGGGTGATCTTCTTTCACTTCATTTTGAATCGCCTGTTGAGCATTCGAAAAAATCTTCGCCACTGGCACGGTTGAGCCGCCAGCCCGCAGACCATCTAAAAGATTCTTAGTGAATACACCGTTGTCGTACCGTTTCGATTCCCACGATTGTTCATCTGGTTTGCTTGAGCAAATTACCATCTGCCCGCTGCCTTCCGCTAAAGCCTCTGCGTCAAAGTTACCGGTGCGCGCAATGCCTTTTCCTTCCCCACCCACGCAGCCGCTATGGCAGGCATCCATCACCAGCAAAACTCTGTCTGAGAGCACACGACTCTGAATTGATTCCAGCACTTTTTGCATCTCGATGCCGGTAGCAAATAAATCTTCGGGGTCTGAGTCGGCGGCGACAATATAATTGCGACCGCGTAAATCCATTTGCGAAGGGCTTCCATGAGTGGAAAAGAAAAGCACAATCATGTCGTCAGGGCGGGCAAGCCGTGCCAGAAATTTACTGCCAAGCTCAGACATAATGCGCCTTTGCGTTGCTTTTTCGTCCAGCAAAATGCGCACATGATCAGGGGCGAAATGCCCCTCATGAGTCAGATAATGATAAAAATCGCGTGCGTCTTTGGTGGCATATTTGAGTTTGGGAATTTTATCGCTGCTGAACTGTCCGATGCCTACAATTAGAGCCCACTTATCGCGCACTGGCCTATTGATATTAGCCGGTGAAGCAGTGTTGCTTGACTGAGCTGGCGCAGGCGTAACAGGAGGCTGTTGTGGAGCGGCAGAGACCGGGACGCCTGTCAATAGCAACAAAATTGCTGCCAGCAATGCTTTCGTATCTTTCACGGCAAAACCTTTCATATGGAACTCAACAGGAAGTTGAATTCTATATACCTCAAAGGACGAGCAGCGCACCAACAAAATAGGTAAACTGAAATCATCTGATTTTTTTGCGGAGTCCAGAGAGTGGGTCGAGCCGACATTTGCGCCAGCTGTTGCCGAAAGGTGTGGTCAAAAATTTCCTTTTTTGTACTAAGTTTGGTAATTTGCAGCGGCCATTGGGCTGTTGCACTGCCTGTCAGTGACGATAAAAAACAAATTGATGCGCTTTTAATCAAGCAAACCAGTTTCTATTACGGTGACCACACAATATATCTGACCCGCGACGCTTTTAAAGACGTGTTCGAGAAAAACGGCACGATTTCTATAGCCCGTGCTCCTGACTGGAATGTGGTTACTTTCAATCCGCTTAAGAAACTTTTTGTTGAAAATCCAAAAAATAGTATGTCTGGATTGCTACTCAAACCTTTCGACCTCATGGGCGAAAATAATATACACGAAAAAGCCGTCATTCCAACGGCCGTAACGACTTTCAAGGGTTTCCGCGCACAAAACTATGCCTCACCATCGACCTTCAGCCGTCACGCCAGACAGCTTTACAGCGAAAAAAAAATCTCCAGTTCAGACCTCGGCCGTATCGACATGACTAATGTATTGGTGACTATAAACGATGGCCAGCGAGCGATTTTGGCCAAAATGTTCGACCTACCGCTTAAGCCGGGGTTAACCGTTCAATGCATCAAGACATCGCTGGACGGATCTACCGAATCACATTTACTAACTTCTTTAATTCAAAAAGTAAAAGTATCAGACGCCGACATGCGCATGGCCACTAGCTACAAAAAAGTGAAAGAGCACGCTCAGCTGCTTAACTACAGCGAAAGCACTAACGATGGCTTACTTAAAATGATGATCGGCGATGGAAAAAAATCACGCTAGCACTATTGTACTTGACATTAAATGTGGTGCCAAGAGCAAATGACAACGTTTGGCGCTTGTTGTCATGCGGGAAAGCTATAAACAGCAAGGCATCCACATAACACACGCTTTCGTCGAGGTAAGGTTCAATGAGCTCGCAGAATTCACGCGCCCCCCAATGTTTCGAAACGGGATTCGCCAAAACTTACCAGGTATTACCAAGCGCCAGCGTTATGGCCGATGAGCTAGACAACATATTGGCTGCCAGACAGCATTTAGAGCAGTCGCTCGCCAGCGACAAACCAACATTTACCAGCGAAACCTTGAACACCATGTATGAGAGCGCCAGTGTGATTCGCCTGAAAAGAACAGCCCGGGCTCTTGCAGCGCAAACCATCAGCGCTGACGACGAGAACAATTTCATCACCAGCGATAAACTTCCCGCCATCGCTTCACCTTTAGTCTTGTCGGTCGGCACCTCGCAAACCAAGCTCCAGGCGCTGCCTGTCATGGCCGCTCCTGTTCGTCGCCGCAACTTACTACCTGCGCCAAAAACCAATATGCTGCCAATCAGTTCGCCTACCGAACTGCGCGGCATAATTCGTGAAAGCCATTCCAAACGTCAAGAACAAATCAAAGCCAGAAAAACCCGTCAGGGTCTGTCGAGCTCCCGCACTAACCAACAAGCTAAGAACGGCGGCCTCTGGCGCAAGGTTAAAGAAGTTTTCGCCCAGCCAATGCGTCAACTTTCACACTTGCTTGACCAATTAGCACTCGCATAATTTAGAAACCACGGAGACGGACAATGCTTAAATCAGAAGCTACACGCATCATCAAAAACATCGTCGAAGACACTGGCGCTACATTTACAGAGGAGCAGCTAGAAGCCATTACCCAGATGTTTCTGCGTATCACCCAGACCACAGTTGACGAAGCCCTGGCCAACTACCGACCCAGCAGCGGCGGTCGCGGCCCGTACTAGACTGATATACGTCGCCTCCGTCACTGTATATTTCGCCCAAATCGTAGTAAAGTTCAAAGTCTTCGTAGCCATTGCCGCGAAGACTTTAACGTTGCTCGCACCGCTGCCAATTTGGAATAGAAAAAATGCCGACTAAAGAAACCGACAAACAATTTCTCACCAATGCCAAGAATCTTGAGAAAGAAACTATTGAGATGCGGCGCTATTTGCACGAACATCCAGAGCTGAGTTTTTATGAATTTGAAACAGCCAAGTTGATGAATGAAAAGCTCGAAGGCCTGGGCTACAAAACTAAAAAAGGAGTCGGCAAAACCGGCATCACCGCCGACTTTGGCAAAAGTGGACCAATGGTGGCCATTAGAGCCGACATGGACGGCCTGCCCATCGACGAAGATAATCAAGCCGGCTATGTGTCCAAGAACCAGGGCGTCATGCACGCTTGCGGTCACGACGGCCACATGGCCTGTGCCCTGACAGCGGCAAAAATGCTATCGCAAACAGAAATTCCCGGTCGCATTCGCATGGTCATGCAACCAGCAGAAGAATTCGGCGACGAAGAAGGAAAATCCGGCGCCTGCCGCATGCTAGAAGACGACGCTCTTGACGAAGTTTCGTCAATCATCGGTCTGCACATGGACGCCAGTTTGCCGGCCGGCAAAGTCGGCATTATTCCAGGGCCGATTATGGCAGCGGTCGATGTTTTCACCATTCATATTCAAGGCAAAGGCGGCCACGGCGCTTATCCTGAGACAACAGTAGACGCTGTGGTGCTGGGCTCGCAAGTAGTGCAAGCAATTCAGCAGATTATCTCCAGGCGCATCTCCGCACTTGATCCGGCTATCGTTACCATCGGATCGTTCCAGAGTTCGAGCACCAGGGGCAATATCATCTCAGATAGCGTCGTGCTGGAAGGAAGCTTTAGAACTTTCAACCCACAAGTGCGCGAACAAATAATGGTAGAACTCGACAAAGCCTGTCAGCTGGCTCGCATACTCGGCGGCGATTACAAAATTTCTTACGAGCTGGGTTATCCTGCCACAGTCAACGATCCGGTCATTACCGAAATCATGAGACAGGCAGCAATTGATTTGATTGGCAAAGAAAATGTGATCGCCGTTCAGCCGAAAACCTGGAGTGAAGACTTTTCGATGCTGGCCGAAAAAGTGCCCGGGGCCTTCATGTTCTTAGGGGCAGAAATTCAAGGCAGCACCAGAAGCCACCACAGCCCGAGCTTTGATTTAAACGAATCTGGACTCTACTTAGGTTCAGCCGTTCTAGCAGAGACCGCGCGCAGACTGGCTCTCCATCACAAAGATGAGCAGTAATCGAGGATCATTTGAACCCGCGTCTTTTAGAATTACAGCCGTATCCTTTTGAGAAACTGGCCGCTCTTTTATCTGGAGTGACGCCAGCAGGCAAGTCAGCGATTTCATGGTCAATTGGAGAGCCTAAACACGCGGCTCCTGACTTTATTGCTTCAGTAATTGCCCGTGAGATTGGTGGATTATCAAGTTATCCGCTTACAGTGGGCGAGCCCGATTTGCGAACAGCAATCGGCGACTGGTTGGTTGGGCGTTTTAAATTGCCTGCTGAATCCATCGATAAAGACAAGCATATTTTGCCTTGTAACGGTAGCCGCGAAGCCCTTTTTGCCTTTGCTCAGGCGGTGGTGTCGGAGAAATCAGATAAAGAAGATGCGCTTGTCCTGATGCCAAACCCCTTCTATCAAATTTATGAAGGAGCGGCATTGCTTGCCGGTGCGCAACCATATTTTCTCAATATCAATGCGCAGACATTAATGCCTGACTTTGACAGCGTGCCCGAAGACATCTGGAAACGCTGCCAGCTATTGTTTATCTGCACTCCAGGAAACCCTACCGGGGCCGTTATTGGCGCTGAGCAAATGAAAAAACTAATTGCTCTTGCTGATCAATTTGATTTTGTAATTGCTTCAGATGAATGTTATTCTGAATTATATTTTGACGAACAGCGGCCTCCCGTTGGACTTTTACAAGCGTGTGCCGAAATGGGACGGAATGACTTTGCGCGCTGCATCGTATTTCACAGTCTCTCCAAACGTTCGAATCTGCCTGGAATGCGTTCTGGCTTTGTTGCTGGTGACGCCGCAATTATTACCAATTTTAAGTTGTACCGCACCTATCATGGATGCGCCATGTCACCGCCTTTCCAGCGCGCAAGTGCTGCTGCCTGGCGCGACGAAAAACATGTGGCGGCTAATCGCGAACTCTATCGTGTCAAATTTAAAGCGGTGCTCGACATTCTGCAGCCGGCAATGAGAATGAGCGCACCGCAAGGAGCCTTTTACCTCTGGCCAGAAACTACTATTGGCGGCAAAGTTGTCTCAGATACGGAGTTTGCCCAACAGTTGTTTGCTCAGGAAAATATTACCGTTGTGCCTGGCAGTTATTTATCGCGCGATGCTCACGGAAGTAACCCTGGAGTAAATCGCGTGCGCATAGCTCTGGTTGCGCCTTTTGATGTGTGCGTGGATGGGGCGAAGAGATTGGCAAAGTTTGCTGGCGGGTGAAGTCGTCTAAATGCCACAAGATTATTCGAACAATTCGACTACGCGACACGATGATTATTTAGCAATTTCACAAGCCCTGGCCGCTTGCGACGATAGCGCTCTAAAGCAATTATTGCTGTCCGGAGCCAGGCTGAGTTCTGGCATTGGCGGCGATTGTTCGCTGGTGGAAATAGCCGCTAAAAAAGTATTCGTCAAAGAGATTCGATTGACCGAAATCGAAAGGGCAAATTTATTGTCGACAATCAATCTTTTCGACCTGCCAATGTTTTATCAATATCGCCTGGGTTCAGCCGGCTTCGGCGCTTTTCGCGAGCAGTCCATGCACTTCAGCTGCAACAAGTGGATATTGAGCGGACAGTGCCATTTGTTTCCACTACTTTATCATTGGCAAATTTTGCCGACCGAAAGACCAGTCGAACTAACAATGGACCATGCGGAGAAGACAAAATCGACTATCGCCTTCTGGAATAATTCAGAGGCGGTTGGCTGGCGTTTACAGGCTCTGCAAGAGGCAACATTCACATTGGTCCTGTTTCTCGAATTTACGCCGGTCACACTATTTGATTGGCTGGCTGAGAAAATTGCTGCTAAAAAGTTGACCGATACTGCCGTTAAAAAAGTAGAGGCAATGCTCAATGAATTATGCGATTTTCTGCAAAGCCAAAACGTTGTGCATTTTGACTGCCATTTTCAAAATATTTTCGTCAAGTCAGAATCTATTTTGCTTGGAGATTTTGGCCTTGCCTTGTCAGCCAGCTTCGATATAACTGAAGAAGAATCGGACTTTCTACACCGCCACAAGACATACGACCGGTGCGTAGCCATGTCAGCACTGATGAAAAGCCTTGTTATCGGCGCCACTAGCTCAGAAGACTGGCGTGCCGAAGTCGCGACTATTGTCGCTGGTGAAGTACCAAATGAGCATCTGACGCCTTACATGGTTTCTGTCATCAAAAAATTCGCTCCGGCAGCCATTGCCCTTTCTGATTTTTATGAAGAGCTGGGTGCCGACAAGAGTGCGGTTTATCCTGATTCGGAGATGGCACAGCTACTCTTGCGTGGACTTACCTAATGTTTTCATCGGAGGACTACCTAAATACATTTTCGGAAAAAGTCAAAGAGAATTGGACACTTCCATTTCGTTTGAATGATTATTGCCCTGAGCTACAGTCAACTCTGGTGTACAAAATAGCCCCCGACGGAGGCCTTCATAATTTAAGGATGATAGGGAGTTCCGGGCTGAATACTTTTGATCAATCGGCGCTGAAGGCAATTCAAAGTACAGTTCTGTTAGAAAGGCCCGCTTGCGGATTAGAGCACGATCTTCAAACCTTTTTTGCCTTTAATTTTGAGAGCAAGGAACGAACAGTAATTACCAAAATTTACGACAACTCACGCCGGGCAAAATTGTAACTTTGAGCAACGGTAGCACTCTGCTTTGGAAAAGCTGATTAGCGGATAGCTAAGAAGCCATCATTCTCCAAGTTATCCTTGCAAATCCGGCAAACGGTGCCGGTATTACTAGAATAATAGTCGAATGCCCCTAGTGCTGGTCGCCCATAGAGTTTGAGCCCGAACTTAAATCGCCGCCAATTTTTTCTGCTCTCGAATTTATCGCAGGTGTCCAAACTGCAATCAAGAAGTAAATGTTTCCGACTTTAAGGCAGTAACAAGAAACTGTTGGACGGGTGTAAGTTTGCGAGTTATTTTTCCAAAGTTTGGCGAATTAAAATTCCCTCCACGTCGCCCGAAAGTTAGACGGGCAAACAAAGCGAAAAACAATTCGCAAAATTTTCAGACTTTAGTGCCGCAAAAAGGAGAAAAAAAGCGCGCAAATTCATAACTACTACAAGAGGCGCTACTACTCGCCTGCGATAGGCCGATTCCGAAACAGATTGTCAGAGAAACTCATTTGCGTTTTTGCCACCATTAGCGGTGAACAAGGCATAAAATTCTTCAGTTTTTGCAACAGAGCCAAAATTGCCAATTAATTCGCCATTTTTTGCCAGATAATAATGCGCCAAAAAAACTGCCAAATAATTCGGAACGTCACAAGCGTCTTTGCCACTATATTTGGTGCTGTTTAATACTATTAGTTATAGTATTGATTTGGACTTGAAAAATGGCTGTGATTTGATTAAATTGAAAGCGCAGGTGCTTCCTCTCCGGAGGGCTGGCCAAAAGTAACAAGATCCAGGATGATGGAAAAATATCCGACATAACTGAGGAACCATGAGATATCTAACAGC
>Ga0105047_10008344_pt1 | contig 17254 bp, 17 predicted proteins | sample MAT04_FD_78384 | JGI IMG/M metagenome (GOLD analysis project Ga0105047, IMG submission 78384) | Freshwater microbial communities from Lake Fryxell liftoff mats and glacier meltwater in Antarctica - MAT-04 (megahit assembly) | ecosystem: Environmental > Aquatic > Freshwater > Ice > Liftoff...
AGAAGCTGGTGGTCGTTACATCCGCCCAGTTCAGTGGATGGATGCCGTTGATGGTGCAGCCAAACCCCTGGGCCGAATCAGCAATCAGCTTCAGGCCATGTTTGTCGCAGATCGCCTTGATCGCCGGATAATCCGCCGGCTGGCCGAACAGGTCGACAGCAATCACCACCTTCGGCTTCAGCCGGCCTTCCGCGATGGTGGCCTCGATGGCCGCCTCCAGATGGCCGGGATCCATATTGTAGGTCCCGGCGTCGATATCGACGAACACCGGCGTGGCCCCCAGCCACGGAACCACCTCGGCTGTGGCGCAGAAGGTGAAGCTGGGTACGAACACTGCGTCGCCCGGACGGATCCCCCAGGCCATCAGCGGCAGGACCAGGGCCTCGGTGCCATTGGCGCAGCCCAGCGCGTGTTTCGCCTGGCCGAAGGCGGCCAGCGCCGTCTCGAACTCGCGCACCGGCGGGCCCATGACATAGGCCCCGCTCTCGACGGCGGCCATCAGGGCGGCCTCGATCCTGCCGCCCAGACGGCGGCGCTGGGCCTGCAGGTCGATGAAGGCGATGCTCATGCCGGGAGACCTTTCTCGGAACGGGGCGGCACGCTGCGGACATACGCGAAGGCGCGGCCGGTCGAAGGCAGGGCCGCCCTCTACCCCGCGCGTCGCCAGAACGCCAAACACGACCGAGTCACTTCGCGTTGCGCCTTGCAACGGGCGCTTCTATCCAGACCCCCGTCAGCCTGCGGAGTTGCCTGCCTTGAACGCGTCCCCGACCGTGCCCGCCGTCTTCCTGGATCGCGACGGCGTGCTGATCACCGACAGCGGCTATCCGCATCTGGAAGAGCATCTGGTGCTAATCCCGGGCGCTGCCGATGCCGTGCGACGGCTCAACGGTCTGGGCTATCTGGCCGTGATCGTGACCAACCAGTCCGGGGTGGCGCGGGGTTTGTTCAGCGAGGACCAGATGCACGCCTTCAACGCCCTGCTGGTGCGCCGGCTGGCGGCGAAGGGGGCGCGCATCGGCGCGGTCTATGCCTGTCCCTTCCACGACGAGGCCGAGGATCCGAAATGGCGTCACCCCGACCATCCCGACCGCAAGCCCAACCCCGGCATGATCCTGCGCGCCATCGCCGACCATGACATCGACCCGGCCCGGTCGTTCCTGATCGGCGATCGCGCCTCGGACCTCGAGGCCGCGCGCCGGGCCGGCCTGCCCAGCTTTCTGTTCGACGGCGGCAATCTGGATCATTTCGTGCGCGATCTGCTCGGCGGCTGATCGCAATTCGTCCGATGTTGAAATAGTCTGGTACCGACGCGGGGGCGTCGTTGCCCGGGAGATCTCCATATGGCCGACCTGAACCTGTTCTCCGGGCGCCGCTGGACCACAGCGGACGGCCTCAGCCTGTTCGCGCGGGATTATCCGGGTGCGGAGGGTCAGGCGAAACTGCCCGTCATCGCCATCCACGGCCTGACCCGCAACGCGGCGGATTTCGACACCATCGCGCCCCTGATCGCACGTGGTGGCCGGCGGGTGCTGGCGCTGGACGTGCGCGGCCGCGGCCGGTCCGACCGGGCCACCGACCCCATGACCTATCAGCCGCTGGTCTATGGGAAGGATGTGCTGGGTCTGCTTGAACAGGCCGGGATCGAGCGGGCCGTGTTCCTCGGCACTTCGATGGGCGGGCTGATCACCATGGCGATCACGGCGCTGAAGAGCCGCGTTGTCGCCGCCGCCATCCTCAACGACATCGGTCCGGCAGTCTCGCCTGAGGGCCTTGCCCGCATCGCCGCATACTCCGGCCAGCCGGTCGAGACCCCGACGTGGGCCGCTGCGGCCGCCTATGTCAAACGGATCAACGCCGTCGCCCTGCCCCACTATACCGATGCCGACTGGGACGCTTTTGCCCGACGCACGTTCCGCGACGGCACCGAGGGCTCGCCCGTCCTCGACTATGACCCCGACATCGCCGTGCCCATCCGTGCGGCCGGGCCCAAGGCGCTGGTCCCGAACCTGTGGCCGTATTTCCGCAAACTGGCTCGCAAGCGCCCGACGCTCCTGATCCGGGGGGCCAACTCCGACCTTCTGGGGGCGGACATCGTCGCCCGGATGCAGAAGACCGCCCCGGACATGCGCTACGCCGAAATCCCCGGCGTCGGCCACGCCCCCATGCTGGATGAGCCCGAATCCAAAGCCGCGATCTTCGAATTCCTGCGCGACGTGCCCTAGGCTTTCCGGACAAACCCTGTCTTCAGCGCCCTCGCGTCACCTCCCCTTCGCCGAAGGGCGACGGAGAGGACAGATCGCGCAGCGATCAGGCTGGGGCGAGACGGTGTCGAAGGCCAAGAACCTTTACCGTCGAAATCGAGTCACCCCCTCCTGGCCCCCTCCGGTCGACTGTCCTCCCCATTCGCCTGTGCGAATGGAGAGGTGACGTGTCAGTCCGGCACGTTGGCGTCCAACTCGTCCAGCCACACCCGGGCATTGCCGTCCGACGGCGCACGCCAGTCGCCGCGCGGCGACAGCGAACCGCCGGTCACCACCTTGGGCCCGTTGGGCAGGGCCGAACGCTTGAACTGGCTGGTCTGGAAGAAGCGGATCAGGAATTTCCGCAACCAGCCCTTGATCGTCGCCAGATCGTACTCGACCCGGTCGCCTTGTGGATGATGCGCCGGCCACTCGCCCGTCGATGCGTCGCCCCAGGCCTGATGGGCCAGAAAGGCGACCTTGGACGGGCTCATACCGAAGCGGTTGACGTGAAACAGGAAGAAGTCGTTCAGCGCATAGGGCCCGACGGTCGCTTCGGTCGACTGGATCTTTCCGTCCGCGCCGGCCGGAACCAGTTCGGGCGAAATCTCCGTGTCCAGAATGGCGTGCAGGACCTGCGCAGCCCCGCCCTCGTGTTCCCTGTCGGCGACCCACCGGATCAGGTGCCGGATCAGGGTCTTGGCCACCCCGCCATTGACGTTGTAGTGGCTCATGTGGTCGCCCACACCATAGGTGGACCAGCCCAGTGCCAGCTCCGACAGGTCGCTGGTCCCCAGCACAAAGGCCCGGTTCTGGTTGGCCAGCCGGAACAGATAGTCGGTCCTCAACCCCGCCTGGACGTTCTCGAACGTGATGTCGTGAACCGGCTGTCCGTCCGCGTACGGGTGTTTGATGTCGGCCAGCATCCGCTCCGCTGCGGGGCGGATGTCGATCTCCTCGCCGGTCACACCCAGCGCGGTCATCAGGGCCCAGGCGTTGGATTTCGTCCCGGCCGATGTCGCGAAGCCCGGCATCGTGTAGCCGAGAATGTTCGTCCGTGGCAGGTTCAGCCGGTCGAACGCGCGGCACCCGACCAGCAGGGCCTGGGTCGAATCCAGCCCGCCCGACACGCCGATCACCAGCCGCTCGGCCCCGGTCGCCGTCATCCGCCGCATCAGCCCCTGAACCTGGATATTGAAGGCCTCGAAACAGTCCTGATCCAGCCTCGCAGGGTCGTCCGGCACGAACGGGAAGCGGTCCAGCGGGCGCAGCAAGGGCCCCTCCGTCCCCGTCTCCCGCGTGCGGAATCCCAGCCGGATATAGCCCTCCTCGTCCAGCTCGCGCCGGGCGCAGTCATGAAAGGTGCCGTTCCTCAACCGGTCCTGTCCGATCCGCTCGACGTCGACGTCCGCGAGCGTCAGATGGCTTTCCAGCGCGAACCGCTGGCCGGAGGCCAGTCTGGCCCCCAGTTCGTGGACCGTCGCCTGGCCGTCCCAGGCCAGGTCCGTGGTGCTCTCGCCCCAGCCCGAGGCCGTGAAGACATAGGCCGCCATGGCCCGGGCCGACTGGCTGGCGCACAACATGGCCCGCTCCTCGGCCTTGCCAATGACGATGTTAGAGGCCGACAGGTTCAGCAGGATCCGCGCCCCCGCCAGCGCCTGGCGCGTCGAGGGCGGAACCGGAGCCCAGAAATCCTCGCAGATCTCGATGCCGACGACGAACCCCGGCCGGTCGTCCGCCTCGAACAGCAGCCGCGTCCCGATCCAGCTGTCGCGCCGGTCGATCCGGATCGTCTCGGCTCCGATGTCGTCGCCGGACGCGAACCAGCGTTTCTCGTAGTATTCGCGATAGTTCGGCAGATAGGTCTTGGGCACCGCCCCCACGATCTCGCCGCCGGCCAGCACCACGGCACAGTTCAGCAGCCGGTCGCCGTGGCGGATCGGTGCGCCCACAACGGCCACCAGCCCCGCCTCGCCCGCGACCGTCGCCAGCCCCCCGATCTGGCGCTCGACCTCATCCAGCAGCGCGGCCTGCATATGCAGATCATCAATGGCGTAGGCGCTCAGCGACAGTTCCGGGAACACGACCAGGTCCACGCCCTGAGCGCCCGCCTGCCGGATCAGCGCCGCGTGCGCTTCGGCATTGGCCTTCGGGTCGGCGATATGGACCACCGGCGTCGCGGCGGCGACCCGGACAAAGCCGTGGGTGCGGGGCGAATGGAAGGCGTGGGTCGTGGGCATCAAAACGTCCGCTCATCCCGGCGAAAGCCGGGATCCAGTGCTTTCGTAAGGCAAAGTGGCGAGGATCGCCATTCGAGGCAACGCGATCTGTCCGGGCACCCAAAGGACTGGATCCCGGCTTTCGCCGGGATGAGCGGAGTATTTTTGAGGTTCGCGTGACGCGCCCGCCCGTGTCCGCTAATCGGGCGATATGACCGATACGCCAAAAAGGGGCTGGTTCCAGCGCCTCAGCGCGGGACTGGCCCGCTCGTCCCAACAGATGACCGAGACGGTGGTCGGTGCCTTCGTGAAGGAGCCGCTCAGCGAGGCGGCCCTCGAGGGGCTGGAAGAACATCTTCTGGAAAGCGATCTCGGCCCTGCCGCCACCGACCGCATCGTCGCCCGCTTCCGTGAGTTGCGCTTCGGCAAGGTCTCGGACGAACGCGAAGTCCGCGAGGCCTTGGCCGAGGCCGTCGCCGCCGAACTGCTGCCGCGTCAGGCGACCTTCGACCCGCTGGGTCCCGACGGCGTGGCGGGCGGTATCAAGCCTTATGTGGTCCTGTTCGTCGGCGTCAACGGCTCGGGCAAGACCACGACGCTGGGCAAGATCGCCGCCGACCTGACCGGAAAGGGGGCCCGGGTCATGATCGTCGCCTGCGACACCTTCCGCGCCGCCGCCCGCGAACAGCTGAAGGTCTGGGCCGAACGCGCCGGGGCGGATTTCGAGAGCCGCCGCGACGGGGCCGATCCTGCCGGCCTCGCCTTCGACGCCTATACGAAAGCCCGCGCCGAGAACTATGACGTGGTCCTGATCGACACCGCTGGCCGGCTGCAGAACAAGTCGGCCCTGATGGACGAACTGCTGAAGATCGTGCGGGTGCTAAAGAAGATCGATCCGGACGCCCCGCACGAGACCCTGCTGGTGCTCGACGCCACCGTGGGCCGGAATGCCCTGGCCCAGGAACAGATCTTCGGCCGCACCGCCTTTGTCTCCGGCCTCGTCATGACCAAGCTGGACGGCACCGCGCGCGGCGGGGTTCTGGTTCCGGTGGCCCAGGCCTCGGACGCGCCGATCAAGCTGATCGGCGTGGGCGAGGGCATCGACGACCTGCAACCCTTCGACGCCCGGGCGTTTTCGCGCTCGCTGGCGGGGCTTGAGGACTAGATCATGACTGACGCTCCCGGTGCCGCCCCCCACACGCCGCCGACCTGGATCCGCCAGGTCGTCGATTTCGGGGCCCTGGCCGCCTTTGCCGCGACCTTCCTGTTCTTCCGCCTGCGCGGCGAACCGGGCGATCAGGCCCTGATCCACGCCACTTGGGGGCTGGTCGCCGGTTCGGTCGTCGCAGTGGTCGTCGGTCTTTGGGTGGAGAAACGCCTGGCCCTGATGCCGCTGCTGGTCGGGGGCTTCGCCCTGGTGTTCGGGGTTCTGACCCTGATCTTCAACGATGATCTGTTCGTCAAGCTCAAGGTCACCGTGCTGAACGGCTCGCTGGCCCTGGCCCTGCTGGGTGGTCTGTATCTGGGCAAACAGCCGCTCAAGGCGTTGCTGGGCACGGTCCTGCCGATCAACGACCGTGCCTGGCGCATCCTGACCTTGCGTTACGGCCTGTATTTCGCAGCGGTTGCCCTGACCAATGAACTGATCCGGTCCGAAGCGCTCGTCGGCTGGGCCACGACCCGGCTGGGCTATGTCGAGATCGACCCGGCCGACGTCTGGGTCAGTTTCCGGGGCGTCCTGTGGATCGCCTCGATCGTCTTCGGTCTGTCCCAGGCACCCCTGATCATGAAGAGCCTGACATCCGACGCCCCGGTCGATCCCCTGGCCCCTGCCCGCCCCGACACCGCGCCCTGAGCCGCGCCGGCGGTCAGGAATCCCGCGTTCAAGCAGCCAGACTCCGCGAGTCCGGCGTCGGCGCCCCGCGCACCGGCCAAAGGATTCTGTCGTCAAACCGTAAAACGTGGCTGATAACCCTCCGCATACGGCAGAGGGAGACAGCGGCATGGTCAGGTCCGGCAAACAGGCGAGGCGTTCCGGCACGCTCGCCGATTCTCCCAGCCACCTCATGCACCGGGCGCTGCAACTGGCGCTCGACATCTATGCCGAGGAGGCGGGTGCGGGCGGGCCGACCCAGCGCCAGTTCGCGGTGATGGAGGCGGTCTCGGTCAAGGAGGGCCTGACCCAGACGGATCTGGTCCGCGCCACCGGGATCGACCGCTCGACCCTGGCCGACCTGGTCGCCCGTATGACGACCAAGGGCCTGCTGTCGCGCGAGCGCTCGGCTCTCGACGCCCGCGCCAAGGCGGTGCGGCTGTCGGCCGAGGGCCAGGCCCTGCTGGAATCGGCCCGGCCCCGGGTCGAGGCCGCCGACAAGCGGATCATGGGCCTGCTGCCCAAGGCCAAGCGCGACGGCTTCCTTGAGATGCTGGCCGATCTCTCGGCCGCCGCCGACGCCGCCCCCGTTGAGGAAAAGGCCGAGGCCAAGGCCCAGAAAAAAGCCGCCAAGGATGCCCGCAAGCTCGAGAAGGCCGCCGGAAAGGCCGCCAAACTGCCCAAGAAGCTCCGCAAGGCCAAGCCGAAAAAGGACAAGCTCGCCGAACCTGCGGCCTGACGTCGGTCGCTATACCCGGATATCCAGCAATTGCCCCGGCCGGGGGAGGCGGGGGCTCTCCGGCTCTTTCGACTGCGGTGCTGCGCCCTGCGGTCGTGCCGGGGCCGCCTGGACTTCGCTGAGGGCCGCACGGAAGAAGGCCGCCTGCGCCGCCTTCACATGAGCGGGCTGCACTGCGGGCGGATTGACCGGCAGGCTCTGCGGGATGTTGGGCGGGATCGTGCTCATGCCGACAGGGTTAATGAATCCCGTCGAAAAAGGGTTAACGAGCGCGTTGGGCTTCCAGCTCCTGGAGCGTCCTTGCCGTCGGCAGGGGCCGGGCGGGTGCGACGAGGGCCGACGTCAGCCGCTCGAGATCGGCATCGGTCAGCAACGGTCCCGACGACTTGGCCACGATCCGGCCCATGGCGTCGACCGCGAAGCTCTCGGGCACGCCCGAGACGCCAAGGTCCAGCCCTGCCCGGCCCTCGCGGTCGACCAGAACCATGGTGAAGGGGTCACCCAGTTCGTCCAGAAACGCCTGGGTGGCCTCGGGTTCGTCCTTGTAGGCCACGCCGACCACGGCGATCCCCTGCGCTTTCAGCGCCAGCAGTTGGGGATGTTCGATCCGGCACGGCGCGCACCAGCTGGCGAACAGGTTGACGATCATCGGTCGGCCTACCCCGGCGGTCCGCAGATCCACATTCTGCGGTCCGGCCACGCCGCCCTCGAGGATTGGCAGTACGGTCTCGGGCAGCGTCTGGCCCACCAGGGCATCCGGCTTGAACAAGGGTTCGCGGTTCAGGGACCAGCCGATGAACAGCGCCGCCAGCGCCACCAGCACGACCAGGGGGATGACGGTCAGCCAGCGGCTCATGCCCCGTCCTCTTCCAGCCGCTTCAGCTCGGCCTTCCATTTGCATGAGGCCGCGACCGCGCGGGCCACAACCGCGCCCAGCACCAAGGCGCTGATTCCCCAGGCGGGCCAGACGAAGGCGGCATAGGGGCTCATGTCCAGATCGGGCATCAGGCGTCCAGGGCCATTCGGGCGCGGATTGTCTGCACCCGGCGGCGCACGATCTCGGTTCGTATCGACGACAGCCAGACCGCCAGGAACAGGGCCGTGTAGGCGGCCATCATGAGCAGCAGAGGCAGCAGAAAGACGGGATCCAGACTGGTTCCCCCGGCCCGCAGCAGCGACGCCGGCTGGTGCAGGGTATTCCACCAGTCCACGGAGAATTTCACGATCGGCAGGTTGATCAGCCCGACCAGACCCAGCACGGCTGCAGCGCGCGTCGCCCTGGCCTCGTCGTCGATCGACGACCTCAGCGCCATGTAGCCGAGATAGAACAGGAACAGCACCAGCACACTGGTTAGCCGCGCGTCCCATACCCACCAGGTGCCCCACATCGGCTGGCCCCACAAGGCACCGGTGATCAGGGCCAGGGCTGTGAAGGCCGCACCCGGCAGGGCCGCCGCCCGGGCAGCGGCATCGGCGAGGGGGTGGCGGAACACGAGGGCAAAAAAGCTGGACACGCCCAGCGCCGCGTAGGCCCCCAATCCCAGGGTCGAGGCGGGCACATGCACGAACATGATCCGCACCGTGTCTCCCTGCTGATAGTCGCCCGGCGCGACAAAGCTGAACCAGGTCCCGATCGCCAGCAACACGGCCGCAATGACCCAAAGCACGGGCGTCAGCGGGCCGGTGAAGCTCATGAAGCGCTGGGGATTGGCGAGGCCGAACATCGCCGCGTCGAATACGCGGGGTCAGGGCCGGCGGCAAGCGGACGCTATGTCGCTTCAACGAAAACAGGGCCGGGGCTTTCGCCCCGACCCCGTCAGTCACTCGAAAAATCCGTGAAGGACTATTCGGCGGCCTTCAGCTGGCCGGCAGATTCCTTGCCGGTGCGACGGTCGCGTTCGACTTCGTACGAGACCTTCTGGCCTTCGTTCAGGCCGTTCATGCCTGCGCCTTCAACGGCCGAGACGTGCACGAACACGTCCTTGCCGCCGTCCGAGGGCTCGATGAAGCCGTAGCCTTTGGTGGAATTGTACCATTTGACAGTGCCGGTAGCCATTTTAAGGACCTCCGTTAGCAGTTCGCCTCAGGCAAGAGCACCTGAAGCCTGTCGGGTCTGAATGGGATCGGCCAGAAACTCGGTGCGTTCGCAAAGAGAGAGGGGCGTTACGCAGAGAGATCGACGAGCTCCGTATGCACTGAAAACGCGCCGTGGACAAGGCGCCCCTTATGTCGCAGGTGATTCGACCCGGGAACCACCGCGCCGACCGCTCAGTCCTCGTCGTCTTCCGCGACCGGGGCGGGCGCTTCGTCCTCGCCTTCAGACGCGATATAGTGGGCCACGCACAGCTTGCGCAGCGCCGAGGTCAGGGAACCCCCGTAGAGCCTGTCCTGCACCCGCTCATGGCCTTCCTGTTGCAGGCGCGCCTTGATCTCGCTGACGGTCCGGCATTGGCCGCTGCGGGCCAGTTCATAGGCGCGTTCCAGGGTCGTCGGACGAAAGTTGTTGCTCATGCGGGCAAGATAGGCGCGCCGGCCGGCTTATGCGAGCGGGTCACGCACCGGGCCGGTTTTCTCTCCGTCTGCGCCCCAGACGGTCAACCAGGGCCTCGGCATGTTTCAGGGTAATGGTCAGGGCTGACGGGCTGCCGCGCCTGGGTCCCACGCTGTCGGCCACCGCTGCGCCCCGTGTGCCCAGGGCCTCGGCCGGTCCGGTGGTCGTGTCCATGGCCGTCTGATGCTCGATCCCGGCGTTCAGCGCGGCCCCCATAAGAATCACCTGTACCGACAGCCAGGTCCACAACAGAAAGCCCATCGCCGTGGCCAGCGGGCCGTAGGAATCCAGCCGCACGAAATGGCTCAGGTACCAGCTGAACAGGAAGGAGACCGATACGCTCAGTGTCGCCGCGAAGATCGCTCCCGGCGTCAGCCAGCGCCACCGCGCCCGGGCCCGGCAAGGCCCAAAACGGTAGATCACCGTCAGCGCGCCGATATAGCCGACGAACAGCAGCGGCCACCGCAGCGGCTCCAGCCGCTGCCATTCCTCGGCCAGGCCGACGGTCCCCAGCACCACGGGTACGCCGACCACCAGGGCCGCGCTCATCAGCACCCCCGCCAGACCGGTCAGGGTGAAGGCGAAACCCAACAGGTTGTAACGGACCAGGTTGCGTCGCTCGACCTCATGGTAGGCGACGTTCAGGCCGTAAAACAGCGTCTTGACCCCGTTGTTGGCGGTCCACAGTGACAGGGCCAGGGTCCAGACTAGGGTGAAGGTCAGCTGCCCCGTCGATCCCGTCGCCAGCCGCTGCATCTCGGCCCCGATGAACTGGGCCACACTGGCCGGCAGGACCGAATACAGGAAGGCCACGCGCGATGCCGCGTCGGTCGGGTCGGCGAACAGGCCATAGATGGTCACGAAGGCTCCCAGCGCCGGGAACAGCGACAGCAGGACAAAGAAGGTCACCCCGCCCGAGACGAAGCCGACCCGGTTGCCGAAATAAGACGCCCCGACGCGCCAGGCGATGTCGGTCCAGCCCTTGCGCGGAATCTGGTACGGATGCTTTGCCAGCCGTCCCCGGCCGGGCTCGCGCGCCTCAAAGTCCTCGGGCACCGGCGGGCGCGGCGCGGCCGGTTCGGGCCGGGCGGGCCGCAGTTCCAGCCCAAATTTGTGTCCCTGGGTATAGATCAGGTGGGCGGCCCCCGCGCCTGCAGCCAAGCCGCCCAACGCCGCCCCGACAAAGGCTCGGGCCCCGGACAGTCCGCCCCGGCGTGGAGCCGGCCCGGGTCCGGTGGAAGAGAAAGGGGTCATCGGCGGTTGAACGGTCGATGCGCCGCTCACGTTCCGCCCCGGCGTGACCTTGCCTGAAAAGCGCGGCTGGGGCACTGACCCGGCGTGCCCGAGACCCCTGTCGCCTCCGTCGCCGCCCTGTACCGGCACCCGGTCAAGGGTTTCACGCCCGAGCCGCTGGAGCGCGCGACCCTGACGGCTGGCCAGGCCTTCCCCGGCGACCGTCTCCGCGCCGTCGAGATCGGCGCGTCGGGCTTCGATCCCGCCGCCCCCGGCCATATATCAAAGATGCGCTTTACGGTCCTGGCCCGGCTGCCGGAGATCGCCCGCGTCCGCACCCGCTGGGACGCCGCCAAGGACACGCTGCATCTCACCGCTCCCGGTTCGCCCGACCTGACCGTCCGGCTCGGCGACCCTGGCGACGAACGCCGTCTGGAGGCCTGGCTGACCGCGTTTCTGGGCGAGGCGGCCAAGGCCCGCCTGCGGCTGCTGGACGCGGCCGGCCACAGCTTCATGGACGACCCGGCCGGTGCCGTTTCGGTGCTGAACCTGACCAGCGTCCGCGATCTGGAAACCCGCCTCGGCGTTCGCGTCGATCCGCTGCGGTTCCGCGCCAATGTCTGGGTCGAGGGCTGGCCCGCCTGGGTCGAGAACGACTGGTCCGGCCGCCATATGAGGCTGGGCACCGCCGGTCTGGGCGTGGTCAAGCCCATCGTCCGCTGCGTCGCCACCCATGTGGACCCGGCGACGGGAACCGCCGACATCGACGTGGTTTCTGCCCTGCACGATCTCTACGGCCACCGCTGGTGCGGCCTCTATCTTTCGGTCGAGACCGGCGGCGCCCTGGCCGTCGGCGACCGCGTGGAGCTGATCTGAATGACCGACGCCCCCACCCTTGTCTCCGCCTGGAAGGCCGCGCAGGGACAGCTTAAGGCCGCCCACATCGACAGCCCTGCCATTGATGCCCGCCTGCTGCTGGAGGCCGCCACCGGGGCCAGCCGCCTCGACATCCTGACGGACCCGCATCGTGCGGTGACGGACGACCAGTCCGCGACCCTGGCCGCCTATGTCGACCGTCGGCTGCGGCGCGAGCCGGTCTCGCGCATCCTGGGCCGCAAGGGCTTCTGGAAGATCATGCTGAACGTCACCCCCGATGTGCTCAGCCCGCGCCCGGATACCGAGACCATCCTCGACATCGTGCTTCTGGCTTTCCAACCGGCACAGGGCCTCAACCTGATCGATCTGGGGACCGGGTCGGGGGCCATCCTGCTGGCGGTGCTGTCGGAACGGCCCGGGGCGCACGGCGTCGGCACCGACATCTCGTCCGAGGCCCTGGCCGTGGCGCGCGAGAACGCCGCCAACCTCGACCTCGGTGGCCGCGCCACCTTCCTGCGGACCGAATGGGCGGCCGGCTTCGGCGACCACAGTTTCGATCTGGTGGTCTCCAACCCGCCCTATATCCCGTCGGACGACATCCCCGGCCTCGACCCCGAGGTGCGAGACCACGACCCGCTGCTGGCGCTGGACGGCGGTCCCGACGGCCTGCAGGCCTATCGTGACCTCGCCCCCGAGATCGCCCGCGTCCTGAAACCGGGCGGGATCTTCGCGGTCGAGATCGGCTGGGACCAGGGCGGTACGGTCAAGGCCCTGTTCGAGGCGGCGGGCCTTTCGGACGTCAAGGTGGTCAAGGACCTTGGCGATCGCGACCGCGTCGTCACCAACGGCCCCGACCCCAGAACGACCCCGATCCGGGCGTCGTGACGGCTTACCTGCACGCCGTTATCCCTGTCTGCAGGCAGCCTGCCTTTGGGAGGCTGATTGGCGGGCGGCGCACGGTGTCATCCCTGCTCCTTGCAAACCGTGCCCTGAACGTCCGGTCACCGGGTCAAGTCCGGGGATGACGGAGCTGGATGTTAAGACCGGTAGTCGCCGTTGATCTCGATGTAGCCTTTGGTCAGGTCGCAGGTCCAGACCGTCGCCGAGGCCCGGCCGGAGCCGACGTCAACGGTGATGTCGATCTCGGCATTCTTCATATAGGCGCTCATCTTCGCCTCGTCGTAGGTGGGCGAGACGGCCCCGTCGACGGCGGCGACATGGGGGCCGAAGCGGATGGCGAGATGGTCGCGGTCGACCGGCTCCTCGGTCTTGCCGACGGCCATGACGACCCGGCCCCAGTTGGCGTCCTCGCCGGCTATGGCGGTCTTGACCAGGGGGCTGTCGGCGATGGATTTCGCCAGCTTGCGCGCCGAGGCGGGGCTGGCGGCTCCGTCCACCGTCACCCGTACGAACTTGGTGGCCCCCTCGCCGTCGCGCACCAGCTGGTGCGCTAGGTCCAGCATGACCCTGTCGAGGGCGGCGGAGAAGTCCTTCAGCCTGCGGTCGCCGACCCGGCCGATGCGCGGCGCGCCCGACGCTCCCGTGGCGAACAGCAGACAGGTGTCATTGGTCGAGGTGTCACCGTCGACCGTCACCGAGTTGAAGGTGGTCCGGACGTGCAGGCCCAGCAGGGCCCGCAACACCGCCGGCGCGATCGCGGCATCGGTGACGATGAAGCCCAGCATGGTGGCCATGTCTGGCGCGATCATGCCGGACCCCTTGGCGATGCCGGCGATCCGGACCCTTACCCCGTCGATCCGGGCCTCGGCATAGGCCCCCTTGGGAAAGGTGTCGGTGGTCATGATGCCCAGACCCGCAGCGGCCCACTGCTCGGTAGGGGGGACGTCGGCGTCCAGTCTGACCTCCACCTCGCCCAGCCGGGCCACGATCTTGCGGTCGTCCAGCAGCACGCCGATCACCCCGGTTGAGGCCAGCATGACGTCGCGCTGGCGACAGCCGAAACGCTTTGCGACCTCGGAGGCGGTCCGGCGGGCCGCATCGGCCCCCGCCTTGCCCGTGAAGGCATTGGCGCAGCCGGCGTTGACAACTAGGGCCCGCATGTCCTCGCCCCCGCCTGGCGCATCCAGATGGCGGCGGCACCAGTCCACCGGCGCCGATCCGACCTTGTGGCGGGTGAAGACGCCCGCGCAGGTCGTGCCGCGGGCGAAGCGGAATACCGTCAGGTCGTCGCGTTCGTGTTTGTAGAATCCTGCGCGCGCCGTGGTTATCTCGACCCCACCGATCGGGGGGATGGTCGGGAAGGGCACAGCCAGGGGGGAGACCTTTAGACCGGGTTTACCGGGGGCGGCCGGTGCCGGCGTCGTGGCCGACGTCTGGGTCGCCCGCTTAAGGGCGGCGGTCAGCGGGTCCAGGGCCTTCTCGAAGGCCTGCTCAAGGGCCTTTCCGGGCGAGCCGGGCTTCCTTGTCCCGTTGCTCACGGCGCGGCCTTCGAAGCGGCAGCGGGGGTCGGGACCGGCGGGGCGGGCGGGGCGGGGGGGGCGGCCGAGGCGGGCTCCTGCGGCGCGCCGCTCTCGGGGGCCAGCAGCACGTCGACCCTGGCCCTGCCGCGCAGTTCCTCCAGCAGCTGCCGCACGCCTTCATAGGTCAGGTAGCGGACGATCTGTGGGCGGGCCTGATCGAGGGTCGGCGGGCTCTCGCGACGCCGGTCCTCCACCCGCAGAACGGCGAAGCCGCCCTCGCTCTGGAACGGGCCGACGGTCGAACCGGCGGCCGCGTTGCGCAGTGCATTGGCATAGGCCTGGGGCATGACGTCGGCGGTGGAATAGCCGAGATCGCCGCCGGAGAAGCGGGTCGCTTCATCGATGGACCGTTCCTGGGCCACGGCCTCAAAGCCGGCACCCTGTCCCAGCATGCCGATGACGGCATCGGCCTCTGCCTTCGTCCGCGACAGGATCAGCCGGACGCGGATCTCTTCTGACGTTCGGGCCAGCCTCAGCTGTTCCTGATACAGGGTCTGGACGGCTTGGTCCGAGATCGCGCCGTTGACCACATTTTCGACCAGCATGTCGCCGAGAATTCGCTCGCGCGTGGCCTCAAGCCGGCGCTGGGCCAGCGCCGAGTTGTCCAGACCGCGCCGCTCCGCTTCGCGGGCCAGCAGCTTCTGATCGATGACCTCGTCCAGCACTCGACGGAACAGATCGCTGGTGACGTCCAGCGGCTCGCCTTCCCCGACCAGGCCTTGCGCCACCGCCTCGCGCTTGACGTCGGAGGCCCAGAGGGTCTGGTCCTGCACCTTGGCGACCGCCCGGTCGCCCGGTTGCGGCGCGCGATCGTCGCCGCTGCCGCGTCCGCACGCGGCCAGCATCAGGACAGCGACGAGGCTCAGGCAAATCAGGGGGTTGCGCGAATGTCGCATCGGACGCTCCGTCCAATTTGAGGGGGTCCAAACGCCGGGCCGCAAAGCCCCTCGCGTTGACAGGGGTATGGGCGGTGCTTAAGTCCCGCCTGCGCCCAAGTCGAGGGGTTTTCGATCGTCTGTGAGGCGGGTTCGCCGCCTTACGCGGCAGCCTCTCTCGCGGCGTCCCATCGCCGCCCCTCACGGGCAATTCCAGAGCCCTAGACCGCTCACCGCTTCCGGATCGCCCATGCTCGGCTTTGCCAAGAAACTCTTCGGCTCTTCCAACGACCGCAAGGTCAAGGACTTCGCGAGCCGGGTCCAGAAGATCAATGCCCTGGAAGCCCGCTTCGCCGCCCTGTCCGACGACGAGCTGCGAATGATGACCCAGGCCTTCAAGGACCGTGTCGCGGGCGGTGAGTCGCTCGACAAGGTCATGGACGAGGCCTTCGCCGTGGCGCGCGAGGCTTCCAAGCGGGTGCTGGGCCAGCGCCAGTACGACGTCCAGCTGACCGGCGGCATGATCCTGCACGAGGGCGGCATCGCCGAGATGCGCACCGGCGAGGGCAAGACGCTGGTCGCTGTGGCCCCGGTGTATCTGAACGCCCTCAGCGGCAAGGGCGTCCATGTCATTACCGTCAACGACTATCTGGCGCGGCGCGACGCCGAATGGATGGGCCGGGTCTATCGCTTCCTCGGGCTCGAGGTCGGCGTCATCGTCAATGGCCTGTCCTCGGGCCAGCGCCAGGCCTCCTATGCCGCCGACATCACCTATGGGACCAACAACGAATTCGGCTTCGACTATCTGAGGGACAATCTGGTCTATGACCGGCGCGAGATGGTGCAGCGCCCGCACCATTTCGCCATCGTCGACGAGGTCGATTCGATCCTGATCGACGAGGCCCGGACGCCGCTGATCATCTCGGGCCCGACCGAGGACCGCTCGGACCTGTACAAAATCTGCGACGGCCTGATCAAGGAACTGATCAAGGACCCGACGACCTTCGATCTCGACGAAAAGCAGCGTCAGGCCCTGCTGACCGAGGAGGGATCCGAAAAGGTCGAGGAATTGCTCGAGGCCGGCGGCCATTTCGCCGAGGACACGACGGGCCTCTATGACGCGGCCAACATCAGCCTTGTCCACCATGTGAACCAGGCCCTGCGCGCCAACACCCTGTACCAGAAGGACAAGGACTATATCATCAAGGCGGGCGAGATCGTCCTGATCGACGAGTTCACGGGTCGGATGATGACCGGTCGCCGCCTGTCCGAGGGCCTCCACCAGGCCATCGAGGCCAAGGAGGACGTCAAGATCATGCCCGAGAACCAGACCCTGGCCTCGGTGACGATCCAGAACTATTTCCGCCTCTACGAAAAGCTGTCCGGCATGACCGGGACCGCCGCGACCGAGTCCCAGGAATTCCTCGACATCTACAAGATGGATGTCCTCGAGGTGCCGACCAACCGTCCGGTCAAGCGCATCGACTATGATGACGAGGTCTATCGGACCTATGGCGAGAAAAATCTTGCGATCGCCAGACAGATCGCCGACTGCCGCGAGCGCGGCCAGCCGATCCTGGTGGGCACCGTCTCGATCGAGAAGTCCGAACAGCTTTCGGCCCTGCTCGACACCTATGAGCACAAGGTCGAGGTCTCTCGCACGCTTAAGAAGGAGTTCGCGGGCAAGGACAAGGAAGCCGCCAAGGTCGGCGACGCCGCTTACGACATCGTCTGGGAAACCAAGTTCAAGGGTATTGCCCACGCCGTCCTGAATGCGCGCCAGCACGAGCAGGAGGCCTTCATCGTCGCCGACGCCGGCCTGCCGGGCGCGGTGACCATCGCCACCAACATGGCCGGCCGCGGTACCGACATCCAGCTGGGCGGCAACCTCGAGATGCGGGTGGAGAAATACCGGCTGGATCAGAGAAACCTCGCCGTTGAGGTCACGCCCGAGATGCTCGCGGCCGAGGAGACTCGCCTGAAGGCCGACATCGGCGAGCAGAAGAAGATTGCTCTGGCCGCCGGCGGCCTGTTCGTGCTGGGCACCGAGCGCCACGAGAGCCGCCGCATCGACAACCAGCTGCGCGGCCGGACCGGCCGTCAGGGCGATCCCGGCACATCGAAATTCTACCTGTCCTGCGAGGATGACCTGCTCCGCATCTTCG
>Ga0105047_10008345_pt1 | contig 17253 bp, 13 predicted proteins | sample MAT04_FD_78384 | JGI IMG/M metagenome (GOLD analysis project Ga0105047, IMG submission 78384) | Freshwater microbial communities from Lake Fryxell liftoff mats and glacier meltwater in Antarctica - MAT-04 (megahit assembly) | ecosystem: Environmental > Aquatic > Freshwater > Ice > Liftoff...
CTTGTCGGCTCTGGGCATTCAAGCTCGCAAGGCCGATCTCAATGCCGACCTCGCCCGCCCCAGCACGCTGCGGCTCGTCTCGCTGACTCGTCTGGATCGTGAATTGACGGAACTGCTGGCCCAAGGCCGCCCGGTTCCCGCCAGCATGGCCCTGCTCGCCGGTCTGACCAAGGTGGAATATGTCTTCCTCTTCCCGGAATCGAACGAGATCGTGATCGGCGGACCGGCGGAAGGCTGGGATTACAACGCTCAAGGACAGGCCGTCAGCCGGGAATCGTCGGTCCCGACGCTGCAGCTCGAAGACTTCGTGACGGTATTCCGCACATTCGCCCGGGGTGATGCCGACTTCGGCTGCTCGATCAACACCCGCGATCAGAACGTGCAATCGTTGCAGAAGTTTGTGGAAACGTCGCTGGCCCGCGGCCCGCTGAACGCCGGTGCCGGCGTGCGGAGCTTCGTGAACCAGATTCAGAAGCAGCTCGGCCGACAAGACATTGTGGTGTGGGGTGTGCCGGCCGACAGCCGCGTGGCCCGCGTGATTGTGGAAGCCGACTATCGCATGAAACTCATCGGGATCGACAAGCTCGATGCCGGCAAAGACATTCCCAGTTACTTCGACTTGCTGCCGCAGGATCTGCAAAAGAACCCGGCACCGATGGAAGCGCTGCGCTGGTGGCTGACGATGAACTACGACGCTGTCTTCCACAGTGCCGATCAATCGGTGTTTCAAATTCAGGGTGACTCGGTCCTGTGCCAGTCGGAAAACCAGCTGCTGACCGAAGAAGGCAAGCATCAGCCGACGGGGAAATCGGAAGGGGTGAACCGTTTGTTCGCGGAGAACTTCTCCCGTAACTACGCCAAGCTCGCCGCACGGGATCCGATCTTCGCCGACGCCCGCAATGTCTTCGACCTGGCCTTGGCCGCAGCGCTGATCTGCAAGCAAAGCGACGCCGACACGCCGGACGGCCCGTTCCAGTCGTTCACCGCCGGCGGGCTGTATCACCCGGCGAGCTATGCCGTACCGAAGGAAGTCGATTCCGTCGTGCATCATCGCGTGTACAACGGCCGCGACATTGTGGTGCAGGCGGCCGGCGGCGTGAGCGCCAACAGCGGCGAGATCCTGAAGAACTCCGCTGTCGTGAAAGCTGATCCCGAACTCGACCGGTTGGGCCAATCGGCTCAGCGTCCTGTACTGCCGGCCGGCCGCTGGTGGTGGGATGTCTCCCGCTAATCTCGGTTCAAATTTCAGCCCCCCACGAAACCGTGGGGGGCTTTTTTGTTGGCTGCGATCCATGAATGTAGAGCACTTGCTCCGCAAGTGCATTTTTCTGCACTTGCGGAGCAAGTGCTCTTCATTCGGGACCACGCGCGAATTCCAATGCGGGCGCAAGCTCAGGCGTTTTCGGTAACCGCGGCGTCTGCTAGAATAGTTTAACCTCGCGAACCGCTATTTCACGGAGGAGCACCACACGCTTCATGGCCACTTTGACTCAAGACGATCTGCAACCCGTCAACCGACTGCTCGAGGACAAATCCCCCGCGGAGCTGCTCCGCTGGGCCAAGGCGACGTTCGGCAATCGGCTTGCCGCCCTCTCCGCGATGCAGAAGGCCGGCAGCGTGGTCTGTCACATGCTGCACGCCAATCAAATCAGCGCTCCGGTGCTGTTTGTCGACACGGGCGTGATGTTCCAGGAAACTCTCGACACGCGCGACCGGCTCGCGCGCGAGTACGGCCTGGAGATCATCACTCTGCTCCCCGCCGAATCGATGACGGAACAGACGGCCCGGCTCGGCGTGCTGTACCTCTCGCCGGATGGTCAGAAGCAGTGCTGCCAGTTGCGCAAGATCGATCCGCTGCGGCAGGCCCGCGGTCGTTACGACGGCATGATTGGCAGCCTGCGACGGGCCGAAGGGGGGCGTCGCGGCGATGTGCCGATCCTCGCCCTTGACCCGGAAATGAATGCCGTCCGCATCAATCCGCTGGCGAAGTTTTCCGATGAGTCGTTGGAAGCTTATATCGCCGAGCACAAGGTGATCGTCAATCCGCTGCACGAGCAGGGGTTCTCGACCATCGGCTGCAATCGCTGCACGACGCCCGTACTGCCGAACGAACCGCCGCGCGCGGGGCGCTGGAGGCATCTCGGTCCGTGGTCCGCCTATTGCCACATCAACCCGACCGACAAGGAAGGGGGCACCAACAGCCACCTCGACCTGCCACAGGAACTGGTCGACCGCTTGCTCGGCCGCGCGACCGATTTCAGCATCTGAGATCAGGAAACAAGAGGCAAGAAACAAGAGGCAAAAAGAACGGCGATCATGCTGTTTGACTCTTGTGTCTTGCTTCCTGTTTCTTTCCTCTTCTGCTCACTGCATTTCGACCAATTCGCGATTCGCCGTTTCTTCCTCGGCGACGGCCCGCTCCTGCAGGAACGCGCGCTTCATCGCCGCATAACGTCGTTCCAGGAAGATGATGATCAGCACGATCGTCGCCACGCCGCCCCACTGCACCAGGGGCGAATCCTGCGGGAGATATTTCAGCGCGTTTTTCGAGAGGTAATACATCGCCGCGTTGCCAACCACGCCGCCGATGGCACTGCCCCAGAAAATCGCCGATCGCCCCAGGCCCAGCAAGCGGCCGAAGATCGCCCCGCCAGCACTCCCGGTCGCGGCCAGCGGGAACGCGATGAACGCCAACAGGCCGAGGAACGTGAACCGCCGCATCCACGGCTGTTTGCTGAGAATCAGTTCTCCGTCGACTGTCAGCTCGGCGATTTTATGGCCGATAATCGGCAAGCGAAACATGAAGCCGATATGGACCGACAGGAACAACGCGACGATCACATCCTGAAACGAGACCCACCAGAACATCTCTTCCGGCGTGAGCAATCGGCTCCATTCCCCGAGGTTGGGGATCGTCTGCTGCAACGGGATGATAAACCGCCCGGCCGCCCCAAACGCCAAAGCAGCGGCGATCATCAGCGCCCATGCGTGTTCGGAACCATTGACTACATAATCCATCCCCAGGTAGAGCACGGCGGCCACCCCTGGGCCGAGCAACGTAGCCAGCCACAGGGGAAACTGTTCCTGGCGAAACCGCGTTTCAAAATGCTCCAGCGAGACGATCATCTCTTCCCGCTTGCGGGCGGAACGATCGGCAGGGGTCGAAACACGAGTCGTCATAAAACGCTCAAGCCATCAGCAACAGGAAGAATCAACAATCGGCGGGCATTCTCGGCGCGGACACCAGCACCACGTCGAGAATCGCCATCCACAGCCGAAATTCTACAACAAATGGCGCGGTTCGGGCAAACTTTGACGAAAATGCCGCCACGCACGAGTTCTAGGAACTTTGCCGGCGTATCGCATTATAGGCGCTGAACCACGTCCCACAGCCAGCCCGGCATGAAAAACAGCACGCAGACGGCTGCCGAACAGATCGAGAGGGCCAAAAGTGCCGGCGGTTCCGGGGGTTCCGCCTCCGTGCGGACGGGGTCCCGCAGGACGATGGCGGCAATCAGCCGTAAGTAATAGCCCGCGCCAATCGCCGCGTTGACGGCCAGCAGTTTCGCCAGCCAGCGGCCCGATTCCGTCCCTTGCCCCCATGCCGCCAGAAACAGTTCCAATTTCGCCAGAAAGCCGGCCGTTGGCGGCAGCCCGGTCAAACTGAACAGGCAGACGGCGAGCATCAATGCCACGCCGGGCTGAACACGGGCCAGCCCCGCGAGGTCGTCGATGGTTTCAATCTTCCGATCCGGTCGCCCGGCCGCCGCCAGGGCTGCGAAGGCCCCCAGCGTCATCACGGAATAGACGGCGAGATAAAAGCCGAGCGCTTCCAATCCATTCGGCGAAGCGGTCGTGTGATAACCCACCGTTAAACCGACCAGCATGTAGCCCGCATGCGAGACGCTGGAGAAGGCCAGCATGCGGCGGATGTCGGTCTGGACCAGCGCGAGTAAATTGCCGGTGAACATCGTCAGCACGGCGAGCCACCACAACAGCGGTTCAGTGGCAGGCACAATCAGCCAGCCGGTATCCAATCCACCACCGCCGCCAGCGTCACCGATTCGTAACGGGACAATCAACAGCCGGGCCAGCGCCGTGAACCCCGCGATTTTGGGAATCACCGACAGGAGAGCCGCGCCTGAAACCTGACAGCCCTGGAACACATCGGGCGCATAAAAGTGAAACGGGACTGCTGTGATGCGAAAGCCCAATCCGGCGATGATCATCACTTCCGCGATAACGAGAGGCATCGGCAGCGTGTTGATGTCCGACCGGCGGAGCGCATCGTAAATTCCTTCCAGCCGAGTCGTCCCCGTCATGCCATACAGGTAGCTCATGCCAAACAACACGAGGGCTGAGGAAAAGACGCTGAGCAGAAAATACTTGAGCGTCGCTTCCTGCGCCGGAGCGTCGCGGCGGGGCATGATCAAAAACAAGTAGGTTGGGATACTGATGAGTTCCAGGCCGAGGAACATCAGCACGAGGTCGTTCGATGAGGCTGTGAAATTCACTCCCGCACCAATCGCCAGCAGGCACGCCTGGCATTCGGCCGCGCGGCTGTCATCGGCCTGGTTCCACTGAATCAACGAGAGGAGTGCCCCGATGATCAGCGTTAAGCCGCGCACCGACCAGGCCATGTCGTCGAGCAGAAACGGGCCGGAGGTTTCGGGCCGTATGGGCGAGTTCCACCAGAAGGCCGCCGCCACACCCCAGCCGATGAGTGCCAGCCAGCCCCAGCGATGCCGCAGGCCGGGTGCCGCCGTTCCCTGTTCGCTGACCAGAAACGGCGCGGCGAACAGGATCACGCAGACCGTGGCGATCAGCGTGACTTCCGGCAGAATGAATTGAACGCCCCCCGTAATTGGGGCCAGCAGCGAGTTCATGGGCGGGCATCCTCCGCCGGAATCGCGGCGAGGTTGTTCGGTGTCACGGGGCGGGATTCATACAAACGGGCGATCGATTCGACATCGGGCCGAATCACTTCCAGCAGCGGTTGCGGAAACAGGCCAAACCATAAGCAGAGAAAGGCCAATGGAGCGATGGTCAGGACTTCGCGAGTGTTCAAATCGACAATGGGTTCATGCGTGGCTGGTTCGCGCAACGGGCCGAAAAACGCCCGCTGCAACATTCCCAGCATGTACCACGCCCCCAGCACAACACCCAGCGCGCCCCCTGCGGCATACCACGGCCCGGAGATTACATCGCTTTTCAGACTGTATATGCCCATCAGGCACAAAACTTCACCGACGAAACCGTTCAAGCCCGGCAGGCCGATGCTGGCGAACGTGATGAATGTCATCGCCACGGCGAGCCGAGGCAACCGGTTCGCCAACCCGCCGAGATCGCTCAACAATCGCGTGTGATAGCGTTCGTAAAACATGCCAACAATGCAGAACAGCGCTCCGGTCGAGAGGCCGTGATTCACCATCTGCAAGATCCCGCCGCTGATCCCTTCGACATTGAGGGCAAAGATTCCCAGCATGCAGAACCCGAGGTGGGCCACGCTGCTGTAAGCGACGAGTTTTTTGATATCGTTCTGTGCTAAGGCGCACAGCGAGCCGTAGATGATGCCGGTGACCGAGAGTAGTGCGATCAGCGGCACGCCTTGATTCACGCAGGCGTCGGGCAACATCGGCAGCAGCAAGCGTAGAAACCCGTAGCTGCCTAATTTGAGCAGCACGCCCGCTAACAGCACCGAACCGGCGGTCGGGGCTTCAACGTGGGCCAGCGGCAACCAGGTGTGGAAGGGAAAGAGCGGGACTTTGACCATGAACCCGGCCGCAATCGCCAGGAAGAGTGGAAGCTGCAATTCCAAGGGCAGCGGATGCTGAGCCAGGTGTCGGGCCAGCGCCGGCAGCGAACACGGCGTTTCCAGCGGTGCCTGACTCTGCACCGTCACCACCAGGGCGACCAAACCGACCAGCGAAATCAAACCACCGGCGAGCGTGTAGAGGAAAAACTTGTAGGCGGCATACTGTCTCAGTGGTCCGCCCCAGACTCCGATCAGGAAGAACAGTGGGATCAGGGTGAACTCGAAGAAGACATAAAACAACACTAGATCGAACGCGCAGAACACACCGATGAGGGCTGTCTCCAGAATGAGCAGGCACGCGTAGAACTGAGCCGGGCGGTCCTGGATTGCGGTCCAAGACACCATGATGCCGGTGATCGACAGCAGCGTGGTCAGCAGGATCATTACGAGGCTGATGCCGTCGAGGCCGATGTGGAATTCGAGCTTTAATGGTGCGGCACCAATCGTGTCGGCGGCGGAGCCTAACGTCAGCCAGGGCTGACGGAATTCCACGCGCGGCTGAATCGGACCGTCGAACGGTTCCGAAATGCGCGGCAAGCTGGCGAACTGCGCGGCTACCGCCAGCGAGACGCCGAACGTGGCCAGCGCCCCGAGCAACGCCGTCCAGCGTGCGCGCACGGGCGTCGCCTGCGGATCGAGCAGCAGCATCAAGGCCGCTGTCGCCGTCGGAATTCCGAGCATCGCCAAAATCAGCCAGAGCATCGGTCGTAATCTTTTCGTGGTGGATTCATCAAAGCCCGCCGTCGGCGACGGCGGGACCCGGCGATGCCATCGCCGGGCTTTGGTCTTATCGTCGTTGTTCTCTCAATCGTCACATGCCATAGGCGATGGTGCGTAGCACAAGGACCAGGCCTGCCAACACGCCGACGAGCATCATGGCCGCGTAATTCTGAATCAAACCATTTTGAACCGGCCGCAGGACGCCGCCGAGTAATTGGGGAACCAGGCCGCAAGCATCGACGAGCTTGTCGATCACCATGCGATCGATGAATTCGGCCGTTTCCGCCAGACTGCGCAGCGGCTTGACCACCAGCGCCTCGTCAATCGCATCGAGATACAGCCCTTGGTACGACCAGTCGGCCAGCGGACCGAACAGCTTGCGGAATTGCTCGGCTTTGCCGCGACTGCCGCCATACACCGCGTAGGCCCCGCCGATGCCGACGAGCGCGATCACTGTGCTGAGGCCCATCATGAACCAGTCGGGCGAATGTTCTTCACTGTGCGGGAACCCGGGGGTGTGATGCAGATAGCCCGCGTAAAAGTGCGTCGGTCCCGCGAGAAAGCCGATACCGAGAGCGGCGAGCGCCAGCAGGTACAACGGACCGGCCATGGCGGGCGGCGCATCGTGCGGATGATGGCCCGCTTCTTCTGGAAATTTCTCTTCGCCATGGAAGGTCAGCAAGTAAGCCCGGAACGTATAGAACGCTGTTAGTAATGATGACAGCAGCGCGACGCCGTAGATCACGCTGAAAAAGGTGCCATGCGGACCGTGGTGCATCGCCTGGCTTAACACGCTGAGAATTTCGTCTTTGCTCCAGAACCCAGACAGCAGCGGGAAGCCGGACAGGGCCAGCGCTCCGGCGAGAAACGTGATGTGCGTGATGGGCAATGCTTTCCGCAAACCGCCGAACCGCCGCATGTCGATCACATCGCCCATCGCGTGCATCACGCTGCCCGCCGACAGGAACAAGACCGCTTTGAAATACGCGTGGGTGAACATATGAAACATGGCGAACGTGACGGCTGACGCGGCCAGTGCTTCGTTCCCCGCGGCGGCTCCCAGCGACATGAACATGAAGCCGAGCTGGCTGACGGTCGAATAGGCCAGCACTCGTTTTAGATCGTATTGTGTAAGGGCCGTGATGGCGGCGATCAATGCCGTCGCCGCGCCGATTCCCGCGACCCATAGCTGCGCGTACGGAGCATGAATGAACAGGGGAGTGCAGCGCGCGACGAGATACACGCCAGCCGTCACCATTGTGGCGGCGTGAATCAGCGCGCTGACGGGGGTGGGGCCTTCCATCGCATCGGGCAGCCAGACATGCAGCGGAAACTGGGCCGACTTGCCGACCGCGCCGACGAACAGCAGCAGACAGATCGAAGTCAGCACCACGGGGTTCTCAGCGACGACCGTTGCGATCAGCGTCCCATCGGCGAGGACCCGTTCAAAGTCGAGCGTGCCGAAGGTGGTCCAGATCAAAAAGATGCCGAGGATCAGCCCGAAGTCGCCGATGCGGTTCACGACGAAGGCTTTTTTCGCGGCGGCGGCGGCACTCGGCTTGTGATACCAGAAGCCGATCAGCAGATAACTGCACAAGCCGACCGCTTCCCAGAACACGAAGAGCAGCAGGAAGTTTCCGGCAAGCACGAGCATGCACATCGAGAAGACGAACAGCGCGATCGCCGCGAAAAAGCGGGGATAACCGGGATCGCCGTGCATGTAGCCGGAAGCGAAAATCACCACCAGCAGACTGACCGACGTGACCATGACGAGCATTAGGGCCGACATGGCATCGGCCCGCAGCGTGATGCCCACATCGACACGGCCGACATGAATCCATTCGTAAACGGTCCGTAATGTTCCAGATGCCGCTTCGACCTGGTGTTCGGACGCATCGTGGTGCGTGAAGGTTTCCGGCACCAACACCGTGAGCAGGTAGAGCGAACAGGCCAGCGAGATGGCGAGCGCGAGGACCACCGGACGATGAGCCGTGGCGCGGCCAACGACCTGCTTGATCAGCACGATCCACAGGCAAGCCGCCAGCGGAGCCGCCGGGATCAGCCACAACGCGTTGTCATGCAACCACTCGATCACAATACCTCATCCAAAATATTCGCGAACCTACAGCGACGCTTCGCAGCAGCGTGGTTTGTTAAACTTTCGATGTCCCCACACTGGCCGGCATCTTCGGCACATGCCCCGTCGGCACAAGCTGCGGATATTCGGCCGCCGGTGGTTCGGCCGTCGGTGGATACTCGGCCGGCTTCACCGAATCGGGTTCGCCCAGGTTGCCCCACAGGAAAATATCGAGCGACTTCCGCCGCTGGTACAATGAGAGAATGAGCGCCAAGGCCAGCCCGGCTTCGCACGCCGCGATTGTCAGCACGAAAATCGTGAAGACCTGCCCGGAGGCATTGCCATGCTGCCGGCCAAACGCCGTCAGGTTGACCGAGACGCCATGTAGCATCAGTTCGGCTGAGAGAATCATCAGGATCAGATTGCGGCGCGTGAGAAAACCGATCATCCCGAGGATGAACAGCACCGCACCGACGATGAGCTGGCTTTCCAGATTCATGGCGAGAACGTCCCCCGCGAACGCCGCGGCGCGATGGCGATCGCGCCGATGGTGGCGATCAACAGCACCGTCCCGGCGATTTCCACGGCGTAAAGATAATCGGTGAACAGCGAACGCCCCACGTTGCGGAGCGAACCGAGGTCATCCCCTTCCGGCCGGCTCAGCGCATTGCCGGCTCGGCCTTCGGGCGGACGAATGTATTTCTGACGCACCGCGGGGTCTTTGACGATCAGAGTCGGCATTTCATCGGCATCCATCCCGCGGTTCCAGTCTTGCAGTGTGAACAGCACACAACTCAGCAGCAGAAACGCCAGCAGGGAAGCGGCCGCGGGCTGGTAGGCATGGCGGTCGTACGTCGTTGCCCCCTCCTGCTGAGCCAGCATGATGACGAACAGGAAGGTCACGATGATTGCCCCGGCGTAGACAATGACCGTCGCCGTTGCCAGAAAGGGAGCCGAGTTCAGCAGAAACAGGCCGCAGACCGACAGCGTGGTCACGGCAAACCACAGGGCGGCATACACGGGATTCCGCACAGTAATCGTGAGCGTCGCCGTCGAGACGGCGGCGAACGCGAAGACGTAGAACATCACGTCGCGCAGAACATCGCCACCGAGGGGCAGATGATACCAGCCGAACATCAGCATCGCGGCAACGCCGAGCAAACCGCCGACTGCGCGGGATCGCGAGGGCTGTTGCGGCAGCAGCCAGCAGACGGCAATCCAGCCCAGCACCAGGGGCAGAATCAGCCGCCATTCTGAAATCAACCAGTTCCAAACCATGTCAGCCGTCGTCGTCCTGTTCCGTCAGTGGGTTTCCGAGACACGTTTGTACGTCATTCGCCTGCGTTCGTCAAAGCTGCTGCGAAGGGCATCGTCACAAAGCCCGCCGTCAGCGATAGCGGGTCGACCCGGCGATGCCATCGCCGGGCTTTGTTAGCGCGAAATCACCCCCGGACTGGGTGCTTTCGCCGCCCGGTCGTCGGCTTCCACCGCGGTCGCCGGGCCGAGTGTCGGCAAGCTCGAAAATTCCGCGGCCGGTCCCAAGCGCCCGGCGTGCGTGCGGATCGGATCGCGGGGATTGTCTTTCGTTTCGTCGAAGACTTTCAGCAGTTTTTCTTTGTCGTAAAGCATCTCATCGCGGGTCATGCCGGTGAGATCGTAAATGTGCGTCAGTTCGATGGCATCAACCGGGCAGGCTTCTTCACACATCCCGCAGTAAATACATTTCAGTTCATCGAGGACGAAACTTTGCGGAAATTTGTCGCGGCCGGCCCAGACCGGATCGTCTTTCGGGGCCGCCTCGGCGACGATGTCGATACAACGGGCCGGGCACGCCGCGGCGCACATCATGCAGGCGACGCATTTCACGCGGCCCTGGTCGTCGCGGTTGAGCCGATGCACGCCGCGGTAATGGTGCGGCAAATCGGGCTTCACTTCGGGGTACTGCTGGGTGACGATGTTGCCATCGGCGACGTGGCCGCCGGTGGTACGCAGCCCGCCGAAGATCGCCGGCAGAAACGACGTTTCCCAGAAGTTCATCGCCGGCTGTTCGACCCAGACGACATCAGATTCAGAGATAGGCATGGTGGTGATAGCGCGGTAGGTAGTGAGTTGTCAGTGGCTCTAGCAAAGCCCGCCGATAGCATCGGCGGGACCGTTCCATGTTTAATGATGTCTCGCGGGCGCAAGCACGGGCGACGCTGTTATCGCCGTGATCGGCCGGCCCTGCATGCCGATCAAACTCGCCGCGACCAGCGATGCCAGGGATAACGGTCCCAGCCAATAGTGCGGCACGCCGAACTCGAGGACGCACATCACAATCAGCACGTTGACGGTCGCCAGCGGAATCAGCACTTTCCAGGCGAGCCCCATGAGCTGATCGAAACGGAAGCGGGGAATTGTCCAGCGGAGCATTTGAATCAGCACGATGACCATAAACGCCTTCGTCAGCAGCACGCCGACCTTCACGGCCCATGCCCCGGCGTATGCGCTGGTTGTTTCCGCGATCCAGGGGAAATGCCAGCCGCCGAAGAACAGGATGCTCGTTAAAAAGCTGATCGTGATCACATGGGTGTATTCGCCGAGGAAGAACATCGCGAACTTCATCCCGCTGTATTCAGTATGAAACCCGCCCACCAGCTCCTGCTCGCATTCCGTCAGATCGAACGGCAAACGATTGGATTCGGCCATCGCGGCGATGAAGAAAATCAAACAGGCGACCGGCTGTGTCCAGATATTCCAGCCGAAAAAACCGGCTTCCGCTTGGGCATACAGAATCTTTTCCAGGTTCATCGTGTGACTGAGCAATGCGATTCCCACGACCGACATCCCCAGCGGAATTTCATAACTCACGACTTGCGCACTTGCCCTCAGCGACCCGAGCGCGCTGTATTTGTTATTCGACGCCCAGCCGCCCAGAATGATGCCATACACCGACAGGCTGGTAATGGCGAAGATGAAGACGATGCCCAGATCGATCCCCGGCGCGATGATGAACGGAAATACCTGGCTCGCGGGGGATTCCGCGGGGACATCGCCGAACGGTACGACGCAGAACGCCAGCATCGTGGTGAAGACCGACAGACTTGGCGCGAGAATATACAACACCTTGTCGACATGATCCGGAATGATTTCCTCTTTGAGGATGAACTTCGCCCCGTCCGCCAGCGGTTGCAACAGCCCGGCCGGCCCCACACGGTTCGGCCCCACGCGGTCCTGCATCCAGGCGGAGAGTTTGCGTTCCAGCAGAATGAGGTACGCGCAGGCCGTCATGATCCCGCCGAACGCGATGGCGATCGCGAGCGCCGTCATCAATTCCGGTCGGTTCCAGATTTCGTTCAGCGTCATCAGACGCATGGCAGCCAAAACGGGCATATCAATCGGTCCGTAATCAGGCGGGTTGCAGTTGTTTCAAAGTTTCCGTCGGGCTGACGGCGGTCCCCGTCATCACGCCCTGCTCGCCGAGCGCACCCTGAATCAGCGATGCGAAATCAGCGATTTCACCGGCCAATTCCTGGCGAATCGTCGCCGCGTGGAACAGTCCGATGCGTTGATTCAAGTCCCACAAAATGCGGCCGTCGGGGCGCGACTCGCCGGGACCGCGCAACCCGCGATGAATGGCCTGAGCCAGCCCCGCGTGATTCACGAACGTCCCATCCTTCTCGGCCCAGGCCGCACCAGCGAGCACGAAGTGCGCCGCATCCGTCAGCGGCGAGGATAGCAAATCCTGCACGACAAGCAGCTTCAGCGATTTGAGTTTGGCCACCATTTCCGGCGGGAACATACCCTCGGGATCGCCGTTCAAGACGTACAGTCCGTCGAGCTGATTCTTGTCCAACTTCGCGACGATCTTCTCGCAGCTGATCACTTCGCCCTGATAGCGCTGTAGTACCGCTTCCACACCACGGCGATTGGGGGCCTTCTCGGCGCGGATTGTGAAGCGTGTCGGCTCGGTTGGTTTGCCGTGAACGTCTTTGGGATAGCGGTCATCCTCACCCACGCTGCGAACCACGCCCAGCGCGAGTGTCACTTCCGGCGAGAAGCCTTTCAGTAACTGCGCCAGCAGCGCGGCCTCTTCGACTGTCGACCAGGGAGAAATCAGGGCCGCGAAGCGCTTCGGCGCGGCTTTGATTGTCGACTCGATGGACGCGCGGACGGCCGGCAGCACAACTTCCCACGCCGTTGAGGAAATCGCACCGCTGGTGCGCTGAATCGGCCCGGTCAAGCGTTTGTCGGACGCAATGTACTTCCAGCCGAACCGGCCTTCATCGCACATGAAATGGCCCTGCGCCAGCGGATTGACGCGTGGCTTCAGGCGATAGAGCACATCTTTGTTCTGCTCGACCGTGATGCTGCAACCGGTACTGCAGCCCGGACACACGCTGTCTTTGACTTGCAGCCACCAGACGCGCTGCTCATACAGAAAATCTTTGCTGCACAGCGCGCCGACGGGGCAGAGATCGACCACGTTGCCGGCGAGTTTGTTATCGCACGGCTCGCCCGGGAAGATGTCGATTTCTTCTTTCGTGCCGCGATTGATGATCTGCAATTCCGCGCTGCCGCTGATCTCGCGCGTGAACCGCACGCAGCGGGTACACATGATGCAGCGATCGGTGAAGAGCGTGACCTGTTCGCCGATGTAGTCCTTATCCGGCTTGATGTTCTTTGGTTCCTGCAACCGGCTGTAACCACGCCCATACTTATAGCTGTAGTCTTGCAGCCCACATTCGCCCGCCTGGTCGCAGACCGGGCAATCGAGCGGATGATTGAGGAGCAGATATTCGAGCGTCGCCTGTTGGGCCTGTTTGACCTTCTCGCTGTTGGAGACGATCACGGTCCCGTCTTTGACGGGGGTTTGGCAGCCGGGGACGACTTTCGGCTGCATGGCGACGGTGCCATCGGGCTTCGTGTCGCCGACTTCCACCAGGCACATGCGGCAACTGGCGACAACGCTGAGTTCAGGGTGCCAGCAGTAATGCGGAATATCGACGCCGGCACGCTGCGCCGCCTGAATACAATTCAGCCGCTCGTTCGCGCCGATTTCGACGGGGACGTTATTGACGAGGACCGTGGGCATCGAACAAAACTTTCTTAAAACTTCCCAGGGACGGTTGCCCCTGGGCTTCATAAAATCAGTGTGCCGCCATCAATAGATCAGCCGGTTTAATGGTCTTCTGCTTCTGATTCACATACGCTTCAAAATCCGGGCGGAACTTCTTGATCGCGTTTTTCACCGGCCACGCGGCTCCATCGGACAAGCCGCAGATTGTGGTGCCGGGGATGATGCCCATGGAACCCGCGACTTCCGCCAGCAGATCCAGATCCCGCATCTGGCCTTCTCCCGACCGGATGCGATGCAGAATCCGTGTCATCCAGTTGGTTCCCTCGCGGCACGGCGTGCATTGTCCGCACGATTCATGCGAGAAGAACCGGCAGCAATTGTAAAGTACATCCACCATGTTGACCGAATCGTCGATCACCACCACGGCCGCGGTTCCCAAACCCAGACAACCAACTTTGCCCGGCCCGTTGAAATCGAGCGGCGTATCGAGCTCGTCCGCCGTCAGAAAACCCATGCTGATCCCGCCGGGGACCACGGCTTTCACCTTGCGACCGTTCGGCACGCCGCCGCCGTAGTCGTCGATCAACTGTCGAGCCGTGATGCCCAGCGGCATCTCGTAACAGCCCGGCTTGTTGACATGACCGCTGATGCAATACAGCTTCGGCCCGAAACTACCTGCATCACGCGGATTGCTGGGGTCGGGGGGGACGCCCATCGATTTGAACCACGCCGAGCCGCGATCCAGAATCTGCTTCACACACGCCATCGTTTCAATGTTGTTCACAATCGTGGGCTTGCGGAACAAACCTTCGACGGCGGGAAAGGGCGGTTTAATGCGCGGCCAGGCACGCTTCCCTTCCAGGCTTTCAATCAGCCCCGTTTCTTCGCCGCAGATGTACGCCCCGGCTCCGCGATGCAGGTGGACATCGAGCTTGAAGTTCGCGCCCATGACCTTGTCGCCGAGGATGCCCGCGGCATAGCAATCCTTCACGGCCTGCTCAAGCGCGCGATAGCTCTTGCCGTATTCATACCGAAGATAGATGTAGGCGCAATTCGATTTGATCGCATGACACGAAATGGCGATCCCTTCCAGAATCTGGTGGGGATCGTCTTCCATCAGAATGCGATTGTTGAACGTGCCCGGTTCGCTTTCGTCGGCGTTAATGGCGAGATAAATCGGCCCGGGGTGGCCCTTCGGCAGGAAGGTCCATTTCAAGCCGGTCGGAAACCCGGCTCCGCCACGCCCGCGCAAGCCGGAATCCTTCACCTGGGCGGTGACATCTTCCGGCGACATCGCCAAGGCTTTCTTCAAGCCTTCATACCCGCCATCACGGCGGTAGGTCTCCAGCGAGGCGCTGCGGGGCTTGCCGACGCGGGCGAGGAGAACGGGTTCAAATTTCGGCATTATTCAATATTCGCTTGTAAATCGAAACAAAGTCAATCTGTGAAAGGATGCATCTACAAATGCATCACTTTTCACTGGCTAGTGCGTTTGAACTCATGTCGACTTCCACCAATGTCGTAGGGTCGACCCAGACCACTTTCCCATCCCGTAATGTCGGAACTACGCGTCCAGCTTGCGCATGTTGGCGCAGTGCGTCTGCGATGCCTTGTTCAATCGCGGCCTGAATGATCTTGGGATCGCGAAAGGCCTGGTCGATTCGTTCATTCGTTTGTTGCGGTGTCATACACATTACTCACGACGCCGGGCTTTGCGTTTAATTTCACAACCCTCCCAAGAGCGCCTCCGCCTTTTCCACCGTCAGATTCATATGGCATTCGTCGTTCACCAGCACGCAGGGGGCTCCTTCGCAGGCTCCCAGGCATTCCGCGTATTCCAACGTGAACTTGCCATCCGGCGTCGTCTGGCCCGGATGGAGATGATGTTTCTCGCACAGTTCCGCCAGCAGTTCCTCGCCGCCGCGCAGCATGCAGCTGATGCTGCGGCAGACCCACACGCGGTGCTTGCCGAGCGGATGCTTCTCGTCGCGAAAAAACCCGTAGAACGACATCGTGTCGTGAACTTCCGCCGGATGCAGTTCCAACAGCTCGGCGATTTCGCGGATCGCCTCGGTGGAGACGTGCCGCAGTTCGTCTTGGACGATATGCAGTGCCGGCAGCGTCACGGCCCGCTTGTTCGGGTAGTTCGGAAATTTGTCGCGAATCTGCTGGCGAATCGCGTCGGATAACACGGGCATTTCTCGATACCTTCTCGTCGTCATAATTGCGGAGCCGATGGGTCGGCTAAGCGCAAGCGAATGATTCCAACCTCACCTCTCGACTGATCTTTACCGATCCAACTCCGCGGCGATGATGTTGATGCTGCCCAGCACGGCGACCACGTCGCTCAACTGGTGGTCTTTGATCATGTGCGAGAAGACGCCGAAATGGACGTACGACGGCGGACGGCACCGGGCACGGTACGAACGGCTGGTCCCGTCGCTGACGATATAGAAGCCCAATTCGCCGTTGGGCGATTCGTTCGCCGCGTAGATTTCCTCACGTGGACTGCCCGACCCCCGATTCGGCATGATGACTTCAAAGTGCTGAATCAGACCTTCAATACTACGGTACACCGCCGGCTTGGCCGGAATCACGGCTCGCGTTTCGGGATCGACGTTGATCGGCCCGGCAGGGATGTTCTCGATGGCCTGCTCGATGATCTTCACACTCTCGAGCATCTCGGCCATGCGGACCAGGTAGCGGGCATAACAATCACCCGATTTCGATGCGATGACTTTGAAGTCGAAGTCTTCATAGGCCAGATACGGTTCATCTTTACGCAAATCACGCAGCACGCCACTGGCTCGCGCGATGGGGCCAGTGCAACCGTAGTTGATGGCATCTTCTTTCGACAAGACACCCACGCCCTGCACGCGGTCAATGAAGATGCGATTGCGGGTCAGCAGTTTATGAACTTCATCATGCACCGCGCGAAAGCCTTGGCAGAACTCGCGCACTTTGTCGACCCAGGCGTTGTTGACATCGAACAGCACACCGCCCACGCGGGTGTAGCTTGTATGAAACCGCTGCCCCGAAGCGAGTTCGACGATGTCGTAGATTTTCTCGCGTTGATAAAACGCATAGAGAAAAGCCGTGAAGCCGCCGAGATCGAGCGCGCAAGTCCCCACGTTCAACAAATGATCGTGCAGCCGCATCAACTCGGCACAAATGGTCCGCAGGTACTTGCAGCGCGGCGTCAATTCGAGATCGAGCAGCTTTTCCACCGCGTGATGCCACGCGATTTCGTTGGCCATCGGCGAGATGTAGTTCATCCGGTCGACGATGGTCACATACTGGTTGAAGTCGAGATGTTCGCCCAGCTTCTCAAAACCGCTATGCAGAAAGCCGATGTCGGGCACGCAGTTGACGACCTTCTCGCCGTCCAGCGTGAGGATCAGCCGCAACGTGGTGTGCGTGGCGGGATGCTGCGGACCGAAATTGATCGTCCAGAGATATTCCTTCTCGGACGCGGTGGTCTCAGCGAGATCGGCGACTTCAAACGGCATGGTGCAATCAGCTCTCCGCACGGGTGAGGACGGTGAAGTTGTGCCGTTCGCCGCGGCCTTTCAACGGATAATC
>Ga0105047_10008347_pt1 | contig 17252 bp, 15 predicted proteins | sample MAT04_FD_78384 | JGI IMG/M metagenome (GOLD analysis project Ga0105047, IMG submission 78384) | Freshwater microbial communities from Lake Fryxell liftoff mats and glacier meltwater in Antarctica - MAT-04 (megahit assembly) | ecosystem: Environmental > Aquatic > Freshwater > Ice > Liftoff...
ATTAAAATTATCTATAAAGTATATTTTGGGGGGGGGGGGTAAAGAAAGGAAACAATTTACTCATAACTGCTACAAATATATCTAAATTAATATAAGATATTTACAATCATGAATACGATAATAGTTCTTTGTTTGTTAGCATCAATATTAGTACAAATAATCACCATCATTGTTAAATATTTACAGAGCAAACAGTTTCCTTAATATTTTTTGGGGGAATTTTAATATTTATAGGTTTATATCAAAATAAGTTTTATCCTTTGTAATTAAACTATTGATATGTTTCGACTTATTTCTTATTTAAAGAATAACATGATTAACACAAATAGTCAATGGATTTTTTTAAAATTTAATATGACAAAGCCTAATACTGAAAAACAACATATGCATTCGACAAAAAGTATAAAAATTGGAATTTAAACAATGCAAATTAAGGATTTGTGAGTTGTAGCGGAATGAATTATTTCACTTGAAAAAAGTTTAAATAATATTGTAAATTTTTTGGGATTAATTTTTACAGAAAGTTAATAATGATTTAGGTTTTATAGTGCTAGAATTATAGTATAAGAATAACAAGGATTATAACAATGGTAACTTGTTACTTACTTAAGAGAATAATAGGAGGAATCGTATAAATGTCTGTTAAATTTTCTAGAGAATTCTATGGATGGGATAGATTTTCAAAAATAACCTTAATAGCAGGAATATTTTTGTTTATAACTAGATATCCAATGATTTTAGGGACAATGCTTATTATTTATTCAATTTACAGAAGCAAATCATCTAGGGTACGGGGGAGAAATAATAAAAAATTTGTTTTTGTAAATACGAAAAGAGGGATCCTTCGTAATATGGACAATTTTAAAAAAAATATGAAATTGATTAATAACAAAATCAAAAAGGATATAGAATTAATTAATAACAAAATCAAAAAGGATATAGAATTAATTAATAACAAAATCAAAAAAGATATAAAATTAATTAATAACAAAATCAAAAAATACAAACCTATGGAGACATTAAAAGAAAGAAGAAAGTATATTATAACTAATTGTCCTAAATGCCAACAAAAATTAAGATTACCAAAGGGGAAAGGTAAAATCATTGTAACCTGCTCAAAGTGTTCTAGCGAGTTTAGACTAAAAACATAAAAAATAAAAGCCGAAAGACATTCCTAAAATAGGATACTTCTTTTGGCTTTTATTTTTATTCAATAAGTTATAAATGCTTCATAACTTATAAATAAGCTATGAAATATTTATAAAATAATTATCTTGAATTATTTACCTGAACCTAACTCAGCAAGACAGTCTTTACAAATGTTTTTGCCTTTGTAGTTTACAACGTCTCTTGCGTTTTGACAGAAAATACAAGCTGGCTCATATTTTTTAAGGATAATTTGTTCACCATCTACATAAATTTCTAAAGCATCTTTGATATCTATATCCAAAGTTCTTCTTAATTCTATAGGAATGACAATTCTTCCAAGTTCGTCCACTTTTCTTACAATACCTGTTGATTTCATATAATTTCCTCCTCGAACATCTTTCGACTTATTTATAATTAAATTATAGCAAAACTAACATAAAACGTCAATAGGTTTATGAAATATTTAATAATAATAATTAAAATCAATAAACTTTTACGTATTATGCAAAAAGACTATGATAGCCTGTCACTTTAAACGGTTTTATAATACCTTCTATAGTATACAGACTTTTTTATGAAAATACAATATTTATAATGCTTTGTAATTAGTGCAAAATATTAGGAGATATAAGCAAATAAAAAAAGGGTAGTACCAATTGTACTACCCTTTAATGTTTTAACTATCTATAATTAGTGAACTGAAGTGCAATATCAAAATCTTTTGATTTTACCAAAGCCATTACTTCTTGTAAATCGTCAAGGTCTTTACCAGTAATTCGTAGTTGATTATCCATAATCTGTGCTTGAACTTTAATTTTACTAGCTTTAATTTCTGCAATTATTTTTTTAGCTTTTTCTGTAGAAATACCTTTTACAATTTTAGCAGTTTGTCTTGCAGAACCTAAAGTAGCTTCATCTTGTTTACCTAGGTCTAATGCTTTTCCAGATATACCTCTTTTAATTAATTTACTTACAAGAATTTCTATAACTGATTTCAATTTAAAGTCATCATCAGATATTATTTTAATATCCTCTTTTCCTAATTTGATTTCAGTAATAGTGTTTTTAAAATCATACCTCTGTTTGATTTCTTTCAATGCCTGGTTTATTGCATTGTCTACTTCTTGCATATCTACATCTGATACTATGTCAAACGAATGTGCAGCTGCCATAATTAAAAACCTCCTCTATATTTTCCTGTGACTCAATTGAAGACTCTAAATTAATAGTAAATTAATAATCCGAAAATGTCCAGTAATTAATGAGTAAATATTATAATATTGACAAAAATAAATAAAGTAGGTTTTTTATATAAGGTGGTTTGATTAAATGTTATTGCTACATTTTAAGGGAGTTATATTTTTTAGATGTTATACATTTAAAACAAATACAAAGTTCGTCACCATAAAGGTACAAACTTTTTAAAATAATGTTATACTATTATAAGAAATTATTACGGATGAGAGGTAGATATGTATGTTACGTGAAGCACAAGAAAAATTAAATAAGCATTATGGATATGATAGTTTTAGAAAAGGACAAGATAGTGTTATTGAGAGTATTATGAGTGGGGTGGACACTTTTGCTGTAATGCCTACGGGTGCAGGAAAATCAGTTTGTTATCAGATACCGGCACTACTTCTTCCTGGAGTAACACTTGTGATATCACCACTTATTTCTCTTATGAAAGATCAAGTTGATACCTTAAACAGTGTAGGTATAGCGGCAACATATATAAATAGCTCACTCAGTATTAAGGAAGTTAATGAAAGAATAGATAAGGTTGCATTAGGTGAGTTCAAGCTACTTTATGTTGCGCCTGAAAGGCTAGAATCAGAATTTTTCTGTAGCATGTTAAATAGATTAACAATATCGCTTTTAGCAGTGGACGAAGCTCATTGTGTATCACAATGGGGACATGATTTCAGACCCAGTTATGCATCCATTTCTAGTTTTATAAGAAAATTATCGGTAAGACCAATAATATCAGCCTTTACTGCTACAGCAACAGATGCTGTAAGGCAAGACGTTATAAAGCTATTAGAATTAAGAAAGCCAGATGTTTATGTAACTGGTTTTGATAGAGAAAATTTAAGCTTTTCTGTTATTCGTGGAGAAAACAAAAGAGATTTTGTATTAAATTATATTAAAGATAACAAAGATAAAGTAGGGATAGTTTATACAGCTACAAGAAAAGAAACGGATAATCTTTGTGCTCTTTTACGTAAAAAAGGATATAATGCTGGAAAATATCATGCTGGACTAGGAGACGAGGAGCGAAAGCAAAACCAAGAAAAGTTTTTGTATGACGATATAAATATTATTATTGCTACAAATGCTTTTGGAATGGGAATAGATAAATCAAACGTTCGATATGTAATTCATTATAATGTTACCAAAAGCATGGAGGCTTATTATCAAGAGGCAGGACGTGGAGGCAGAGATGGAGAGCCTAGTGAGTGTATATTATTATTTTCAGCTGCGGATGTACTACTTCAAAAATTCTTTATAGAGCAAAGTGTTGGATCACCTCAAAGAAAGACAAATGAATATAAGAAACTTCAAGCTATGGTGGATTATTCGCACACTACTAGATGCCTAAGAAAGTTTATTTTGGGATATTTTGGAGAAGACAACATTCAAGATGAATGTGGTAATTGCAGTACATGTAATGATGAAAGTGAATTAGTAGATATAACTATCGAGTCTCAAAAGATCTTTTCATGCATCCTTCGTATGAAGGAGAGGTTCGGTACTACCTTGATTGCAGAGGTACTTCGCGGATCAAAGAATAAAAAAGTTTTGGAGCTTGGATTTGATAAGCTATCTACCTATGGAATAATAAAGCAATATACGGTTAAAGAGATAAGAGACCTCATAAATGTGCTTACAGCAGAAGACTATCTTTCTCTTGCAGATGGCCAATTTCCAGTAGTTCGTCTAAAAGAAAAAGCTGTGGCAGTACTCAAAAGTCAAGAAAAAGTATATCAAAAGGTTGAGAAAAGAAAAGCTAAAGCAGTTAAGGATACTGGATTATTTGAAATTTTGCGTACTCTTCGAAAAGAAATATCCGAAAGAGAAAAAGTTCCACCATATATTGTTTTTGCAGATAGTGCCCTAAGAGAAATGAGTGAGTATTTTCCAATGAATAGTAAAGAACTACTTAACATCAAAGGGGTAGGAGAATCTAAACTTAAGAAGTATGGAGAGGAATTTATTGATGTTATAAAAAAATATATGAATGAAAATAATATAGAACTTACGTCAGAAATACTATATAATGAAGAAGTTGATGTCACTGCTATAAATGAATCGGCGGTAACCGGGAAAGATGAAAATGAAGATAAGGTGCCTAGCTACGTTATTACTTATAATATGTATAAAGAGGGTAAAAGCATAGAGGATATAATTGTAGAGAGACAATTGAAAAGTCTAACAGTACAAGATCATATATTAAAATGTGCTTATGAGGGTTTTGAAGTAAATTTGGATGATTTTATTCCGAAAAATCATGAAGCGCTTATTATAGATGTTATAGAAAAGATTGGAGCTTCAAAATTAAAACCTATTAAAGATGCACTGCCAGAGGAAATAGATTATTTAGCTATAAAAGCGGCTATATTTAAGTATGCTAACAATAAAATTTCTTAGAAAAAAGGAGAAAACATGGATAAAACATTTAATGAACTAGGATTACAAGAAAACCTTATAGAAGGTTTAAAAAAACAAGGTATTGAAAGTCCTACAGAAATTCAAGTAAAGACCATTCCACTAGGACTTGAAAACAAAGACATCATAGGAGAATCAGAAACAGGTACGGGGAAAACATTGGCCTACCTATTGCCTATATTACAAAGAATAGATATTACATCCAAGGATATTCAAACAATTATACTTGCACCTACTCATGAACTTGCAATGCAAATTCATAAGCAGATAGAGCTTTTATCAGAAAACTCAGCTTCAGGAGTAAAATCCACTAGCATAATAGGTAATGTAAACATTAAAAGGCAACTAGAGTCCCTTAAGGAAAAACCACATATAGTAGTTGGTTCTGCAGGAAGGATTTTAGAGCTTATAGCTATGAAGAAACTAAAATCACACTTCGTTAAGACTATAGTAATAGATGAAGGCGATAGAATGATAGATGAAAACAACATAGAGGGAGTAAAGTCTATAATTAAGACGACTCTTAGAGATAGACAAATCATGTTATTTTCAGCTACAGTGTCACTTAAAGCAGTAGAAATTGCTAAAACACTAATGAAGGACGCTCAGGTGGTAAAAGTCGGTGATAAAAGCGTTGTAAATCCTAATATACAGCATATATATTTTTTAGTTGAAAAGAGAGAAAAATTGATTCTTTTAAGGAAACTTATAAGTGCTACGAGCCCTAAGAAAGCAATAATATTTATAAACAAAAGTGATGAGGTAGAAATTACTGTTTCAAAGCTTAGCTATCATGGATTAAGTGTAGAAGGAATTCATGGAACCTCTGAAAAAGAAAATAGAAAGAAAGCTATTGAGGATTTCAATACAGGGAAAATTCAGCTTTTAGTGGCTTCTGATTTAGCGGCTAGAGGGCTTGATATAGAAGGAATAACGCATATATTCAACCTTGATATACCAGAGAATTCTAAAGATTATTTACATAGGGTTGGTAGAACAGCAAGAATGGGTAAGGCCGGGCTCGCTCTTTCTATAGCAGAAGAGAGAGAACTTGACCTTATTAAAACTTATGAAAAAGATTTTAATATAGAAATTCTACAAAAAGATATCTTCAAGGGAATAATTATTGATCCAGAGGATTCACCTAAAGCAAAACGCGCAGAAAGACTTCAAAATAAAACATCTAACTTTAATAAGAATAAATAGTAAAGGAATAAATTACATTAGCCTAGGTCCTTTCCTTGTGGTATAATGGGTCAGTAGTTTAGACTATAATGGAATTGCTTAATATGGAGGTATTTATAAATATATGATTAGTACAAATAATATAAGTTTAAGATATGGTGCACGTAAATTATTTGATAATGTTAATATAAAATTTACACCAGGTAATTGTTATGGATTAATTGGTGCTAATGGTTCTGGAAAATCTACTTTTCTTAAAATATTATCAGGTGATATTGAATCCAATACAGGAGAAGTTATAATAACACCAGGAGAAAGACTTGCGGTTTTAAAGCAAGATCATTTTGAATTTGATGAACATGAAGTTATCAAAACTGTAATGATGGGACATGTAAGATTATTTGAAATAATGCATGAAAAAGATGAATTATATGCAAAATCAGATTTTACAGATAAGGACGGAATTAGAGCTTCAGTATTAGAAGGGGAATTTGCAGAACTTAATGGATGGGAAGCTGAATCAGAGGCTGCAACTCTTTTAATGGGACTAGGTATAACTGAAGAACTTCAAAGTAAAAAAATGAAGGAACTAACAGGATCAGAAAAAGTAAAAGTATTGCTTGCTCAAACACTTTTTGGAAAGCCTGATATTTTACTTTTGGATGAGCCTACAAACAATTTAGACGCAAAATCAAAAAAATGGCTTGAAAATTTCTTAATGAATTTTGATAGTACTGTTATAGTTGTTTCACATGATAGACATTTTTTGAATAAGATATGTACTCATGTTGCAGATATTGACTTTAGTAAAATTCAGTTATTTGTTGGAAATTATGACTTTTGGTACGAATCTAGCCAGTTAGCTCTTCAAATGGCTAAAGATTCAAATAAGAAAAAAGAAGAAAAAATTGCAGAACTTCAAAACTTTATTGCTAGATTTAGTTCTAATGCTTCTAAAGCAAAACAGGCTACTTCCCGTAAAAAACAATTAGATAAATTGACTTTAGATGATATAAAACCATCTTCTCGTAAATATCCTTTTGTAGGTTTTAAGCCGGAAAGAGAAGCAGGAAATGATTTATTAGTAATTGACAATCTATGCAAAACTATGGATGGAGTAGTAATTCTTGATAAATTATCACTGATAGTTAACAAGGGAGATAAAATTGCATTTACAGGTGCAGATGAAATAGCTAAAACTACATTATTTAAGATATTAATGGGTGAAATGGAGCCAGACAGCGGTGAGTTTAAATGGGGAGTTACTACTTCTCAAGCTTATTTGCCAAAGGATAATTCAGAATATTTTAATGCTGTAGACTGTAGCTTAGTTGATTGGCTCAGACAATTTTCAGAAGAAAAGGCAGAAAGCTTTATTAGAGGTTTCTTAGGCAGAATGCTTTTCTCAGGAGAAGAAGCTCTTAAACAATCTAGTGTGTTGTCTGGTGGAGAAAAGGTTAGATGTATGCTTTCCAAAATGATGCTTAGTAATGCTAATGTATTAATTTTAGACGAACCTACTAACCATTTAGATTTGGAGTCTATTACTGCTATAAATAATGGATTAACTAGCTTTACTGGAACCATATTGATTACAACACATGACTATCAACTAATTCAAACAGTTGCAAATAGAATAATAGAAATTACACCTAAGGGTATAATGGATAAACAAATGTCTTATGATGAATTCTCAGAAAGTGATGAAATTCAAAATGAATTAGAACTTATGTATAAATAAAAAGAAGCACTTCTAATAACAATTTTATTAGAAGTGCTTTTTAAAATTAACTAAAGACCAAATCCGCCAAAGCCGCCGCCACAACCGCCACAACCGCCTCTGCCACCAAAGCCACCAAAGCCTAAAAGTAAAAGAATTAACCAGATACTGTTATTGCCATTTCCAGATCCGTTTCCGCAACCATTTCCACAATTGTTTCCACAACTATTTCCACAGTTGCAAGCAGGTTTGCAGCAATTATTGTTACAACAATTATTATGTCTATGACTCAATTAAATAACCTCCTTTCTTATTTTGGTACAAGCAAATAAATAGCAGTTGAATCCTTGCTACTTATTTTCCTGTGCCTAAGTAAAAGCTTAAAAATCCACTAAAGTAACTAAAATAGCCACCTTAACAAGGAAATTTACACTTTAACTTAAGTATTGGAGTGGTTTTGGCATTAATACCACCACGTGTAGGTGATGGGCTCCCTTTTAATAATCAATAAATAAAGGAAGTTATATCTGGTACTTTAATATATTCTGAATTATATAATTTTGTGCAGAAAATTGACCTTTTTATATGTGAGATAGATAGCGCTTGAAGATAAGCAAGAAAGGGAAATCACCCAATTATTTTATTTCTTCACACTTTCTTCATAAGATTTACTTATTATATAGTTATAGAGGAATAAATATATGTGGGGAGTTGTAATTTATGAAAAATTCAAAAAAAATATTAAGTGTAGTTCTTTCATTAGTGATAGTGTTATCCTTTGCCGGATGTAGGAGAGCAACCATGGAAAATGCTGACGTAGATAATGGTCTTAAAGCCTTTAATACCATGGTTAAGAAATATCCCGCAAATAAAGGGTTCCATAAGGAACTACAACACTGGGGATTTAAGCTTCCAAGTGGAGAAAAGTTTGAGTGGACTAAGGATACGTCAGCAAATAAAGCAGATTTTGCTATGGTAATGCTAGCTGATCCATTTGTAAAGGCGGGCCTTGATGTAACCATATTAGACAAAAAAGAGTGGTTATACGAACCGGCAGCAAAGATGGATGGAGTGGATTTACCTAATCGCTTAATTAAAACTTATAATGTAAGTGATAAAAAGGAAATTTCAAATGGCTCGGAAGATGCACTAAGAAGAATATTAAAGCAAGACCCAATGTTAATGAAATATATTAAAGACGAAAAACATTATATGATAATGCTTGGAGAGGGTTATGCGATGCATTTTGCGGAGGTTTTAGGATTATCTGATGAGGACGTGGAAATTGCACTAAAGGCAGAGGCATTAATTAAAGCAGGCTTAGATGTTAAAAAACTTGAAGGTTCTGGGTTTAAATTAGAAGTAGCTGGAAAAGATAATATGGAAAGTAAAGATGACCAACTAGTTAAGGGTTTTAAATTAAAGTAGTCTAAAGTAAACTCCTCTTTTAAAAAGAGCAAACATGCTGATTTTAAAACAACATATGCATCACTCTGTTAAAGATGCTATTAAACAGGATAATAGGGAAGAAAAAATAGATGAAATTATAGACATTTTATCAAAGATAATTGGAAAATAGAATTATAGGAGGGAAAAGTTATGACAATAAAGTCATTAAAAATAGAGGGTATGACATGCTCTGCTTGTGCTAAAGCAGTTGAAAGAGTTACTAAAAAATTAGATGGAGTAAATGAAACAAACGTAAATTTTGCTACAGAAAAGCTTACAATAAACTATGATGAAGCAAAAATATCCGTGCCAGATATTCAAGTAGCTGTAGAAAAGGCAGGGTATAAGGCACTAGTTGAATCAAGTAGCAGAACTTTTAAAATAGAAGGTATGACTTGTGCGGTTTGTGTTAAAGCCATTGAAAGAGTTACTAAAAAGTTAGATGGAGTAATAGATGCAAATGTAAATTATGCAACAGAAAAACTGAGTATTTCATACGAACCATCAAAGGTCAGAATAACAGATATAAAGAAAGCGGTAGAAAAAGCTGGTTACAAAATTTCAGAGGCTGTAACTACTGTGGATACTGATAAAGAGAGAAAAGAAATAGAAATAAAACTTTTATGGAATAAATTTATTATTTCTATAATGTTCACGATTCCATTATTACTTATATCCATGGGTCATATGGTAGCTGAAAAATTTGGGTACCATCTTCCAAGCTTTATAGATCCTATGAGTAGTCCTAGGTTTTTTGCAATTCTACAATTAATTTTAGTTATACCAGTTATGATTGCAGGTAATAGATTCTTTAGGGTAGGGTTTAAATCCTTAATACGAAAAAGCCCTAATATGGATACACTAATTGCAATGGGCACTTCAGCAGCATTTTTATATGGAATATTCGCTATAGTGCAGATTTTTGGTGGGGATGTGGATTATGCATATGACTTATACTTTGAGTCAGCGGCGGTTATCATAACCCTTATTACCCTAGGTAAATACTTAGAATCAGTTACAAAAGGAAAGACTTCTGAAGCTATTAAGAAACTTATGGGGCTTGCTCCTAAAACAGCTATTATCATAAGGGGTGGAGAAGAAATAGAAATGCCTATAGAAGAAGTTGAAGTAGGAGATGTAATCTTTGTAAAGCCTGGTGAAAAAATGCCAGTCGACGGTGAAGTGGTTGAAGGAATTACGGCTGTAGATGAAGCTATGATTACAGGTGAAAGTATGCCAGTAGAAAAAACTGTTGGTGATAAAATAATAGGAGCTAGTATTAATAAGAATGGAACTATAAAATACAAAGCAACAAGAGTTGGAAAAGATACAGCCTTAGCTCAAATTATAAAACTAGTAGAAGATGCTCAAGGTTCTAAAGCACCAATTGCAAAAATGGCTGACATAATTTCAGGATATTTCGTTCCAGTTGTTATGGGCCTCGCACTTCTATCTAGCGTAAGTTGGTATCTGTCAGGTGAAACTGTAGTATTTTCCTTAACTATATTTATTTCGGTACTTGTAATTGCTTGTCCATGTGCATTAGGACTTGCGACTCCAACAGCAATAATGGTTGGTACAGGAAAAGGTGCGGAATATGGAGTATTAATAAAGAGTGGGGTTGCCTTAGAAACAGCTCATAAAATTGGAACTATAGTTTTTGATAAAACAGGAACTATAACAGAGGGTAAACCAAAGGTAACAGATATAATTGTCACAAACATTATAACAAAAGAACATTTATTGCAAATAGCAGCCTCAGCAGAAAAGGGGTCAGAACATCCGCTTGGGGAAGCAATAGTAAAAGCTGCTGAGGAAAATAAAGTGGAATTTAAGGCGTTAGATTTTTTTAAAGCAATACCAGGACACGGAATTGAAGTCAAAATAGATGATAAAAATATTTTACTTGGAAACAGAAAACTTATGATGGAAAGCAACATATCTCTAGATAATCTAGAAGAAACTTCTCATAATTTAGCGGGTGAAGGTAAAACTCCAATGTATATAGCTATAGATGGTAAAATGGCAGGAATAATAGCTGTTGCTGATACTGTTAAAGAAAGTAGCAAAAGGGCTATTGAAAAGCTTCATGAAATGGGCATTGAAGTAGCAATGATAACTGGAGATAATAAGATAACTGCGCAGGCTATAGCGAGGCAAGTAGGCATAGATAAAATTCTTGCGGAAGTTCTTCCAGAAGATAAAGCAAATGAAGTTAAAAAGCTTCAAAGAGCTGGCAAGAAAGTTGCTATGGTTGGTGACGGCATAAATGATGCTCCGGCACTGGCACAAGCGGATATAGGTATAGCTATAGGATCAGGTACAGACGTTGCAATTGAATCTGCAGATATAGTTCTTATGAGGAGTGATTTAAGGGATGTTGCAACTGCAATAGAATTAAGTAAGAAGACTATAAAGAATATCAAAGAAAACCTATTTTGGGCATTTGGATACAATACATTAGGTATCCCAGTTGCTATGGGAGTTTTATATATATTTAACGGACCGCTACTCAGTCCAATTATAGCAGCTACAGCAATGAGCTTTAGCTCAGTATCAGTATTATTAAACGCATTAAGGTTAAAAGGGTTCAAACCAGTTAGATAAAGCAAGAAAGTGCCACTCACGTGGCAAGGTTTTTAAAAATCTTTGAATTTTAAATGAATTTTGCTCCATTAATTGTAAATTAGTGTTATAATGTATATATAATGCAATTATTAGTAGTATAATATTTATTTAAGAATAAGTATTACAATTATTTTATTTGTTACAAAAAGATGCTTTTAAATAAAATAATAATAAACATAAAAATATTTATAAACGGGGGTAAAGAATATGAAAAAAGATAATAATTTAACATTTGCTAAAGATGATTTAACGTCAACGGCAGATAAAGTTATAAAATCTGCAGAAGAAACAAAAGAAAAGGTGATAAAAACTAGTAATGTGGTGACTGATACTGCTAAAAAAGCTAAATCAAGGGCTGTTAAAGCAACACCTGCAAAAAAAACAATAGCTAAGAAAATTGATGTTGGGTTCTATGTTCAATATCATGGAAAAGAAATTAATAAAAAAAGAATATTAGAAAAAATTCATGAAGAGTGGGTAAAATCTCATAAAATTTCAGAACTTAAAACCTTGGATGTTTATTTAAAGATTGAAGAAGATATAGCCTACTGTCTAGTAAATGGAGAAATAAAAATGGACTTGAAATTATCTTAACATAATTTCGAGAAAAAAAAGAAGGCTTAGGGCCTTTTTTTAGTTAATTAGAAAATTAATATTTTATTCAATATAACAAATAACAAAATTATTATAATATATAAATAATTATGTTTTTTATAAAAAAAGTATTGTTTTATTTAAATGATTATTGTACAATTTAAATAAATTATTGCATTAATTAAAAGCTTATTAATACACTTAAAAAACTATGTATATTATTATTATTTATGCTATAATGTTTACAAATGACACAATATACTGACTATTAGGATTACATTAAAAGAAAACATAGTTTATATTTCTCTGCCCAATACAGAGAGTCAAAATATAATCATAATATACTAGGAGGGATTTTTAATGATACAGGAAAGACTTAACAAGGTTTTAAAGATTATGAAAGAAAAGAAAATGCCTCAAATGATAGTTTCTGATTCTAATGCTATATTCTATCTTACGGGTAAATGGATATTAGCTGGAGAGAGGATGCTTGCATTGTATATTACCACAAATGGACATAACAAGTTGTTTATTAATGAGTTATTCCCAATAAGTGAAGATTTAGGACTAGAAATGGTATGGTATAGCGATACTGACAAACCAGTAGAAATTCTTTCGAGACATATAGATAAAGATGTACCAATGGGTATAGATAAAAACTGGCCTGCACATTTCTTATTAAGATTAATGGAACTAAAAGGTGGTAGCGTATTTGTTAATGGTTCTAAAATTATTGATAAAGTAAGAAGTTCAAAGGATGAAAAAGAAAAGGAATTTTTGAGAGCATCCTCAAAACTTAATGATATTGCTGTTGAAAAGATGATTGAACTTGTTTCTAAAAAGTATACTGAAAAGAAAATGGGAAAAATACTTGGTGATATGTGGGAAGAAATGGGAGCTGAGGGGCATTCCTTTGACCCTATAGTAGGTTATGGTGCTAATGCTGCAGATCCTCATCATGTTATGGATAATTCAACTGTTAAAGAAGGAGACAGTGTGGTTATTGATATAGGTTGTATAAAAGACGCATATTGCTCAGATACTACAAGAACCGTTTTTTATAAAAGCGTATCAGACCACAGCAGAGAAGTTTATGACATAGTTAGGGAAGCTAACCAAAGAGGTATTGATAAAGTTAAACCAGGAGTTAGATTTTGTGACATTGATGCTGCTGCAAGAGACTATATTACAGAAAAAGGTTATGGAAAATATTTCACTCATAGATTAGGACATTCAATAGGACTTCAAGATCATGAGTTTGGAGATGTTTCTTCGGTTAACACTGATAAAGTGAAAGTTGGAATGTGTTTTTCAATAGAACCAGGAATTTATATGCCAGGGGATGTTGGTGTGCGTATAGAAGATTTAGTAATAGTAACTGAAAATGGTTGTGAAGTATTAAATCACTATACAAAAGATTTATTAATAGTAGAATAGAGTCAACTACAAATTGGCAAGTTTTTGAAAGCATAAAAGATTTTAATGAACCCACTGGATTACTTTTCGTAACCCAGTGGGTATTTTTAGTTTGAAAAACAATTTGTTGTAAATCTATGTTTGCAAACCTAAAAAAAGGTTTTTAAAGAAAAATATAGAATATAGTAAGTATGATAAGAAAAAAATAAACGGAGGTAAAACATATGGAAAAAGATAATAATTTGATTTATGCTAAGGAAACTATTGTATCAACAGAAGAATCTGCAATTACTAAAGAGAATGTGGAAAAGACAATAAATGCAGTAATAGATATTGTTAAAAATGTAAAATCAAGAGCTACAAAAGTAGCTACTGTAGCAACCGCTGCTGCAAAAAAAACAATAGCTAAGAAAATTGATGCTGCTTTCTATGTTCAATACCAGGGAAAAACATTTTGCAAGCAAGCTATACAAGAAAAAATTTATGACGAATGGTTGAAATCTCACAAACTTTCTGAAATTAAAACCATAGATATATATCTAAAGGTTGAAGATGATACAGCATATTGTTTGGTAAATGGAGATATAAAAATTGATCTAAAATTATACTAACATATTTTGCGAAAATTAAAGAGGCTTATGGCCTTCTTTTTTATTCCATTAAAATTTTACACCAAAGTTTGAGTAATGAAGATATATAAGTTGAGCTTAAAAGCAGAAGATTAAAAAGGAATATACTTGGTAAGAGTTAATAAAAGCAATAGGTAAAATTATTGTTAATGATGTTAATGGAGTATAATATAAAGATAAGCTATAAAATAACAGACAAACTTAAGAAGTAGGTAATAAATATAAAGATACTGTAGAAGGAGTCTTAAAGTCAAAATGGGTTGGTAGACGTATTAAGGGGGTAACAATTAATGATAGAAAGTAAAGTGTTTAAGACACCTACAATGTTAAATATAGGTTGTCATTTATCAGTCTCAAGAGGCTACAAAGCTATGGGCGAAGAAGCCCTTAGTATAGGAGCAAATACATTTCAGTTTTTTACCCGTAATCCTAGAGGTAGTAAAGCAAAAGAAATTGATCCAAAAGATGTAGCAGCGCTTTTAGAAATAACAAGAGAAAACAACTTTGCTATAATCCTAGCTCATGCGCCATACACGTTAAATGCTTGTTCTGCTGATCAGAGTACAAGAGAATTTGCAATTAATATCATGGCAGATGATTTGAGAAGAATGGAATATTTGCCAAATAGCCTTTACAACTTCCATCCAGGTAGTCATGTAAAGCAAGGGGCTCAAGTGGGTATAGAATATATTATAAATATGCTTAACATTGTACTAAAACCAGAACAAACCACCACAGTACTTCTTGAAACAATGTCTGGTAAAGGAACAGAAGTAGGTCGAACTTTTGAAGAATTAAAACAAATTCTTGATGGAGTCACTCTTTCAGGCAAAATGGGCGTATGTCTTGATACTTGTCATATTTATGATGCTGGCTATGATATAGTTAATGATTTAGATGGAGTTTTAGATGAATTTGATAGAATTATTGGTCTTGAGAAGTTACATGCAATTCATTTAAATGATAGCAAAAATCCATTTGAAAGTCATAAAGACCGTCATGAAAAAATTGGTGAAGGTTCTATTGGAAAAGAAGTATTTATTAAAATTATCAACCATCCTAAACTATGTCACTTACCATTTTTTTTAGAAACTCCAATCGATTTAGCTGGTCATGCAGAAGAAATTAAATTTTTACGAGAGGGTTATATAGAAAATAGGGTGTGATTGTTAAAGTTCTCTGTTTTTTAGCCATTACCTATGAAAATTTAAATCAAAAAACAGTTATGAGAGAAATTTCATGGCTGTTTTTTTGCTAATAAGACTAGTAAATGGACATATGTGTTAATATCTTTGAAATTCTTCGGAATTTGTAGTTTAGAACTTTTTAGCAGCTATGCTATGCATAATGGAGTATATTTTTAAAATCACTTCTAAAAATCATGAAAGTAGGGTATAATAATGAATACGAACGTACGTTCTAATGAGCGCAGAAGTAATAACCTTTGCCATAATTATTTTTATAACTTATATATATGAAGGAGTTGGGATTAAATGAAGGTTTTGGCTTTACCAATAGAAATGGTTTCTTATACGGATAGCAAAGGCAATATAAAGCCTATAAGGTTTAGAATGCAAATTGAAGATGAGCCTATGCAAGTTATAAAAATAGATAAAGTTATAGTAAAAGACACTGAAAAACTTGCAGGGAACCTTATGATTGTTTATAAGTGTCAAAGTGTGATTGATAATGATATAAAGTTATTTGAGATTAAATATGAAATAGCAACTTGTAGGTGGATTTTGTATAAAATTTAGTAGCCCGGTGCCATTCACGTGGCAAGGGGCATCTTTAATAAAGAAATAGCCACCAAAGTAAATTAATTTATAATAGTTAATTATTTTACTAAAAACGAGTAAAATCAATTGATTTTACTCGTTTTTATTGTTATCTATGAATAAATATTGTATATAATGAATAAAAATATACTAAAAGTCATTGCAAAACAATAAAAAAAATTGTATAATAAGTAAAAGAAAATGAGTTAAAACAATAATAGTATAAATGAAATTTAAGCAATAATAATTTTTTTTGTTAATGAAAATATACATAATAATGTATAAATATTCATAAAATCATTGTATTATAAATTAGCAGTAGCACAAAGGAAAGAATATACTCTTGTTTGAACTAGGAGGTTTTAAGATGAAAGGTAAATTGATTTTAGAGAATGGAATGATATTTGAAGGCAATATATTTGGATATTTAGAAGAGAGTGTGGGGGAAGTAGTTTTTAATACGGGGATGACTGGATATGAAGAGATTTTAACGGATCCATCCTATTATGGCCAAATAGTAACTATGACCTATCCGCTTATTGGAAATTACGGAATTAATTTAGAAGATGTAGAGTCAAGCGCGCCTAAGGTAAAGGGCTTTATAGTTAGAGAAAAATGTGATTCTCCTAGTAACTTTAGATGCGAGATGGACCTCGAGGGATATTTTAAGCAGAATAAAATAATAGGACTCGAAGGCATAGATACAAGAGCATTAACAAAAATACTTAGAAATAATGGTACTATGAAAGGAATTATAGCTACAAAGGAATTGTCACAAAGTGAAATAAAGCTAAAGCTTTCCGCATTTAGTAATAGGGATGCAGTGATGAAGGTTACTACGAAAGAGTGCCACACAATTTACGGGACTGGGAAACATGTAGCTGTTATGGACTTTGGAATAAAAGATAATATATTACGTAGCTTTATTAAGAGAAATTGCAAAATAACAATATTTCCTGCGGATGCATCATCTGAGCAAATATTAAAGGTAAATCCAGATTTAATATTTTTATCAAATGGACCTGGAGATCCAGA
>Ga0105047_10008348_pt1 | contig 17250 bp, 15 predicted proteins | sample MAT04_FD_78384 | JGI IMG/M metagenome (GOLD analysis project Ga0105047, IMG submission 78384) | Freshwater microbial communities from Lake Fryxell liftoff mats and glacier meltwater in Antarctica - MAT-04 (megahit assembly) | ecosystem: Environmental > Aquatic > Freshwater > Ice > Liftoff...
ACCTTGCCACCGCCGAACTTCACCTCTTCGCCGTAGGTGGTCAGGTCGCGTTCAACCTCGATGATCAGGTCGGTGTCGCCCAGACGCACGCGGTCTCCGGTCGTCGGGCCATACATGGCGGCATAGTCGGCGCGGGCGATGCGGGTGGACATTCAGAGATCTCCCATGACGGCGCCGTTGAAGCCGTAGACCCGGCGCAGGCCGCCATAGGGCACCAGCCGCACTTCGCGGCTTTGGCCCGGCTCGAATCGCACGGCGGTGCCTGCGGCGATGTTCAGACGCATGCCACGGGCGGCGGCGCGGTCAAACTTCAGCCCCGGGTTGGTTTCGGCGAAATGATAGTGGCTGCCCACCTGCACCGGTCGGTCGCCGGTATTGGCGACCATCAGGGTGATCGACGCGGCCCTGGCGTTCAGGGTGATGTTGCCGTCGGCGGGAAAGATTTCTCCGGGAATCATGGCGGACCTCTATGCAAAGGCAAGCGCCAGGCCCGCAACCGCGGTGCCTGCGCCAAGGCTGCGGGCGGGCAGCCCCTTGAGCGCGAGGCCGATCCCGAGCCCCGCCAGATGCAGCCCGCCGGTGGCGAGGGTGAACCCCGCAGCATAGCCCAGCAGCCCCGCCGCCGGCCCTTCGGTGCCATGCGCGTGGCCGTGGGCGATGCCAAAGACCGCGATCGCGGGCAGCACCGCCAGCAGCGGCAGCCGCACCTGCAACGCCACCAGCGTGCCCAGCAGAACGATCGAGGCGAGGATCATCGGCTCCACTGCGGGTATGGCAAGTGCCGACGCTCCCATCGCGCCGCCAACCAGCAGTGCGGCCAGAAAGGTCAGCGGCATCGCCCAGATGGCCCGGCCCCCGGTCGCCCCGGCCAGCAGGCCCACCGTGACCATGGCAAGGATGTGGTCCAGTCCGCCCACCGGATGCAGAACGCCCGACACGAAGGTCGCGCCGTGCGCGCCGGTGTGGGCCAGCGCCACTGACGGCAGCATGATCAGGATTACCGCTAGAATACGTGTCATCTCAGCCTCTTAGCGAATGGGGTGGTGAACGGTAACCAACTTGGTCCCGTCGGGAAAGGTGGCTTCGACCTGCACCGAATGGATCATCGACGCAATGCCGGGCATGCATTGCCCGGCGGTGATCACATGCCCCCCCGCCTGCATCAGGTCGGCCACGGTGCGGCCATCGCGCGCGCCCTCGACGACGAAATCGGTGATCAGCGCCACGGCCTCGGGATGGTTCAGCTTGACGCCCCGCGCCAGCCGCCCCCGCGCCACCATGGCCGCGACCGAGATCAACAGCTTTTCCCGCTCTCGCGGTGTCAGGTTCATAGCTCCACTCCCTGCATTTGCCAGGCGCGGGGCAACGGCCCGTTGCGCAGCACCACCACCACACGCGCCACTTGCCGCCGCAACTGCCAGCCGTCGCGCGCCAGCAGCCGCACCACGCATTTCCCGTCCCAACCCGAGGCCGCCGCCTGCACCCCCGGTTCGGTCAGCACGGCGCGCACCGGCCCGACCGCATCGGCGGCACCGTCGGCCACCAGGGCCACCACCGCCATGCAGCGCGCCTCGCCCAGCATCGCGGCATGATCCGCGTCGCGCAGCACCCCGGCGTCGATGTGCAGCGTCTCGGCCCAGACGGGCCGGCCGGCGCGGCAAATCATTCGGCGGTCGGTCAGACGCGGTGCCACGGGCACCTCGCCCATCGCCTGCCGGCCGAGGATGACCATTTCGGCCATCAGGCACTCCGCCCCCGCCGCCAGGTCAATCACCGTGTCGCGCTGCAGATGCGCATTCTCGTAGATCAGGGTTTCCTGCGGCAGCCAGTCCAGCCGCCCGCCCGCCCCGACCGTGGCCGAAACCTGCACCGCAGCCGCCGCCCCGCGCGAGGCATAGGCGCGTTCGGCGGTCTGCGTGGTCGCCAGAACGCGCGCGCCGCAGCCGAGGGACAGCGCATACGACAGGCGGTCACCGCCCGTCAGCCCGCCCGATGTGTTGAGAAACACCACCTCCGGCACCGCACCGGCCACGCGCGGCAACATCGCCTTCGCCGAGCCGGACTGATGCAGATCGACCAGCCGCACCGCGCCCGAGCAAAGGTCAAACGCCACCTCCGCCCGCCCGCGACTGCGCTGCATCTGCCCTTCGGGGCCCGGATCAAACATCATGCCCCCGCTGTCCAGCACCCCGACCGCATTCCGCCAACTGTGGCGGGATGGCGGGCCTTCTCAACAAGGCCGGGGGCCAAATGCACGGCGGGGGGCGGATATGCCGATGATGCGGGCAGCCATCGCGGCCAGTGCCCGTTTTTCAGGCGACATTCCAACGCCCTTACCCTGCGCCGGACCGCCACCGCAAGAGCCGGGGGATTGCCTCTGATCCTTGCCACCTGTATGCGCTGATGCCAAACAAGCCACCTCGTCCGGTCGGCTGCGGCAGCCGAGGATCGCATGACCGACAAGACGCCTTTCGGAAATCTGTTCATCAATGCGGGCGCGATGAAGGCCGGGACGACCTGGCTTTACTGGGTGCTGCGGATGAACCCCGATCTCTATTTCTCGATGGAAAAAGAGATCCACTATTTCCACCGCAAGTATCTTGGCGACGTCATTCTGAACGACACCCACCGGCTTAATCAAATGCGGTCGATCTACACGCCGCACATGTGCAGCGCCGAGACCACGATCGAAGATCTGCGCGATCAGCTTGTCTGGTTGCAGCACTACATGTCGGACCCGATGGACGACGCCTGGTATGCCCGGGTCATGCGGATTTCCGGCAAGCAGATGTATGCCTGCGATTTCTCGAACCTCTATTCCCAGCTTCCCGGCCCCGCATGGGCCGAGATACAGGCGCAGTGCAGCAAGCTGCGGGTGCTGTTCGTGCTGCGTGATCCGCTGTGCCGGCTGTGGAGCCACATGAAATTCGACCTCAAGTTCAACGGCCAGCTGAGCCTGCTGGCAGAGTGGTCTCCATCGCAATACGAGGCCTATCTGCGCCAGCCGCATATCTGGGAAAATGCGGAATACGGGCAGGCGATCCGGCGGATGAAATCCGGTCTTTCAGCCGATTCCGTGCATTTCGAATTTCTGGATGAGCAGCAGGGCGATACGCTGGGGCTGATCCGCCGGGTCGAGCGGTTTCTGGGCATCCGCGCGCAGGACTATCCGGAATGGGTCTTGGGCGACAAGGTCAACCAGTCCGACCCCCTGCCGATGCCCGACTTCCTGCCCGGTCTGTTCCGGGGCGACGTCGACCGGATCAAGGACGAGATGTTCAATGCCGGGATCGAACCTCCGGCGGACTGGCTGTGATCTGATGCGCGCTTTTGTCCGGTCGGTCCTGCGGGTGCAGAACTTCAAGAGCTTGTGGCGCGTGCTGCGGCAGGAGGGGCCGAGGGCGGTGGTCCAGCGGTCCGTTGCGTGGGTTGGGCGGCTGTGGGCGCTTTACGGGCCGCGACGCACGATCAAGCCAAGCCCGTTCGCGCTGGACCGGTTCTGGAGCGATATGGCCAAGGCGGGGGCCTTCTCCACCACAACCGCGCCGGCCCTGCTGACCGGCAAGCGGCTGGTCGCGATGATCGGCGACCTGAACCTGCTGCAGTGCAAGAAATACCGCGTCGAACAGCCCGACGAGATCTGGGCCGAGGCGGGGGTCGAATACCGCTATGCGCATTATCAGGACGTGCCGCGCTGCACCGACATGCTGCAGCGCGCCACCCATCTGATGCTGTATCGCCTGCAGCGCAGCGATCTGGCGACGATGTATCTGTATGAGGCGCGGCGGCTGCGGCTGCCGGTGCTGTACGACATCGACGATCCGCTGTTTTCGGTCGCGGCCTATGCGGGCTACGGCAACATGGACGTGCTGGAACCGGCGCTGAAGGCGCATTTTCTGGCGGAGGCGCCATTGTATCTCGATGTGATGAACGCCTGCGACGTGACCAGCTTTTCAACCCCCGGCCTGCGCGACCATGCGGCCTCGCTGTCGCCACGCCCGGGGTTTGTCCGGCGGAACTTTGCGGACCGGGCGTCGCTGGACTCCGGTCGGCGGGCGATGCTGGCGGCTGCGGATGAAAAGGCGGCGCGCGGCGGCCTGTTGCTGGCGCTGGCCAGCGGGTCGCTGGGGCATGAGGCAGACTTCAACGTTGTAAGCCCGCAGATCACGGCGTTTCTGGCCGGATCACCCGACCGCCGGCTGCTGATCCTCGGGCATTTCCGCACCGACCTGCTGCCCAAAGCGATGCGGGGCCAGGTCGAAACCCGGCCCTTCACCGGGTATGATGAGTATCTGACCCACCTCGCCCGCGCCGATGCCGCCCTGATGCCGCTGGCCGACGATCTGTTCAACCGCTGCAAAAGCGGTGTCCGGGTGATTGACGCGGCATCGGTCGGGGTGCCAAGCATCGTCGGCACTGTGGGCGACATGGCCACGCTGCTGACCCCCGGCGAGACCGGCTTTGTCGCCAGGACCGGCCCGCACTGGACCACGGCGCTGGAGGTGCTGGCGCGCGAGCCCGGCATGGCCGCCCAGATGGGCCGCCGCGCCCGTGCCGATCTTGAAACCGGCTGGTCCGCGCGCCTGACCGCGCCCGTGGTCGAGTCCGGGCTGATCGACTGGGTCCGATCCTGATGCGGCTGTTGGTTCTGAACGTCCACTTCAGCCCCTTCACCTATGGCGGTGCGACGGTGGTTGCCGAAGAGGTGGCGCAGACCCTGCAGCGCGACCATGGCGTACAGGTCTTTGTCATCTCGGCGATCAGCCGCGCCGATCTTGCGCCCTATGCTGTGATGCGTGTCGAAAGCCTTGGCATGGTGCATTACATGATCAATCTGCCGGACAATCGCGGCGCGGTTCTGGCCGACAACAACCCGCAGGTCGCCGAACGGGTGGCGGGTCTGGTATCGACCATTGCGCCCGATCTGGCGCATGTGCACTGCATTCAAGATCTGGGTGCGGGCTGCATTCCGGCGTTGCAGGCGGCCGGGGTGCCGGTGATCCTGTCGGTGCACGACTATTGGTGGCTGTGCGAGCGTCAGTTCATGATGCGCCCGAACGGTCAGTTCTGCGGTCAGGACCCGATCCGCGTCGAGGCGTGCCGCGGCTGTGTCGACGACATCGCCCGCACCCGCCGCCGGAGTGCGCAACTCGGTGCGATTGCGGCCGGGTGTGAGCTTGTCACCTATCCCGGCACCTATGCCATGGACCTGTCCCTGCGATCGGGACTGGGGCAGGCGGGGCGGTCGGTGGTCTGGACCAACGGCGTGCGCCTGCCCGGCCCCGACTTTGCCGAGGCGCAGGCCCGGCATCGGTCTGCAGACGGGCCAATCGTCTTTGGCCATATCGGCGGGCCGTCCGACAGCAAGGGGTGGCCGGTGATCAAGGCCGCCTTCACCGCGATCGACCGCGATGATTTTGTCTTGCGGCTGGTCAACGGCAGCGTCTGGGGCAATTGGTGGGATGGCCATGACCTGTCCGGGCTGCGCGGCGATGTGCAGGTGGTGCCCCGGTTCGCTCAGGATCAGATCGACACGTTCTTTGCAGAGATAGACTGCCTGCTGTTCCTGTCGCAGTGGAAAGAGACCTTTGGCCTGACGATCCGCGAGGCGATCAGCCGGGGCGTGCGGGTGATTCAGACCGACAGCGGCGGCACCGTCGAACATGCGTTGGCCGACCCCGCCCGGCTGTTGCCGATCGGCGCCCCGCCAGGCCGTCTGGTGGCCGAACTGAACCGGGTGCTGGACGCGCCACAGGACCGCCCCGCGCCGGTGCCGGTCACGTCCTACGCCGATCAGGCGCGGGGGTTCATGGCTCTGGCCGCGCAAGTGCTGGCCGGGCGCGCGACCTTATAACAGGAAATCGTCCGCCGTCAGCGCCGAGGCGGCGATGCCGGTCAGCGTCACCTGATTGCCGCCGCCAAGGTCGATCACCGCGTTGCCCGACAGCATCACAAGATGGTTTGCAATCAGATCGGCAAAGTCGGTGATGGCGTCAATCTGGCGCAGGTCGATGCGTTCGCCCGGGGTGGTCAGCGCATAATCCTGCACGATGTCGTGCCCGGTTCCCTCGGAAAACACGAATAAATCGGCCTCGCTGCCGCCGAACAGCAGGTCATTGCCGGTGCCGCCAATAAGGGTGTCATTTCCCGTGTCGCCGGCCAGCGTGTCATCCGACCCCTCGCCGTTCAACTGGTCATTGCCGGTGCCGCCATACAGGGTATCAACCCCAAGGCCACCAAACATGAAATCCGTCCCGTCGCCGCCAAACAGCAGATCGAGGTTGGTGCCGCCGAAAATCCAATCCTCGTCGGTGCCGCCATAGAGCTCGTCATTGCCCGGCCCCCCCGACAGAACGTCAAACCCCTGTTCGCCGAACAGAGTGTCATTTCCGGATTCCCCCGCCAACTGGTCGGCCTGTCCCTCTCCGATCAGACGGTCATTTCCGTTGCCCCCGGAAATCGTGTCGAACCCGACCCCGCCATACAGAAAATCGTGGCCGTCACCGCCGCGCACGATGTCGTTGTCCGGGCCGCCGAACATCCAGTCCTCGTCGGTTCCGCCGTCGAGCGTGTCATTTCCCGCCCCGCCCGACACCACGTCAAAGCCCTGCGCGCCGTCGATCCGGTCATTTCCGGCGTCGCCATGCAGAAAATCGGCTTGGCCTTCGCCCAGGATCGTATCGTTGCCGTCGCCCCCATAGACAGTATCGAAACCGAACCCGCCCCAGATCGTATCGGCCCCCGCGCCGCCGATCAGGGTGTCATTGCCGGTGCCGCCATACAGCTCATCGCGCCCGCCGCCGCCGGTCAGGCTGTCAAAGCCATCATCGCCATGCATCTGGTCGTCGCCGGTCGACCCGATAAGCGTATCGTCACCCTCCAGCCCGAACGCCTGTCCGGCAAGGCTGCCAAGGCTTAGCTGTTCGGCGGCGGCGGTGCCGTTCAGGATGCGCGGCATGACCTGCGGCACCACCCGCGACAGGTTGAAAAGATCGGTCTCCGGCAATTGCGTCAGCGTCAGGGGGGTGCGGTTCAACGAGGTGATGGCAATGACGGTGCTGCCGATCCGCAAGGTGGCCCCCGTGGCGGTGGCGGTGAAGGCGACCTGCGCCAGACTGCGCAGCATCGGAAACGAGGTCAGGTCCAGCACATCGACCCCCGGCTGGAAATCGACGATCTGCACGGTTGCCGCCACGGGTGACAGCACAAACGTGTCGGCCCCCGTGCCGCCCCGCAGCGTCGGTGCCAGACCGGCCGAAACCAGCATGTCATCACCCGCGCCTCCCGACAGTTCGGTCGTCGTGGGGCCCGCCACCAGCAGGTCCGCCCCGCCGGTGCCGCTGATCACCCCCGCGCCGCCAATGCGGGTCGGGCCGGGCTGGGGAATGTCGACGGCAATCTCGGTGATGCCGACATCCACCCCGCTGGCCACGAAAATCCGCAGCCGGTCGCCATCGGCCATCACCGCCACGGCGCTGACGTTGTCGAGCATGGTGGTGGTGGTGTCGGCAAGACTGGCCATCAGGATCAGCCGCCCGTCAGGCAGCAGGGTGAACAGGCTGAGCCCGTCATCGCCGCCCGCCGCCACCACAAAGATGCGATCGCCCATCTCGACCACCTCCAGAACCGTGGTGGTGGCAAAGCGGCTGCCCAATCCGTCGATCACATGATCCACCGGCACCAGCGCGCCGTCCGGCTCCAGCCGCAGCACCGACAGCGAGTTGCTGTCCGACGCGGCGACGATGACATAGCTCTGTCCGCCGATCCGGGCTTCTGCCAAGGCGGTGACGCCGGCAAAGCCGACCCCGGAATCGGTGCCAAGCCCTGCCAGCCGGGTCAGCGTGCCATCGGGTCCGATGCGGTAGCTGGTCAGGGCCGGTTCGCCCCGCGAGGCCGCCAGCAGCATCGGGCCGCTGGCGGTTTCGACAACGGCAAGCGCGGTCAGCGCGGGTTCGCTCGCCGGGCGGGCGGTGTCCGCCACCGCCTGCACCGTCCCGTTGGCGTCGAGCCGGAACACCAAGATCTGCCCCGATTTCGACGCCGCCCCGAACAGAAACCCGATTGCTGCGCCGGTCTGCACCGCCGTCAGCGCCAGATCGGGCGGGGGTGCCGCGCCAAACCCCATGCCGCCGCCGACAGCCCCGGTCGCCGTCAGCATATAGCTGTTGGTGCGGGTGTTGGTCATCCCGAACGGCAGCACATACCCGAGCGTTCCGGTCTGGATAACCTCGATCTCGGGTTCGGCCAGGTAGCCCGCGGTCGGCAGGGCCTGTTGCGACACCAGGCGCGGGGCACCCGCCGCCGTCAGGTCATAAGCGCTGATCCCGCCCCCGCTGCGGTTCACGGCATAAAGCCGGGCCTGACCGCCGACGGTTTCAATGTCGAGATCGGTTATGCCAGAGGAAAACACCCCATCCGCGCCGCCAAAACTGGCGACGGTCTGCATGATGACCATTCCACACCCCAAACGCACACCCCTGTGCTGGGTTCACATTGGGGGTCGGGGGCTTAACGGCAGCTTAGCGGCATCGCGGACCAGCGCCGCGAAACACCGACAATTTGGCCCAAGGGCGCGGCTATTTCTCCAGCAGATGGCGGTGATGCCGGAACAGCAGCAACAGGCCAAAGGTCATGGTGATCAACGACACCAGACAGACGAACACCACCGAAACATAGTCGCCCCGGTAGGATTCATAGAATCCTCTGCGGGTCATGCCGACAATGTGCAGCAGCGGGTTCCACCACAGAATCTCTTTCGCGATGTCGGGCATCGCCTCGAACGGAACGAACAGCCCCGAGACCAGAAACAGCGGCCGCGTCGCGATTTGCCAGGCGCGTTCCCACGCCGGAAAGGCGGTCATCAGATAGCAGTTCAGCGACCCGATGCCAAACCCCAGCAGCGCCCCCATGCCGAATCCTGCGGCAATCGCGCCGATTTCAAGCTCGGCCCGGGCCCCGAACACCATGATGATTCCGACATAGACGATAACCGATACCATGCCGTGCGTCAGCGCATGCAGCGTGAACCGGGCCAGCATGGAGTCCAGAAACGTCACCGCCGGATAGGCCAGCAGCGGACGGGAAAAGTTTATCGACGTCGCCATCTTGTTGGCCACATCGTTGAACAGCATGAACGGCAGATAGGCCGTCGCGTAGAACAGCGGAAAGCTGTCGCCCAGTGGCGGCGCCGCGAACGCGAACGAAAACAGGACCGACAGCACCGCCACCGCCAGCGTCGGGTCCAGCACGGCCCACAGATAGCCGCCCGGAGAGCGGCCATAGGTGGTGCCCATCTCGCGCAGCATCAGCGCGAACACCGTGCGACCGGTGCGGAACCGCCGCGCACGCAGGCCGTCGGCCTGCAGCAGCGTCTGATCGGTCACAGGGTCTTGTGCATCCATCGGCCGATCCTTGCCTTATGGTAACTGGTTGTGGAGTATTTTGGCCGCATTATGTATGAGTTGGCAAAGCAGAACAATTGCGCATGGCAGTGAGACAACCCCACAGATGACCGTCCCCAAGAACAGCCCGACGCCGCTTTCTCCGTCGCAGGCCGATCAGGGCAAACCCCCCGTTTCGGTCGTAAAATCGCTGGAGGTGCCGCCGCGTCAGGCCGTGCCGGTGCCCAATCCTCTTGGCACCGCGCCGACCGCGCCGGTCGCGACGGGCAATCCGGGCTCTGCCCTGCTGCCGTCGCCGCTGGTGGCCGTGCCGACGATCAAGGAACAGCCGGGGCGTCTGGCCATTGCCGGCCCGGCCACCGTCAAGCGGCGGCACGTCAGCCTGATGGCGACCTTTGTCGCGGTGGTGCTGCTGCCGACGATGCTTGCCGCGATTTACATGATGGTGCTGGCGCGCGACCAATACGTGTCGCGCGTGGGGTTTTCCATTCGCACCGAAGAGTTTCAGTCCTCGCTCGCTTTTCTGGGCGGGCTGACGCAGCTGTCGGGCAGTGGCGGGGCGAACGATCTGGGCATCCTTTCCGAATTCATCGAAAGTCAGGAACTTGTGGCGCAGATCGACAGAAAGCTTGATCTGCGGGCGGCGTTCTCGGCGCCCTGGCCGTCGGATTTCATCTTTGCCTTCAACCCGTCGGGCGTGATCGAGGATCTGCACTCGCACTGGATGAGCCAAGTGCGCGTCACCACCCAGAACGGGTTGATGAACATCCGCGTGATCACCTTTGATCCCCAAGCGTCGCAACGCATCGCCGCCGCGATCTATGAGGCCAGCGGCGAGTTGGTGAACACGCTGTCGCGCGAGGCCCGGCAGGATGCCACGCGCTATTCGATGGAAGAGCTTGATCGCGCCGAAACCCGCGTCAATGCGGCCCGGCAACTGATGACCGAATTTCGCATGCGCACGCAGATCATTGATCCCCAGGCGGTGATTCAAGGCCAGATGGGCGTTCTGAACACCTTGCAGGCGCAACTCGCCCAAGAAATGATTGCCATCGACGTGCTTAAACTGAACGGTGGCACCGATCCGCGCATCACCCAGACCCAGGCCCGCATCGACGTCATCGAACAGCGGATCGAGGCCGAGCAGGGCAAGTTTGCCCGGGGTGGGCAGGGCGCGGGCGGCGAGGATTATTCCACCCTGATCGCGGAATACGAAGGTCTCGAGGCCGAGCGTCGGTTCTCGGAGGAGATGTATCGCGTGGCGCTGGTGGCCCATGACAACGCGCTGGCCGAGGCGCAGCGCAAGTCGCGCTACCTTGTGGCGCATGTGACGCCGACGCTGGCCGAGAAATCGACCTACCCCGAACGTCTGGTGCTGGTGCTGCTGACCGCGTTCTTTGCGCTGATGATCTGGTCGGTCGGCGTTCTGGTCTACTACAGCATCCGGGACCGGCGCTGATCCGATGATCGTGCTGGAGCGGCTGACCAAAAGGTTTCAGGTCAACGGCGATGTCAAGACCGTGGCCAGCGACATCAACGCGGTGTTTCCAACCGGCAAATCCGTGGCCCTGTTGGGGCGCAACGGCGCGGGGAAGTCGACCCTGTTGCAGATCATCGCCGGCACCACGATGCCGAGTGCGGGCAAGGTCTGGTCCGACGGATCAATCTCGTGGCCCGTGGGGTTTCAGGGCAGCTTTCACAATGACATGACCGGCTTGCAGAACATCCGGTTCGTCGCCCGGATCTATGGCGTCGACACCGATGCGCTGACCGCCTTTGTCGAGGATTTTGCCGAACTCGGCGGGCATTTCTATCTGCCTCTGCGCACCTATTCAGCCGGCATGCGGTCGCGGTTGGCATTCGGGTTGTCGATGGGCATCCGGTTTGACACCTATCTGGTGGACGAGGTGACCAGCGTCGGCGACGCGGGATTCCGGTTGAAAAGCGAGCAGTTGTTCATGGAGCGGATGGAACAGTCGGGCGCAATCGTCGTGTCACACTCGATGGAGTTGATGAAGCGCATCTGCACCATGGGCGCTGTGCTGGAAGGCGGTATCCTGACCTGGTATGACGATGTGAACGCCGCCATTGCCCAGCATCTCAAGAACATGGCCTAGGGCGGGGCTGCGGTGTTTGCCCGGATGCGCGCGCTGTTCGAACGGCATGTCGAACAGAACATGGTGGTGCCAGTTGCGGGTAGCGCCGTGCAGGCCAGCCTGCGGCGCGGGGTGCTGCAGGTGGCGGGGCAGACCGAGGCGGCGACGGTGCGGCTGGCGGCGGGGTCGGCCGCGGTTGACCTGGCGGTGGGGGCGGATGGCCGTTTCGCCGGGTTTCTGGTGCTGCCGGACGGGGTGACGCACGCGACCGTGCGGTGCTGCGATGACCTGGCCACGCTCTCCCTGCCCGATGCGGCGGCGGCGGCTCGGGCGCGGTGGCGCCATCTGCCACGCTTTGCCGCCGATCTGGCGCGGGCCACGCCGCTGCTGCTGCGGTGGTGGGTTGGCGGGCGGCCCGCCAGTCTGATTGCGGCGATCCGGGCGCGGCTGTCGCTGTCGCATGTGCCGGTGGCGGGCCTGCTTGACGCCCGCCGACTGGACCGGACGCAGCCCATCGTCATCGCCATCGCCCCGGACCGGCCGGTTCAGATCGTGATGCCGGTGTTCAACGCCCTGACGGTCCTGACCGAGGCCATCGACCGCGTCGCGCGCCACACCGACCTGCCTTACCGGCTGATCGTGATCGACGATGCTTCGACCGAACCCGGCATCGCGGCGTTCCTGACGGCCCGGCTGGCGACGATGCCCGCGCTGTTGCTGACCAATTCCGTCAATCTGGGGTTCGTCGGCAGCGCCAACCGCGGCATCGCGGCGGCGCGCGCGGCGGGCGGCCCGGTGGTGGTGCTGAACTCGGACGCGCTGGTGCCCCCCGGCTGGTTGCCGCGCCTGCTGGCACCGATGCTGCAGCAGCCTGACGACATCGCAAGCGTCACCCCGCTGTCGAATGCGGCCGAGATCCTGTCGGTGCCGGTTGTTGGCCCGGGTCAGCCGCTGGCGCCGGGGCAGGGCGATGCGCAGGACCGGTTGGCGCAGGCCTTGGGTGCCCTGCCGCAGGACATTCCGACCGGCATCGGATTTTGCATGGCGATGAATGACCGGTTTCTGGCCCGTCTGGGCGGGTTCGACCCGGCGTTCGGTCGCGGCTATGGCGAAGAGGTGGACTGGTGCCAGCGGGCCCGTGCCATCGGCGGGCGTCATGTGGTGCAACCTGCGCTGTTTGTCGAACATCGCTCGGGCCAGTCATTTGCCCCCGCAGAACGCCGCCGCGCCACGTTGGCCGCCGCCGCCCTGCTGCGCCGCCGCTATCCGCGATACGAGGCCGAGGTGCAGCGGTTTGCCGCCACCGACCCGCTGCTGACGGAACGGCTGGCGCTTGGCGTGGGCCTTCTTGACCGCGGGGCGCCGATCGACCTGCACATCGCCCACAGCCTGGGAGGCGGGGCCGAGGCCGATCTGCAACGGCGGCTGGCGGGGGCGGATGCCGTTGTGCTGCGGGTTGGCGGGCTGCACCGCTGGCGGCTGGAATTGCACGGCGCGGCGGGGGTCACCACCGGCGACACCGATGATTTCACGCTGATCCGGCGCCTGTTGCAGCCGCTGACGCAGCGACGGTTGATCTACAACTGCGCCGTGGGCGACCCCGACGCTGCGGCCCTTCCGGATCTGCTGCTGTCGCTGCTGGCAGACTCCGATCCGGTCGAGATGCGGATGCACGACTATTTCCCGCTCAGCCCGTTGCAGACCCTGCTGCCCTCAAACGGCCCCTATCGCGGCGTGCCCGCTGCCGACACAACCGACCCCGCCCACATCACCTGCGATGCCGATGGCCGGGCGGTGACCCTGGCACAGTGGCGCGCGGCGTGGGCAAGGCTGATCGACCGGGCCGATGTCACCTGCTTTTCCGCCGCCAGTGCCGCGCTTGTGGCCGAGGTCTATCCTGCGGCGCGGCTGACTGTGCACCCGCATGCCCTGCCAATGGTCGCGCCGGTCGCAGCACCCGCCGGGCGGTCGGTGATCGGGGTGCTTGGCAATATCCGCCTGCACAAGGGCGCGGTCGAGGTGTGCAATCTGGCGCGGCTGCGGCCCGATCTGACCATCGTGATCATCGGCCATCTGGACCCCGGCCTGCCCGTGCCCGCGACGGTGCAGGTGCATGGCCGTTATCGCCCTGACGAGGTGCCGGCGCTGGTCGCGCGCTACGGCATCTCGGGCTGGCTGATCCCGTCGATCTGGCCCGAGACGTTCTGCTTTACCGTGCACGAGGCGCTGGCAACCGGGCTGCCGGTGTTGGGGTTCGATCTGGGTGCGCAGGGAGACGCGCTGCGCGCTGCGCCGAATGGCCGGGTGGTGGCGATTTGCGGTGGTGCCCCGGCGCTTGCGGCGGCGCTGGACTGACGCCAGCGGTGCGCCTCGTTTTGAAACAGATCACCCATCGCCGCCGCCGTAGCACCAACATCATACCCCGCGACCGTGACTTGCGCCGCGCGCTGCAGCCTGCCCATCCGGGCCGGATCGGTGATCACCCCGGACAACTGCCGCAGGCAGGCCGCCGCATCGGCCAGCATTGGCGCCAGCAAGCCGACCGACAGCGCCAACGTCGCCCCGACGACGCGGCTCTCGGCACACAGGACCGACCTCTCGGCATGGCTTTGAGACGGCACCAAGACCTGATCCGCCTTGGGCAGATCGGCCTGCAGCCGATGAAAATCGCTTGGCTGGCCCGTTCAGATGGCAACCTGTGCGGCGACGCCCAGCCGGCGCAACCCCGCGGCCTTCGGGGCAATCGAATGGGCGCCGCCACCCCCCGCTACCGGCAGCACGAACAGGATGCGCACCGGATCAGCGCCCGACGGCGTCATAGGCCGTGAACCCGGCGGCCAGCACATCGGCCCGGTCATAGATGTTGCGCAGGTCGGCCATGCGCGGCACGGCCATCGACTTGGCCATCCGCCGCAGGTCCAGCGCGCGAAACTCGTTCCACTCGGTCAGGACCACAACCGCATCCGCTCCGGTCGCGGCGGTATAGGCGTCCGGCTCCCACACAACGCCCGGCAACAGCGCCCGGCCTTCGCGCAGCCCCTGCGGATCGGTCACCCGCACCGTCGCACCGCTGCCCACCAGCGCGGGCACGATCGTAAGGCTGGGCGCGTCGCGCATGTCGTCGGTGTTGGGCTTGAAGGTCACGCCCAGAACCGCAATCACCTTGCCGTTCACCGACCCGCCGCACAGGTCCATCACCTTGTCGATCATCCGCCGCTTGACGGCGTCGTTGATGGCGATGACCGCCTCGGTGATCTTTTGCGGCACGCCGTGTTCCTGACCGATGCGGGCCAGCGCCTGGGTGTCCTTGGGAAAGCACGACCCGCCATAGCCGGGGCCCGCATGCAGGAACTTGGCACCGATGCGGCCATCCAGCCCCATGCCTTTGGACACCGCCTTGACGTCCGCCCCCACCCGTTCGCACAGCGCGGCGATTTCGTTGATGAAGGTGATCTTGGTCGCAAGAAAGGCGTTGGCCGCATATTTGATCATCTCGGCGCTTTCCAGATCGGTATAGACGATCGGGAAATCGCGCAGGAACAGCGGGCGATAGATATCGCCCATCACGCCCTTGGCCCTGGCGGTCTCGACCCCCACCACCACGCGGTCGGGCTTCATGAAATCGTCGATCGCCGCCCCTTCCCGCAGGAATTCCGGGTTCGACGCCACGTCGAAGGCGGCATCGGGGCTGGTGGCGCGGATGACCTCGGCCACCTTTCGGTTGGTGCCGACCGGCACCGTCGATTTTGTCACCACGACGGCATAGCCCGTCAGCGCCCGTGCGATGTCTTCGGCCGCCGTCATCACATAGGTCAGGTCGGCATGGCCGTCACCGCGCCGCGTCGGGGTGCCCACGGCGATGAACACCGCGTCGGCCCCATCCACCGCCGCCGCGATATCGGTGGTAAAGCTCAACCGACCGGCGTCGATGTTGCGCTTCATCACCGTATCAAGGCCGGGTTCGTAGATCGGCACCTCGCCCCGCCGCAGCATCTCGATCTTGGCGGGGACCTTGTCGACGCAGACCACCTGATGCCCGAAATCCGAAAGGCAGACCCCCGAAACAAGCCCGACATAACCGGTGCCGATCATCGCAATCTTCATGTCGTGCTCATCCTGTTCATTGCACCGCCCGGTCAGCCGCGCTGAGTGGGCGTCTGATCCACCAGGGCCTGCAGATACCGCCCGTATTCGTTCTTGGCCAGTTTGGCCGCCATCTCGGCCAAAGCCTTGCGGGTGATCCAGCCGTTGTCGTAGGCGATCTCCTCAAGACAGCCGGTCTGCATTCCCTGCCGCAATTGCAGGGTCCGCACAAAGTTGGCCGCATCCAGCAGGCTGCCATGCGTGCCGGTGTCGAGCCAGGCGAAACCGCGGCCCATGCGTTTGACCTCAAGCGAGCCTTCGTCGAGATACATCTCGAGCAGCGAGGTGATCTCGACCTCACCGCGGGCCGAGGGTTTTACGCGATGCGCGCGCTCTGACGCCTGCCCGTCAAGAAAATACAACCCCGTCACCGCGTAGTTCGACGGCGGCACCGCTGGCTTTTCGATGATCTGGGTGACGCGGCCGGTGTCGTCCATTGCGACCACGCCATAGCGTTCGGGGTCGGCCACGCGATAGCCGAACACCGTGCCGCCAGAGGTTTTCGCATCCGCCTCTGCCAGCAGTTCGGGCAGGCCGTGGCCGAAAAAGATGTTGTCGCCCAACACCATGCAGGAGGGTGCGGCATCCAGAAACTCTTCGCACAGCGTATAGGCCTGTGCGAGGCCCCCCGGATCGGGCTGCATCACATAGGTGATCTTGACACCCCACTGGCTGCCATCGCCCAGAACGCGGCGGAACTGGTCCTGATCCAGAGGCGTGGTGATCACCGCGATCTCGCGGATTTTGGCCAGCATCAGCACCGACAGCGGGAAATAGATCATCGGCTTGTCATAGATCGGCATCAGCTGTTTCGACACGCCGATGGTGATCGGATACAGCCGCGTCCCCGACCCTCCGGCGAGGATGATCCCCTTGCGCGCGCTCATGGCTGGGTCCCTTTCAGGGCGGTCAGAACGTCGGCCAGTCCCACGCGCCAGTCGGGCCGGGGGATGCCGAAGGTTTCGGTCAGGCTGGTGCAGTCAAGCCGAGAGTTGGCCGGGCGTTGCGCCGGGGTCGGATAGGCGGTGGTCGGAATGTCGGTCACCTGACAGGGCAGGTTCGTCTGCCGGAAAATCTCGCGCGCAAAGTCGGCCCAGCTGACATCCGGCGCGCCCGAAAGGTGATAGGTTCCGGCAAGGTCCGGCTCGTCGCGCAGCCGCTGCACCATGATCAGGCAGGCGGCGGCAATTTCCGCCGCGGGGGTCGGCCCGCCGATCTGGTCGGCGACCACGCTCAGGCTGTCGCGGCTGGCCCCCAACCGCCGCATGGTCTTGACGAAATTGGCGCCATGGGCGGAAAACACCCACGAGGTTCGCAGGATGGCCGCCACCGCGCCGCTGCTGGTGATGGCCTGTTCGCCGGCAAGCTTGGTGCGGCCATAGGCCCCAAGCGGCGCAACCGGGCTGTCGGGTGTCCAGGGTTCGGTGCCCGATCCGTCGAACACGTAATCGGTCGAGATATGGACCAGCGGAATTCCCAAACCGGCGCAGGCCGTGGCCATGGCACCCGGTGCTGCGGCGTTGACGACATGTGCGGCGGCCTCCTCGGTCTCGGCCGTGTCCACGGCGGTCCAGGCGGCGGCGTTGATCACGCCCCAGGGTGCCGCGGCG
>Ga0105047_10008349_pt1 | contig 17250 bp, 14 predicted proteins | sample MAT04_FD_78384 | JGI IMG/M metagenome (GOLD analysis project Ga0105047, IMG submission 78384) | Freshwater microbial communities from Lake Fryxell liftoff mats and glacier meltwater in Antarctica - MAT-04 (megahit assembly) | ecosystem: Environmental > Aquatic > Freshwater > Ice > Liftoff...
AGATCCATGTCCCCTTCCTCGGCCGCCACCCCTGGGCCGTCGTCCAGGATCCGCGTTTTATCGCCGGCCACTACCATTGGGAAAATCGCCAGTTACACATCAACCGCGGCATCGGTGGACTTTCTGGCATCCGCTTCAACTCCCGCCCCGAAGTCAGCCTCCTACACCTGCAACCGGCCTAAGTCAAAATCTCGCGGATCACTTGGCCATGCACATCCGTCAGCCGGAAATAACGGCCGCTATAAAAGTAAGTTAATTTGGTGTGGTCTAAACCCAGTAAGTGCAACAGCGTCGCGTTCAAATCATGCGGATGCACCGGCTTCTCGATGGCCTGAAAGCCAAAATCGTCCGTCGCGCCATGTACCATCCCACCTTTGATGCCGCCGCCGGCCAGCAGAATCGTAAAGCCCATTGAATTATGGTCCCGCCCCGCGTGTAACTTAATGGTCGAACTATTCTGCACCGCCGGTGTCCGGCCAAACTCCGTGCCCACCACCAGCAAGGTGTCTTCGAATAATCCCCGCAGCTTCAAATCTTCCACTAACGAAGCAATCGCTGGATCGGCCTGCCGCGCCAATCGACGATGCACATGAATATCTTCGTGGTTATCCCAAGGCTGCGAATTTCCAAAATAGACCTGCACCATCCGCACGCCCCGCTCGGCCAACCGCAGAGCAGTCAGGCAACTCCGTCCAAACGCCGAATCGCCATAGCGCTCCCGCACCGCCGCTGGCTCCCGCGCAATGTCGAAGACCTCCGGCGCCTCGGTCTGCATCCGGTACGCCGTCTCCATCGCCTCAATCGAGGCCTCTAACTGCGGATCCCTCGCCCGCTCTGCCAAATGCCTCTGATTCAGTCGCGCCAACAAATCCAACTGTCTGCGCTGTTGCTCCCGGTCGGCGTCCTTATTTTCAATAAATCGAATCAACTTACGAGGATCGGTCTCCTCCATCCGGATATGCGTGCCCTGATACACGGCCGGCAAAAAAGCACTCTCCCAAAGCGGCGGACCCACCACCGGCACCCCCGGACACAACACCACAAACCCCGGTAAGCTCCGGTTCATCGTCCCCAAACCGTAGTTGATCCAAGCCCCCATTGATGGCCGCCCCGGCTGAATCGCCCCCGAATTGATCATGAACAAAGAGGGCTCATGATTCGGCACCTCCGTATGCATCGAGCGAATCACGCAGAAGTCATCGATCCGTGCCGCAACCCGCGGAAAGATCTCGCTGACGGGAATGCCGCTCTGTCCATGGCGCGCAAAGCCAAACGGCGAACGCATCAGGTTCCCCAAGCTACTCTCGGTCTTCGGCAACACGCCCGGCATCGGCTGCCCATCGTAGCGATCCACCATCGGCTTCGGGTCGAAGCTATCGATCTGCGACAAGCCGCCGTTCAGCACCAGATAGATGATGCGCTTCGCCTTCGGCGCAAAGTGCGGCGCGCCCTCGCCGGCCAGCACACTCGCCAAGCCAACCGTGCCAAAGCCGCTCGCCATGCGGGCCAATGCTTGCCGGCGGGAGAATGTCATGCTTTCGATTCTAAGCGAGGTTAGGATGCCAGTGGTTAAGCCGCCAGTTGGTCGACGTCGGGTATCAACAGCGGCTGACCCTCGTAACCGAACGTCCCGCGCACCGGAATCGGCGGCGCAAAATCGACTAACTGCCCGTGCAACTTCTTCAGCGGCCAATGGATCCTCTCCACGCGCCCGCTAATCATCACCGCACACACCTCCGCCGATAGTGTTCCCCGTAGCAACACCACCCGCTCGGGCGCCTCATCGGTAAAGCCAAACACCGGCCGCACACAACCCTGCCACTCCATCAAGGCCACCAGACCGTCGCGGACGGTTTCAAGCCGCATCACCTCCGGCTGCGGAATCACTTCCAGCACTTGCGCGGATGGCAACAACAACCGCGCCGTCGTGCCCGCCAAGCGCATCAACATCGCATCGCCGTTCGCGCCCGTGGCCCCCCATACTTCCGCCTGCGACTCAATCCGCGCTGCCTGCCGCGCGACCGGGGCGAGGGCGAAAAACGCCGGCTCCACCGCCAGCACCAGCCCCTGCGACAATCGCAACACTCCCAGCGCTCCCGGTAACGCTCGTTCGGCGCCCGCAGAAAGTCGACGCGCCGCCTCAGCCGGCGCTTCAATCGGCATCGAGATCCGCTCCACCGCGAGCGTCGCGCCCAGCGCCAGATCCAACCGCACCAGCGAGCTGGTAAAGCGCTCCACGCCGGTCACTAACTCCGACGGCAACGCATACACCGTGCCGCCGCGTTCCACTAAAAAGAATTGCCGGTTCATGCGTTTCGCCTCGTCCAATGCCGTACTAAGTCCAGCAGCGTATCTTCGATGAATGGCTTCACTAAGTAATCATTTACTCCCAGTCCCACCGCCTTCTGCCGGTGTTTGTCGCCCGAACGCGAAGTCACCATAATCACCGGTAAGTTCCGATAAGTGTCATGCGCGCGCAAACTCGCCAGTAACTCAAAGCCATCCATCCGCGGCATCTCCACGTCCATTAACACTACATCCGGTAACTCCGTCGCCCGGCCCAGCCATTCCAGCGCTTCCACGCCGTCCTTCGCTTCCCTTGGCTGCCAACCTTCTCCCCGGAAAAGATTCGCCATTACCCGCCGCACACTTAGCGAGTCGTCGACAATCAGCACCTCAATCGGCCGTCTCGGTGCCGGCGTCAAGCGCCGTTGTCCCGTTGCCGCGCCCATCGCCGCGCCGCCCAACTCCGCTGGCTCCAACACCAACACCACGCTCCCATCGCCTAACAACGTGGAAGCGGCAATGCCGGGGATTTTCTTGGTCAGCTTGCCCAGCGGCTTCAACACCACATCGCGCGCTTCCACGATCCGGTCCACCATCAACGCGTAACGTTGCTCGCCCCGCCGCAACACCAATACCGGGCGATGATTCAACTCTTCCTCGTTTGGCGCGGAGCACAAACCCAGTTCGCTGCCTAACTCGAGTAACCGCAGTGGATCCTTTCCCTCCGTTAGCGTCCAGGCTCCGCCCAACCGCCGCAGTTCCGTCTTCTCCACCCGCGTGATCCGCAGCACCGGAGCCAGCGGCACCGCAAATACAGCGCCTTGTGCCTCCACCAACAGCACCTTCGTAATCGCCATGGAGAGCGGCAGCCGGATCGTGAAGTTCGTCCCTTGCCCGACGGTCGAATCCACCGACATCGAACCGCTCAAGCTCTCAATCGTCGAGCGCAGCACATCGAGCCCGATGCCCCGTCCCGAGATGTCCGTCACTTCCCGAGCCGTCGTAAAACCCGGCTCAAACAGCAGCGCGTACAGCGCTGTCTGGCTGCACATCGACGCTTGCTCGGCCGACATAAAGCCGTGGCGCACCGCCGCATCGCGTACCCGGGTCACATCGATGCCGGCCCCGTCGTCCGATAGCCGAAGCACGATTTCCGTGCCTTCGCGCGCAATCCGCAAAAGCACGTTGCCGGTCTCCGGCTTGCCCAGCGCCACCCGCCGGTCGGCATCCTCAATTCCATGGCTCACCGCATTTCGCAGCAAATGTTCCAGCGGCCCGCAGATCTGCTCCAGTACCTGCTTGTCGAATTCCACATTCGCGCCTTCAATGGTCAATTCCGCCGGCTTACCTTCCTTGCCACCGGTAATGCGAACCGTCCGGTGCAAGCGCGATGCCTGGGTTTGAAACGGCACCATACTCAGCGCGAGTAACTTGTCCTGTAACTCTGTCGTCAAACGGCCGAGCCGAGTCAAATAGCCATCGAAATCACCCAACAAGCCGCCCAACTGATGGCCCGCCGCGCCAATGTCGCTCGCCGTTTCATTCAAATCGCGCGCCAGTAGGTGAAACTCCGTGTAGCGGTCCATCTCCAGCGGATCGAATTCGCCTCGCCCCTCGGCCACGTTCTGTCCCGTCCGCAAGATCGACGGCCGCAACTGAGAAGGCGTCGCGTAGTCGCTATCCAAACGCTGCGACAGCCGGCGCAACCGCTTCAACACCAGGTTGACTTCCGAAGTCTCATGTTGAAACCGCGCGTAACTGCGTTCGAACGTCGACCGGTTCACGAGTAACTCTCCGACTAACCGCACCAGTTCCCGCAACCGGTCCAACGGCACGCGCACGTACTTGTTCGGATCCACCTGCTCGGGCAATGGCGACTCCGAGACGGCCGCACTCGCCGTCAGCGACCGGGCCACCGCCTCGGGCTCCTGCTCCTCATCCCGCGCCGGCAGTAACTCTTCGTAAGCCGAGTAAAGAATCTCCAGCGCCTCGGCTCGATTCTCCACCGCGCCGGACCCCACTCCGGCTAAATCCACTAACACATCGTAAGTGGTAATCAGTAAGTCGTGTACATCCGGAGAATATTCCTGCCCACGCTCCACCAGCGAGTCGAGTAAGTCTTCCATCCGGTGCGCCAATTGGCTGATCTCCGGAAAACCCACCATGCCGGCCGAGCCCTTAAGCGTATGTACCGAACGCCGGACTTCGCCTAACGCCGCCGTCCGCTCCGTGGCCCGGTCCAGCCCCCGCAGATGCTTCTCGATCCGCGCAAAGTGCTCTTCGGCCTCCAGCAGAAAGCCTTCCACCAGTTCTGGATCGATCTCCGGCTCCGGCCGCCGCGCCTGCGCGAGCCCCAAAGCTTCCCCGCGTTCGAAGCGATCGAGGGCGATCCGCATCGCCTCCAGAGACCGCTGACACTGCTGCCCAATCTCCTCGTCGAAGGCCCGCTCGCCCGTCGCCACGGCATCGAGTAGCTGCTCGCTCGCCGAAGCCAGATTCGCCAGTTCCACGCAACCCACCACCCGGCTCGCGCCGCGGATCGAATGAAACAGCCGGTGCGATTGCTCCAGTGCCGTCGCATCTGCCGGCCAGCGTGACAAACTGGCCAGCGCACTCTCAATTTGGGGAAAGTATCCGGCTACCTCTACGGTAAAGCCGTCCACCACCTCGCGGTCATGTAGGGATGGCATACGGAGGTCCTAGGCGGAAACCACATCGCGATCGCCCGCTGGCCGGCGGGCGTCTTCCGGCAACCGGAAGTGGCGCAGCGAGGCACGCAATTGCTCGGCTTGCTCCGCCAACGATTGAATGCTCTCCGACGCCGACCGCGCGCCGTTTGCCGTCTCCACCGCCACTCCCGAAATCACCGCCACATTGCGCGACACCGCTTCCGAACCCAACGCCTGTTGCTTCGACGCCGCAGAAATCGACTCAATCAAGCCCGCCAATCGCTGCGAAACCGCCTCGATCTCCACCAGCCGTGAACCCGCCGCGCTGGCCAGGCTCGATCCGCCCACCACCTCGCGCGTCGTCTCTTCCATCGCCGTGATCGCTTCCTTCGTGTCCGTTTGAATCGACTTGATCAGCGTGCTGATCTTCTTCGCCGAACCCGTCGCGCGCTCCGCCAGCCGTTCCACTTCTTCGGCCACCACCGCAAAGCCCTTGCCCGCTTCGCCGGCCATCGCCGCTTGAATCGATGCGTTCAGCGCCAGGATACTCGTGCGATCGGCCACATCTTCAATCAACTGCACAATCTCGCCGATCTCCTGCGAACTCTCGCCCAGCCGCTTGATGCGCTTCGAAGTCTCCTGCACGTGCGTCCGGATCGCATCCATGCCTTCCACCGTCTTTTGCACGCTCTCATTGCCGCCGCGCGCCGCCGCCAACGCTTGCGTCGCCACCGTGCTCGCCGTGTTCGCCGTATTCGCCACCTGCTGGATCGAATCCGTCATCGTTCCGATCGCCGCCGATACCTCCGTCACGCGCTGGCTCTGCTGTACGGAACCTTCCGCCAACCGTTCCGCCGTTGCCTTAATCGACCGCGTCGAAGAGGCCACGCGTGCAGTTGTCTCCTGCACCGAGCCAATAATTCCCCGCAACTCAACAATCATGTAATTAAACGAATCGGCGATCGCACCGGTCATTTCCGCCGTAACTTCCGCTTCTTTCGTTAAATCGCCGTGCGCCACGCCGGCCACGTCATCGAGTAGTTTCAAAATACTGCTCTGCATATTATCGCGCTCTTCCTGCGATTGCAGTAAGTTCACCGTATTGTCGAGCATCGCATTCAGCGCTGCGGCCGTCGCGCCCAATTCGTCATGGGTCAGCACCTCGGCCCGCGCCGCAAAGTCGCCCATCCCGATATTCACAAGTAACCCATCGATTGACCGCACCTGATTGGCAATACCCCGCGAGATGCGATACACCGCCAGGCCGGCCAAGCCCAACAAGCCCAGCGTCATGCCCACCTGCACCATGCGATCGGTGTCTAACCGGTCCAAGCGCGTCGTCAACACGCCCGCTAACTCCGCCGCCGCCTGGTCGTGCAGCCGGCTAAAGGCATCCACCGCCGCCGAACCCTGGTCGAAGTACTCCTGCGCTGAACCCGTCTCTTCCACCGCCGCTTGCGCAAAAGTGCGCGTCGCCACCGTGGCGGCCGCCAGCGGTTTCGCCAGCCGCGCTTCAAGGGCCGGATTATTCTCAAAAGCCTTCGACAAACTCGCCGCCACCCGATCATTCGCCAAGGCCGTTTGCCGCGCCAGGGAACTCAGTTGCGACGTCTCGGCGGGGGTCCGCTTGCCCTTCGCCACGTAGCCCGCGCCCAAGCCACGCAGTTGGCCCGCCGTCTCGGACGCCGCCGCCAACTGCACCGCGATCGCATCACCCAAGTAATGCGCATCGAGTTCGCCATCCGTCGTCATGCTCGATTGGTCCGCTACTTGGCGCACGAGCGCGTTGGTGTCGGCAATCAGCCGCGTTTGGCGCTCAAAACCTTCCGCCGCCGGCCACGTCAACACCTGCATCCGAAGTTCCTGCCAAGTCGTTTTGACACGCCCCAAGCCTTCCGTGGTCTTCAGGAATCCGCCGTACTTCTGGTCGAGCCCTTCGAGCGTCGTCAAGTCCCTATCGATGCGGGTCTGCAACGCCGTCACTTGGGCGCGAAAGCCCTCCGCGCCTAATTGGGCCGCGTTCGCCGCGCCCTGGTGTAGCGACAGGTGGTCCGCTAAGTGGCGCAGTTCCCGAATATACTCCAGCCCACTCTGCTCATTGCGCGTTGCAATCACGCGGCCGCCTAAGTTCGACACGAACAGCGACAGCAGCACCCCGATGGGCAGCGCCATCAGAAAAAAGATCACCAGCAACTTGTGCGAAATACCGAGATTCTTAAATTTGGCGAACATCTTGTCCTCTAATTCCTCACGTTTATATTTATGCCGCCGCGAGGGACGGCAAATGGGTCTCGTCCAAAACACGTTCGAGATTCAGCAGGCCAACCCATTCCTGATCCCGTTCCGCCACCGCATTCACATAGCCTTCCGCGCCATGCGCGCCCGCCATTTCGGCCGACTTCCAGGCCGGATGCGCAAACGCCGCCAAGCCCTTCACCTGATCCACCAACAAAGCCGTCAATGGCTGCCGGTTGCCATCATGGATCACTAACATCCGCCGCGCGGTCGAATTCTCGGCCGCCGGCCACCCCAGCACGTCCCGTAAGTCAATCACCGGCACCACTTCGCCGCGCAGATTGGTCAAGCCCCGCACCCCCGCCGCCGCGCCGGGTAACGGCGTAATGGCCGCCACGCGATCCGTCTCCAGCACCCGCTCCAGCGGTACCGCAAACTGCATCTCCCGCACCACGAACAGCACGTACCGCGGCGCATCGCTCACCATCCGGCTCCGCCGCGCCGGCATCGCCACCGGCTCACTCTGCGCAAACTCGCTCTCCATCCGTGCCAGGATCGCCGCGCACGCCGCCGCCGCCCCCGCATCCTCCAGCCGTACCGGTTCGGGCCCAGGTTCGGGCACCCGTTCGGGCTCGGGCACCAGGACTTCCGCAAGCGGCGCGCCGGTCTCCGCCACCGCTGCTTCCATTAACTTCACTGGCACTACCGGCGGAACTTCCTCCGGCTCCGGCTGGGGCATCAACGGAAGCTCGGGAAATAAGGGCTCCCGCATCACCGGCGTCAAAAGCGCCGAGATCGACGGCAGCGACTGCCCGCCCGGCATCGTCACCACTGGCCGGCTCATCTCCGCCGCAGCCGGCTCGACTAACTCGTCCGCTGGCTCCTCGTTCCAAGTACTGAGCAGGTCCGCCAGCAGACCTTCCATCGGGTTAAATTCAGTGGACATCGTCCCGCCTTACAAAAACCGTTCCACGCTTGCCGCTAACTCGGCCGCGTCGTAGGGCTTCGTGATAAATTCATCCGCGCCCTGCTTCATTCCCCAAAAGCGATCGCTATCCTGTGTCTTACTACTTACCAGGACGATCTTGATGTCCTGCGTCTGCGGCGTCGTCTTCAGTTGCCGGCAAACCTGAAATCCATTCTTCTTCGGCAGCACAATATCGAGTAACATCACCCGGGGCTTAAACTGCAGGGCTTTTTCAAGCGCCTGCTCGCCATCGATGGCGGTCACCACGGTGTAGCCGCGCCCTTTCAGCGCCGCCTGCATTGCCCGCAGTTCGGTCGGGCTGTCATCGACTACGAGAACCGTTGTTTCCATGAGCTGGTCTTCTTTCCTGCGTTACGCTTTTCGGGCGCCAAATGCCGTTGCACCGTGCGCGTCAGCGCCTCGGCGTCGAAGGGTTTTGTGAGATAGTCCGAACAGCCGGCCATCTTACCCTTCACCTTATCGAAAAAGCCGTCTTTTCCCGACAGCATGATCACCGGGATATTCTGCATCAGTGCATTCTTCCGGACGATCTTACAAACCTGATACCCGTCCATCCGCGGCATCGTAATATCGAGCAAAATCACGGCCGGCGTCAGTTCATCCAGCTTGGCCAGCGCCTGCATGCCGTCCTCGGCCACTACCACCCGATAACCGGCCTTCTTGAGCGTGCTCGATACCACTCGCCGCACCGTGATGCTGTCATCCACCGCCAAAATAATCGGTTGATCGGCGATTTCCTTCAGCACAAACGCGACCTCCCGTTCGTCCGGCTTTAACCGGAAGGCGCGTTCGAGCGCCAAGGCCGCCTCGCTCAACTCGCCCAGGTTCAAATGCGCCAAGCCAACGTAAAAGTGGCTCTCGTAGGTCGCCTGCCGCTTCGCCGCCGCCTCGTATCGCACAATTGAGTTCTTCATGGCACCTTCATCGGCGCCCCGATTCGGCAAATAGTTTTCAAACGCCGATAACTTCAAATACGCCCCGCACCGGCCACATTGCGATGCACTCGAAGCCACCTCCTGCCCGCAAAATGGGCAAGGCCCCGCGTCCGCCGCCGGCTCGGCCTTCGGCTTCGGTTTAGCCAACTGCGACAAACGCAATCCCCCCAATTGATCCAGCGCCGTCCGATTCGCCGGATTCAGGTTGATCACGGTTTCGAGATGCTGAATCGCCTCCTCCGCCGTCTCCGCCAACGCCGCCCGCCACAGCCAGGCCTGTTCACTCTTCGGCTCCGATTCACTCACTTCGCGGAAAAGCGCCCGCGCGACAATCTTGTCTCCCGCTTTGGCCGCGGTTACGGCCTCCCGGAATAGTACGTTGTGTTTGGTAAGTAGTGCCGCCATCGAGTTACTTCTTCACGAACCGGTCGATGCCTTCATCGCGCCAGACCCGCAGCGTCTGCGCGTCCCGGTCGGCAATCTTCATTCCGATCGCATTCACCGGATAATCGAATTTCTTCTGCAGTTCAATCCAGGATTTCTTGATGGATTCGTTCAGCGCCATGGATGTCCGTTCCTTTCGCCCATCGCCTGGGCTGCTAATACGGGTTGGTCAATCCGGCCGCCAGTTTGGCGGGCGTAACGAGGCATCTTGCCCTTCAGATTGTCAAAAGCCGGCGCACAACTGGCGGGGCCCAGCACTCCTAGCGCCACTTCTCCTAATACCGGCCGCAACCAGCCAGCGACTAACTCCCCTAAACTTTCCGCCGAAACGCCGTCTAACTCCCTCAGGATTTCTTCGGCCGATATCGGCGCATCGAAATACAGCTGTTGCAATGCCAGCCGGGTCATCGCCGTGTGCTCATCCGCCGCCGTCAGCATTAAGCCGTTCCGCAAGCGCGTACCCGCCAACCAGACTTCCTCTTCGCTCACCGCCGCCGCCTCGGAACATAAATTGTCGAGCGACTCCTGAATCCGGCTCACCACCTCTTCCAAATGCTCGGGTGCCGTGCTTCCCTGAATCAGAAAAATCCCGGTCGACCCGTAAGCCTGATACTCCGCCTGGATCTCGTAAACCAAACCCCGCTGCTCCCGCAACTCGGAAAATAGCCGCGACGATAGGCCCTGTCCCAACACACCCGTCAGCACGTGCAACCGATAGCGCTCCGCCGAAGCATAAGCCGGCGCTGGCCAAGCCAGGCTGAAGTAGACCTGCCGCAGTTGCGCGATCTCCAAGCTCTCCACTGGCTGCCACTGCGGCGCCGGCATCACCCCGGAAACCGTCCCGCCGCGCAACCGCCAGAAGCAATCATGCACCTGCGCCACAAACTGCTCGTGCTCCACATTGCCCGCCGCCGCCACAATCAAACGGCCCGGCACATAGTGCTGATGATGAAAATAGATCACATCTTCGCGGCTGAAGCCGCTCACCCGCTCCGCCGTACCGCTCACCGGCCGCCCTAAAGCATGCCCCCGCCAAATGGCACTCTTGAGCGTTTGCTCCAAATGCGTCTCCGGCTGATCGGCCTGCCGCTCGATCTCCTGCAGAATCGCCGCCCGCTCCGAGGCCAGCGCCCGCTCCGGAAAAGTCGAATTCATCAGCAGGTCGCCCATCAGGTCGAGCCCGTGGTAAGCGTAATCCTGCATCACCGAAGCCACAAAGCATGTATAGTCGCGCGTCGTGAACGCGCCCACGCGCCCACCCACCAAATCGATCTGCCGCGCAATCTGCTGCGCGTCCCGGTTGCTCGTCCCTTGAAACAGGAGGTGCTCGCACAGATGCGCCAGCCCGTTCTCCTCGGCCGCTTCGTGCCGGCTTCCGCAATCCACCAACAACCCCGCCGCAATCGCCCGGCTCGCCGGCAGACGTTCCGTCACTACCCGCACCCCGTTGTCCAGGGTCGTCGATTCGAACTGTGCTGTCACATGGGTCATAAAAAGCGGCCAGCGCGCACACCTCGGCCCGCAGTACGCCGCGGCCCGGGCTCAAGATGTTTCGCTACCCTTGCAGTGTGCGCGAACCACGGCCAAGATGAAATCCTCAAAAGGCCTTAGAACCTTACCCGGTAAAACCTCGATTTCGGCTCCCCCCGTTCATGGGTAACCTAGAATGGAGCTAGTGGCCAAATCGCACAAAACCCTTCGCACGGCGGAAATCTCTAAGTCCTACCGTGGCCGCCGCGTGGTGGACGATGTCAGCGTCCAGGTCGAACAAGGCGAAGTCGTCGGCCTTCTCGGACCCAACGGCGCCGGCAAAACCACGTCCTTCTACATGATCGTCGGCCTCGTCTCCCCCGACGCCGGCCAGGTCCTCCTCGATGACCAGGACCTCACCCATATGCCCATGTACGAGCGTGCCCGCCGCGGCATCTCCTACCTCCCGCAAGAGCCCTCCGTCTTCCGCAAGCTCTCCGTCGAAGATAACCTGCTCGCCATTCTCGAAACCCTCCCCATCCCCCGCCACGAACGCTACGACCGCATGCGCCGTCTTACCTCCCAACTCGGCCTCGACCAAGTCCGCCAGTCCAAAGGCTATATGCTCTCCGGTGGCGAACGCCGCCGCGTCGAAATCGCCCGCTCCCTCGTCATCGAGCCCAGCTTCCTCCTCCTCGACGAACCCTTCTCCGGCATCGACCCCATTCAGGTCATCGAACTCCAGCGCATCATCTTCGACCTCAAAAAGCTCGGCATCGGCATCCTCGTTACCGACCACAACGTCCGCGAAACCCTCGCCGTCACCGACCGCGCCTACATCATCAACAACGGGCAGATCTTCCGCGCCGGCTCCCCCGCCGCCCTCGGGCAGGATCCCGAAGTGAAGCGCGTCTACCTCGGCGAAAGCTTCTCCCTTCCCACCGTCCTAGGCGGTTCCCCCACTTGAACCTCTTCCCCCCAGCCCACCAATCCCTCATCGCCTCCTGGCAAGCCACGCAAAAAAAGACCGCCCGGCTCGATGAGCAACTCAGCCACGCCCGCTTGGCCGTCGCCCTTGCCGGCGTCGTCATCGCCTGGCTCATCTTCTCCTCAAAAACCCTGCCCTTCCCCGTGCTCGGGCTCCCCATCGCCACCTTCATCGCGCTCGCCATCCAGCACGAACGCATCAGCCGCCAACAGGACCACGCCCGCCGCGCCATCGCCTTCCACCAAGCCGCCCTCCGCCGCACCACCTCCGATTGGATCGGCCACGGCAACGCCGGCGAGCGCTTCCGCGACGCCGCCCATCCCTATGCCGAAGACCTTGACCTCTTCGGCCGCGGCAGTCTCTTTGAATTGATCGCCCGCACCCGCACCGCCGAAGGCGAACAAACCCTCGCCGATTGGCTCCGCCAAGCCGCCCCGCTCGAAGAGGTAAAGGCCCGCCAAGCCGCCATCGCCGAACTCGCCCCCCGCGTTGACTGGCGCGAAGCCTACTCGCTCACCGGCGATGACATCACCTCGCTGGTAGAAGCCAAATCCGTCGCCGCCTGGGCCACCCGGCCCGCCATCCCCTTCTTCCCCGGCGCAAGGCTTGTCCTCGCCGCCTTCACCGCCCTCGAGTTACTCGCCCTCGCCGGCTGGCTCTTCGGCCTCCTCCCGGTCCTCTACCTGCTCATCCTCGCCGGCATCGCCCTCGTTCTCAGCGCACTGCTGAATTCCCGCGTCCAACAAGTCTCCGCCGGCTTGCAGCAATCCTCGCGCGACTTGAAGCTGTTCGGAGAACTCGCCGCCGTCGTCGAGAAAGAATCCTTCGCTTCGCCCCTGCTCGCCGAATCCCGCGATCGCCTCGCCGGCGCCGCCCGCGCCACTCGCCACCTCGAGCGCCTGGTCGAACTGCTCGATTCCTCCCGCAACCAGTTCTTCGGCCTCATCGCCCTCGTGCTCCTTTGGGCCCCCCAAGTCTCGCTCGCCCTCGAAGCCTGGCGCGCGCGCCACGGCCAGGAAGCTCACCTCTGGATCGCCGCCCTCGGCCGCATCGAAGCCCTGCTCTCGCTCTCCGCCTTCGCCTTCGAACACCCCGCCGCCGTCACGCCGGAACTCCTTCCCAACGGCAAAAGCTTCCGCGGCCAAGCCATCGCCCACCCGCTGCTGCCCGCCGCCCAAGCCATCGCCAACGATGCCGAGCTTAACGAAGGCGCGCCGCTGCTGATCGTCAGCGGCTCCAACATGTCCGGCAAAAGCACCCTCCTCCGCGCCATCGGTCTCAACACCGTCCTCGCCTGGTCCGGCGCGCCGGTTTGCTGCGGTTCGCTCGCGGTCAGTCCGCTCCAAGTCGCCGCCTCCCTCCGTATCGTCGATTCACTCGCCGAAGGCCGCTCCCGCTTCTACGCCGAGATCCTCCGCCTCCGTCAAATCCTCACGCTCTCGCTTACTGAACCCGTTCTTTTCCTGCTCGACGAAGTCCTCAGCGGCACCAATTCCCACGACCGCCGCGTCGGTGCCGAAGCCATCGTCCGCCAGCTCTTGAGCCACGGCGCCCTCGGCCTCGTCACTACCCACGACCTCGCGCTCACCGCCATGGACCTCCCCACCGCCCGCAACGTCCACTTCGCCGATGACTATCTCGATGGCGAGCTTTCTTTCGATTACCGCATGAAAACGGGCCCTGTACAGCGTTCGAACGCCATTCCCCTCATGCGCTCCATCGGCCTCGACGTCTAGTAAGCCTTACTTCACCCAGGGAACTTTGCCGCCCTATTGCACCGGGGCTTTCCGCCGATGCTAACCTTGAGGGGCATGAGTATGCTGTCACCGCGACTCCAGCTTCGCGTTCAGCAAAAACAGATCCTCACCCCTGGTCTCGTCCAGATGGTGACGGTTCTCCAACTGAACCGGTTGGAACTGAAAGAGATGATCTCCCAGGAGGTCGCCCAGAACCCTGTCCTCGAGGAATCCGCGGACGGCGGCGAGGAATTGACTCCCGCCGAAATTCAGTCTCTGCTGGAAGCCGAACGAGTCGGCAGCGGCGATGCCGACTCGGTCACCGAAGTCACCTCCCAGGTGGTCGCCGAAAGCATCAACGGCTCCGCGTACGAAAGTGAGAACTCCCCGCCCTACGAAGCGGGCTCGGCGTCCCCCGCCTCCGAAGGCCCCGATACCGAACCGGTCGCCAAAACCGAAACCGACCCCTTCGACCAAATCGACTTCGGCTCCTTCTTCGATGACTACCTCGACCCCGGTTATAAATCGCCCGCCGGCGAAAACTACGAAAAGCCCTCCTTCGAAACCTTCCTCTCTTCGCCCACCACCCTCACCTCTCACCTGAACGAGCAGCTCTCCCTGGTGGTGATGAACCCGATCCTTCGCGAAGCCGCTGACGCCGTCGTCGGCAACCTCGATGAGAATGGCTACCTCATGAGTCCCATTGAGGAGATTGCTCTCGCCGAGCACCTCTCGGTCGCCGACATGGAAGCCGGCCTCAAGATTGTTCAAAGCTGCGACCCCGCCGGCGTCGCCGCGCGCGATCTACCGGAGTGCCTGCTCCTGCAACTTACCAGCCGCAACGGCGAAGGCGGCGTCGCCTGGACGATCGTTTCCCAGCACCTGAAGTTACTCGAAACCAAAAACTGGCGCGAACTCGTGCGCATCTCGGGCCGCCCCATCGAACACATTGAGATTGCGGTCAAGGTCATCCGCACGCTCGATCCGCAGCCCGGCCTGCGCTTCTCGAGCGAAACGGTGCGCTCGGTCGAGCCCGATGTCTACATCGTCAAAGACGGCGAAGATTGGGTCATCGAGATGAACGACGAGGACCTGCCCCAGTTACGCCTCAATACCCAATACCGCCACATGATTGAGAAAGACTCCGAGCCCAGCAAAGAGGTACGGAATTATGTCAAAGAACGCTTCACCTCGGCGCTCATGTTACTCAAGAATATTGAACAGCGCAAACAAACCATCCTCAAAGTCTGCCAGGCCATCGTCGGCCGCCAACAGGAATTTCTGGAACACGGGCTCGAGCATTTGAAGCCCATGATGATTAAAGATGTCGCCGAAGAAATTGGCGTCCATCCCTCCACCGTCAGCCGCGCGGTGGCGAGTAAGTACGCCCACACGCCCCAAGGCGTCCACGAGTTACGTTACTTCTTCTCGGAAGCCGTCCAAGGCCCCTCCGGCAGTGGGACTCCCCTCGTATTACTCAAACGGAAAGTAAAGAAGATGATCGACGAGGAGGATTCTTCGAACCCCCTTACCGACGATCAAATTACGGCCCGGCTGCAGTCGGAAGGCATTCAAGTTACCCGGCGCACGGTCGCCAAATATCGCGAAGACTTGAAGATCCCTTCCACCCACCAACGCCGCGTCCGCCACTAACTCCATGCAAATCGCCTACACCGGTAAACCCCACGACCTCAGTAAAGAACAAAGTGACCGCCTCACCCTTCGACTTACCAAGCTTGGCAAGCTGATCGACGGGAAGATGGTCGACGGTAAGTCGACGGAGAAGAAGGCCCACTTCATCCTGAGTCAGCAACGGCACTTGTCAAAGGCCGAAATCACGCTGCACTACTACGGGCACGACCTGATCGGCATGGCCACCCACTCCGATAAGTTCCGCGCCTTAAACGACGCCCTCGACAAGCTCGAGCACCAGGCCATGAAGCTGCGCCAAAAATGGATCGACTCCAAGCGCTTCGAGCCTTCCATCAAGGCCAAGCCCGTGATCGAACCGGTCGAAGTCCCGAACGGCAAGGCCAAAACCAAGGCCAAGCCCACCAAGCCCCGCATCTACCGCGTCCGGTATGGCGAAGCCCCCAAGCCCATGCTGGCTGAAGAGGCCGTCCTCGAAGTCGGTAAGCGCGACAACTACTTCGTTTTCGAAGACACCGAAAACGGCGGCTTTAGCGTTCTCGTCCGCCGCCCGGACGGCAACTTCGACCTCGTCGAACCCAACGTCCAATGAAGCCGGCCCGCCGCCCACCCGCCGCCAAGAAGCCCCGTCCGGAACTCGTCGTCATTACGGGGCTAAGCGGGTCCGGCAAAGGCACCGCCCTTAAGGTCTTCGAGGACCTCGGATTCTACTGCGTCGATAACCTCCCCATCGACCTGATTCCCAAGTTCGCCGAACTCGCCCTCGATTCGCCCAACATCCGCTCCGCCGCCCTCGTCATCGACATTCGCGAGGGCAGTAATCTCACCCGCTTCCCCGCCCTGTTCAAGAAACTCCGCAATCAACTGGCCGCCCGGCTCGTCTTCCTCGAAGCCGAGGACGACGCCATTCTGCGCCGCTTCAGCGAAACCCGCCGCCCCCATCCGCTCGGCTCGGGCCGTACGGTCCTCCGCAGCATCGCCGAAGAACGCAAAAGCCTCGCCCCCATCCGCGCCCTGGCTGACCATGTCATCGACACCTCGAAGTTCAACGTCCACGAACTCCGTCAGTCCATCGAAGAGACCTTCCGCGGCGAATCCACCGAGGGCAAGCTCATGATCTACGTCAATAGCTTCGGCTTCCGCCACGGCGTCCCGCTCGACTCGGACCTGGTCTTCGACGTCCGCTTCCTCCCCAACCCCAACTACATCCCGGAGATGAAGAAGCTCACCGGCCGCCACCCCAAGGTCGCCGCTTTTATCCGCTCCTTTGAGCAGACTAACGAATTCATCAAGCGCATCGGCGACCTGCTGGTTTACCTGCTGCCCCATTACATCCGGGAGGGCAAAAGCTACCTCACCATCTCCATCGGCTGCACCGGCGGCCACCACCGCTCCGTCATGATGGCCGACGAAGTCCGCAAGTTTCTGGCTACCTCCGGTTACCACGTCAAGGTCACCCACCGCGACATGACCAAATAGCCCCCGATGCCAATCGGGGGGTGGCAACTGGCTCACCAACCCGCAATTGGCCGGCGGACAAGCCATTACCCTCGCCCGCCTCGGCGCTGATCGCTTCGCCGTCCTGCTCGAAGGACTGCGTACCCCAAGCGAAGCCATTCGCGTCGCCGAGCGCATGGTCCGCGAATTCGCTACCCCTTTCGACGCCCTTGGCCAGCGGCACTCCATCACCGCCAGCGTCGGCATTGCCACCTACGCCGTCTCTCACCGCACCCCGCAGGGCCTGCTCCGCGACTCCGATACCGCGCTCGACCGGGCCAAGAGCTACGGCCGCAACCGCTGGGAGCCACCAGTTCCCCTTCGACACCCTCAAGCTCGACCGGACCTTCAT